>Ga0194039_1001863_pt1 | contig 11067 bp, 6 predicted proteins | sample JunL228m_MetaG_FD_148679 | JGI IMG/M metagenome (GOLD analysis project Ga0194039, IMG submission 148679) | Anoxic zone freshwater microbial communities from boreal shield lake in IISD Experimental Lakes Area, Ontario, Canada - Jun2016-L227-8m | ecosystem: Environmental > Aquatic > Freshwater >...
TCTTTGGGAACTGAGTTCCCAAAGATAGGCTGTAGCAAAACTTCTCCATGAGGGGGGATTTCCTGCACCTCCATTATATCCCAGATTGAAGGGGAGGAACCGGGTTTTTGGACCTTCGAGTTTTGTGGTCACATACACAAGATCTGGATCCACGGCAAAATGCGCCAGACACCGGCGGAATGCAAATAACGGTTCCTTGGGATCGCGATCATGCTGGTATTGGCGGATGGCGTGCTGGATATTCTGGCCGGTGAGATGGTTCTTGAGTTCTGCGGTGAAGACCGGAATCCCGTTGAGAAAAAGAGCAAGGTCGAGACTATTTTCATTCTTGTTACTGTAATGGAGCTGACGAACGATGGAGAAAATGTTTGCCACATACTTCTTCTGGTGGGCTTCATTTAATCCGGTTACGGGATGGAAAAAGGCGAGGGCAAACTTACTGCCATCGCTCTTGATCCCTTTCCTCAGGACATCAAGCGCTCCCCTTCGATCGATTTCCGTTGCAAGCCGCTGGATGATGCGATCCTTTGCACCGTCGCCATGCATCTTCTTGAATTTCGCCCATTCCCCGGGCTGTGTTGCGTAGATAAAATCAATAACGTCTCTGGGGAGCAGGCAGAAGGTTCGATCGTATTCATCGAACACACGTTTGTGGAATTTTCCCGGAGGATAATCACCATAGTCCTGTGCGGGTTCATTAACGGAGATTTTAAAGTTTGGATCAGAATCCTGTCCTTCAGAAAGGAGCGTTTGCTCTATTATGTATTCGAAATTTTTTTCAGAAACGTCGACCATGCTCCCCCAATCACTGTATTATATAAATGATCCCTTTCTTCTTACATCAATCTTGTCAGTAACTACCCTGCTGTCATCATGGGATTTTTTCCGGGAGATTTTAAAAAATTCAACCGGAATGCTTATGGCGTTCTGTGTCGACGTTTATGCATGACAGGACATGAGACCAAAAAAATTTGGCTCATCATTGATGGAGAAATTGTCACCGATCATAAGATCGAGGCATACACGTTTGGAAAACTCCTGACAAATCTTCAGAAAGTTATCGATGTATTCAAACAGACAAAATATGGGGCACACCCAAAAACGGATTTCAGATTGTATCTTACAAATGTCAATAAAGGCAGTGTAGCTGTTGCGTTTCAACCGCTCGATTTTCCTACCGAGCTGTTCAAGGATTCTCTTGTGTTCGATGAGATGATTTTTGATCTCCAGAGCCTCATCACCGCACTGATTGACAGTCCCGATGAGTTCCGGAAGAAGATCGAACGCGACTTTGAAGATCCGTCGCAGATCATCCGCTTCCTTGAAAGTTTCAGGGGAATGCTCTCCAAGAAAAATAAGTTCAGTGTAAAGGTTGGCTATGATACAAAAAAGCCCAGAAACCCCATAGTATTACCTTCACACCGCGAGGCGTACATTGAAACCCTGATATCCGAATATTACCGGAAGTCAGCGATTGAGATCAAAGGAGTCATCACCCGTATCAAAGGAGACGACCCGCGATCCTTCACCATCAAGACCCTTGAAGGTGAAACGATAAAATGTGATTATCCCGCAGACTGGGAGAAGGATGTCAGGGCATTCTTCAAGTCGTCGGTAACGGTGAATGGTGTGATGAGCAGAAGAGCCCGGTTAAAGGAGATGGAAGTTGTCAAGGATATCCAGCCATTTAATTCTATGATTCTGGATTCTCTTGAAGAATTTAACTTCAGGGAGCCCCTTGCGATCCGGGTATCCTACGATGACAAGGACAATCACTGGTGCCTGGCGAATGAAGAGTTGTCCTTAACAGGATACGGAACCACATACGAACGGGCTCTTTCTTCCTTAAAGGAAAGTCTTGAGTCGCTCGTAGTGGGCTACCTTGCTTTTAATGATACAGCGTTATCGGAAAAATCCCGGAAGATCAAAAGAAATCTCCAGACCTATCTTGATTTGAACGAATACGCCCGGCAGTTTGGCGAACTCACGGTGCAAAGCTGATCATGCCGATCAAACAGCGTGAGTTTTCTAAAGCTGCTTTGAAGAAGGGTTTTGTCGCCGTAAAAAGCGAACACTGTTATTTCTACCTGAAAGATGCGAATGATGAAATCACGCAGGTACGGACAAAGATCGGTCAGCATGGAAGTATGAAGGATATTTCCGATGATCTGCTGTCTGTGATGTACAAGCAGCTCCACTTTGAATCAAAGAATGAGATGATGCGATTTATTGATTGCACGAAAAGTTATGAGGAATATCTCGCATACCTCAAGGCACACGGTATAATCTGAAAATTTGTTTAGACTGTGCCACCCGAGAGAATCGTAGTGACACTCTTCAGCGTGAGCTGGACAAGAATGTCTTTTGCAACATCGAATGAAACTCCGCCGGCATCTTTGAAGATCGTTTTTGCTTTAGTCCACCTGCCTTCATCGCGGCAGGTATTGAGAAACTGATGTCCCTGCCATGTCAAGCGATTTGGCATAGCCTCGGGGCTGTCACTCCCCATACCTGAGGCATCGATCGCTACCAATAGTCCCGCCTCTTCCATTAGTGTAACGTGATAGCCGATCTGTTCCTGTGAATAACCATCAATTTGTAAAAATTTGTTATAGAATCCGTGAGGGTGCTCTTCCAAGGCGATGAGAATTTTACGGACAAGATCCATATCGAGCTTCATGCTTTCACTTCCTTTCGGACATCGATCTTTCCGGTGACGGCGGCGGAGATGAGGGCGGAGCGGTATTCACTAAGACGAGTGAGACTATCTTCGGTTTTGCTAATAATCGCTTGGATTATTTGCGTTTGTTTATCTAAAAAGTCTGCAATTTGTGCTTGTTCTTTTTTTGGAGGGAAAACGAAGATATGTTTTTTTAGTTTTATCGCGGTAAGGTGACCAATGGTATTTACGTCTGCATTTGCATTAAACGCTCCAATATGTGCAGCTGCCACCATTTGATAATAAAAGAACCGAATATCTTCAGATTTTCTTTTTGGACGAAGTCTATGAAGTGCTTTTTGATAATAACACTCCTCTATCTCCTCTTTCCAAATTGCAGTTCTTCCTACTTCCCCGCCCTCACAAACGAGTAGATCCCCCATATTTAAGCGGAAAAACGATCTATCCTTGGGATTAAAATCCATTTCTGGCAAATTGGATATGTTTATTTTTCCCCATTGAACATCGACATTTCTTAAATATGGGGCGAGATTATCACCAGTAATCCGATTGGTATCCAGCATTTTTCCTAGTTGAATGTCATAATGATAATTTAGTTGACATACTTCCCAATGATTGGGCACCATTCCCAACCATTCTACACCGGACTCCTTCATTGGTATTGAAGGGTTGAGCCCTCTCATCACCGCATTACCGATAATTGCCGCTTGCTTCTCCCATAAGTATCCTATCTGTTGTTTTCTTTTCAGGATAAGAGAATCAATTTGATTGGTCTTGTGGTCAAGAAAGTGGGCGATAGCGGTTTGTTCTTTTATTTGGGGAAATAGAACAGGTAGGCTGTCCCAATCATATGTACCTACTTGTAGAGAATTTGGCCGTATTCCGTATAATTTGCTACAATATCCCGACACATAATTAGATGAACGTAATATATGATGGAGATATTTTTTTTCGATATCATTTCGAACACCAAACACATCATATGCAGGACTTACATGTCCCTGAAAATCAGAGATCCCCACTCCGGCATAATTCAACCACATAGTATTGACAACAAGTTGTCCAGGATGAACTATTCGATATTGAGTTAAATCTTCATCCGTTCTCATCTGTTCTTCGTATTCATATTGTTTAGGAATTATACCATGGTACCCTGATACAGCTAGCATCTTACCAAATGGTTTAGGACCATTGATTTCTTTGCTCCTGTGTGTAAGGAATTTAATTTTTTTAATTTCCCATTCATCCGGAATATTCCCCAGCCATTCAACCCCCGAATCCTTGTACTTCGGGTACCTCTTCCAGCCCCCATTCACAGAAGAATTTTCCAAACTCATGGTGAGAGTTCCTCTTTGATGATCTCCGGATTCCAGATCATCCTGCCAATCTGGTAATAGAGTTCCCCGCGTGAATCGATATCATTCTTGGTGAAATCATCAATGGGATGGAACGGCAACTTGGTCTTCGCGATCCACTGCAGGAATCCCGGATTCCGTTCATATGCGAGAGGATGAAGGGATAATGCGAGAAGATTCTGCGTTGGATAATGCTCCCGCTTCTCCTTGTAGGGAAGATCATTGTAACTTGCGTTGAAGATCTTCTGAAGCAAGAGAAGATCTCCGAACCGGTTACGATAGGTTTCAAAATCGCTGGTATGATCAAATTCCTGGGTATGCTGACCATAATGGTTTGCCCAGATGTGCTCCACTTCAAACTTCTTATTCCCCTCTCCGGCGATATAATCCTCGAAGTGGGATGGAATGCCAGAGTTAACCTCAACATAATCCGTGATACGGGCAAGAAGATACTGGATGTTTTTTCCGTTTGTCTTGGTCAGGTAAAAGTGCTGCTTGCTGCCGATCACTTCTTTTTCCTTTGCGAGACTTGCTATCAGAATATCTGCGAGTTTTTCAGGTTCAGTTCCCCGGATATCCTTCATTAGAACAAACATCGCGTACTGCATCGTGTTGTAATCGATCGCACGGAAATTCATAATCCGGCGACTGACAAGAATATCGATATATTTTGAAACCATCCGGATCTTTTTCGCGATTATTTCATCCGCATCAGTCATTAGAAGAGGAGCAAGAAGAAGCTGATACTGGAGAGTGAAGCGGTTGTGGTGGTTGTAATAGACGTGCTCAAAGCCAGGTGTATATTCATTGGTCGCACGAATGATCTTTTGGTACTGGTGGGAATAGAAATCAAAATCTTTCTCAATGAACCGGACAAAATCATTATTTTTGTAGAGTTCGAGAATCGGGGCATTCGCCCGGACCCAACGATGGAATTCAGTACCGATCTTATCCCAGTCTTCCGGGAGGGCACCCTTCTTACGCTCTCGTATTGTCTGAGCATACCGGCTCCTCAGCCAGGTTTTGAGACAATCTGAATCCAGATCTTTCCAGTCAATTTCTTCTCCGAGTTTTTTAAGATCGGCAATATGTTTTTTCCAGGTTGAATTTGCAGCAATTTTTGTCTCATCGTTCTCAATCTTGGAGAGGAGATATCCCTTGAGCATTTCAGTAGCGGTGAGAGAGAGACCACGGTCATTCATGGTCTCAAATACGGTGTATGCATCCGCATCAGAATACGCGGTAATTTTTACGATATGGACATTCTCAAGCAGCCAGTCAATGAAGAACGGAAGTGCGTGTCCTTTCAGATCTTCCGGGAAGGAATTTACGATGTCAGAATACCTGCCCCAGATATTTGTCACAGCTTCGGATTTTGCAACGGTAGAATCAAACGACTCGTCACCTTCATACAGCGCTCGCATACAGGATTCCCGTTCGGGAACATCCAGGTTGAACGATTTCACGCTGAATTTTGATGAGAAGATCATATTCTGGACGGGGGTCGGATCATCTGTCCGCCCTTCCTGGAGATGATGAAGATAGATGAGGAGCAAGGTTAATGTTGTCAGCCGCTGCTGCCCATCGATAAGATATTCCTTTCCTTCTTTGCGACTGATGATGATGGAACCGAGGAAATAATGACCATATTTTTCCACCTTCTCGCGCTCGTGGGATTCCTGATAGTCGAGGAAAAACTTCTGCGACAGATCAGAGAGCAATTCTTCAATATGCTTGGTCTTCCACTTGTATTCCCGCTGATAGTAGTCAATTGCATACTTCTGTCCATCGAGCAGTTGCCGAATGGTACATGAATCCCCGCGGATCTCCCGGCTATCATTCTTGTCATTGTCCATTCGATTCAGCTCCTTACAACGTCTTTCAACAATTCGGCAATCTCATCCTCAACCTTCCGGATATCCGCCTCAATCTCCTCCAGCGGTCTCGGTGGAACATATTTGTAGAAATACCGGTTGAAGTTGATCTCGTACCCGACTTTACCGGTCTTCCCATCTTTCAAATCAACAACAGCAGTGTTGATCCATGCATCCGGCACATGCGGCTTGACTTCCCGGTCAAAATATACCTGAATCGATTCACTGAGGGGGACATTCTCGGTATCCCGGAGCTCGGAATCAGCTTCCGGTTTCCCGTCCGCATCCCGGCATATCTCCGCCGCCTCATCCCGTTCAGAGAGTGCGGAGTAGATTGATTTCTTCAGGGCTGCGGTGAGTTTGATGCCGGAATCCTTGATTGCTTTCGTCAGCAGATGATCAAACTCTTTCTGATCTTTCAATAGCGTCGGGGGAAGGGTGTGGAACATTGCGAGGATGAGATTCTGCTGTTCTCTTCCTTTAATTTCCTCAGCCGTCCTCTCTTTGGGATCTTTTTTCTTACTGACGGTAAGATTCTGGAAAGTTTTTTCCAGTTTGATCCGCTCGATTCTCTCGTTACTTGCCTGGAAATTCAGACGAAGAGGGCGTTCAACGGTAATCTTCCGGTAGCCAAAGTCCGTTGATTTGAAAATTTTAGTGATTTCCGTAGCGGTAAAATCGGTAAAGAGTTTCGTAATCTTTTCGATGTGATCCTTCGAAATCTCCCGGCGCTTATCCCCAAGACTCTTTCGCATCGGCACCCAGAAGGTGGTTGCATTAATGAGCTGGACCTTTCCCTTACGGTCTGCTTTTTTATGATTCGTCAGCACCCAGACATAGGTCGCAATACCAGTATTATAAAAGAGTTGTTCCGGAAGTGCGACAATCGCCTCAAGCCAGTCATTCTCTAAAATCCAGCGGCGGATCTCGCTCTCGCCACTGCTGGCATCTCCGGTAAATAGCGGAGATCCGTTCATGACGATCGCGACTCGGGAGCCTCCCTTCTCCGGCTCTTTCATCCGCGAGAGCATCTGCTGGAGAAATAATAATTGCCCGTCACTGATGCGGGGAAGACCGGCGCAGAACCGGCCTGCCGTGCCCCGCTCAAATTCCGCTTCAACTTTCTCTTTGTCCCGGTTCCAGTCCTTGCCATACGGGGGATTTGCGAGAAGATAGTCAAACCGTTTGTCTGCGTGTTTGTCTTCGGCAAGAGTGCTCCCGAATAAAATATTCTCGGCATCACGTCCATCGGCACTCTTCATGTACAAATCGGATTTGCAGATCGCAAACGTCTCCGGGTTCACTTCCTGACCAAACAAATGAGCTTCGGCATTCTCATTGATCTCGTGAATCCGTTCCTTTGCCGTTGTCAGCATTCCCCCGGACCCACAGCAGGGATCATAAACCGTCCGGATAATGTGGTTCTTGCTCAACGCTTCAATATCCTGAGCAAGCTGGAGATTTACCATCAGCTGGATTACTTCGCGGGGGGTGAAGTGTTCACCGGGATTCTCATTGAGGGCCTCATTGAATTTCCGGATCAGCTCTTCAAAGACATAGCCCATATCATGATTGGAAACTTTTTCCGGGTGAAGATCAATATTCTTGAATTTTTCAACCACGAGAAAGAGAAGTCCGGCTTCGTCAAGTTTGTCGATCGTATTATTGAAATCAAATTTCTCAATTACTTCCCGCATATTGTCCGAGAATCCATTTATGAAATTTTTCAGGTTCGCTGCGAGATTCGGCGAGTCTCCCAGAAGTTTATCAAAATTATAGAGTGAGGTATTGTAGAATGCATAACCGGAAGCGGCCTGGAGTTGTGGGGCGAGGTTCTCCAGTTTTCCTTTAAGTCGGACGTTTGTTTCGAGGACATGATCTTTAGTGGGTTCCAGCACGCAATCGAGTCTTCGTAATACTGTTAATGGTAAAATGACATCCTGATATTTGCCCCGCTTGAATGTATCGCGGATGAGATCTGCTACAGACCAGATGAAACTGACACTCTCGCTATGGTTGCTCATTGAAACCTCACTTTCAGAAACGACATATGATGTACTCAACGATAAAGGACAGTATTTGAATTTCTCATCTCATCAAAAAAGCACATACAAAAAAAAGGAGTTAACTCCTCCCCCAAAAACCCCTAATCCGGGCATTTTGCAGGCTTAGATTTCTGTATCTCTCCAAAATGGACTCCGATTATGTGAAAATGACCCCCTGTTTGATCGAAAACTCCTGGATTATTTGCATGAACAGGGGGTCTTGAGTACGTCAGACAACGCCAGGACCCTTGTAGTTTCCCTGCACTAAAAGATACACTATTCTGAGCCCAATGCGGGCTCTGATTGACATTTTTCTGATCCAGTTTTCGGGTTTTTGAGAAATGGTGTCCCCCGCTAAAAAAATAACCATTTAAAAGGGTTATTTCTCCAAAACAACCCGTTTAATCGCGATTTGATCCTGCAATTTATCGGCGTTTTAAGGGCATCTGGTTTTGACACATATTTCAGGTTGATTTTTGAGATAAACGGCCTGCAAATGCCCTTGGGGGCCCTCTATCGCGATCACGTCGGAGAATTTGGTGTTTTTTGAGGGGATTTACGGTTTTTTAGTGGTTGGGAATAATTCTTGTTTGCGGGGAGTGTGTGTACAGATTTTGCTGAAAAATAATTTCCGGATTTTTCTCGCACGCACGGAAATGTTTTCAGTATTTTTTGTGAGCTGCAAAAATTTTTTAGAATTTTTTTAATTCAAATAAAAAATTCCTGATGAAATTCTCTCTGGAATCTATTTCTCCGGTTGAACACTTCGCTTAACATACCGCTCAAATAACCAATCCACGAATTGCTGATTGAATGCCGGGTTATCCGTAATCTGTTTGTAAAATTTGAAGTTGCTGTCAATCATTCCCTGAAGTTTATCTTCAACAACATGATCGAATGTCAGTCGGGCATTCTCGGGAGGATTGACCTTTACACTATTTGATAGTGCAATATCCTGAGCAAGCTTTGCTTCAAGCTGTTCGATGAACACGTTATCCTGTTTTGAGAAATCGGTACCGAATCGATCATTGAGTTCTTTAATAATCTGGGACAATGGTTCGATATCGTCCGGTACAACTTCATAATTGCCTTTCGGCTTCATGGGATCAATTTCGTCCTTTCCACGTACGAGAGAGATACTTACCTGATCCTTAGTTTTTTGGACACGGTAGGAGTCAAGATCGATCTGATGCTGAATTTCTACCGGTAATTTTTCCCGTGTAACCGGAAGTTTACGAATCAGAAACTTGCTAAAGACATAGAGTTTTTCAAGATCTGCATCAGTGAACGGAAGTACCTGTGAAAGGAATGCATAGAGACGGATATAATCATCAAGAGTTTTTCTGAAATCGGTTTGCAGTTCTTTTGATACTGCTTTGTATCTCTCGACTATTGGGTGCAATGCAGCATGGAGTTTGTCCTGTGTCGTCTTTGGTGCAAAAAATAACTGTGCAAATTGATCGATATCTGCTTTGTTAAACAGATGGAATTCCGAGAGCCGGGTCTCCTGATCATACAAAAGATTTGGATCAGTTCCTTCCGTGAGGATTGTCCGATCATAATAGGGTTCAAACGATTCCTGAATCTGTTCGGCCTCATTGATGAAGTCAAGCACCATTGTTTCTTCTTTGCCGGGATAGATGCGATTGAGCCGGGAAAGTGTCTGGACTGCATTAACTCCCCCCAGTTTTTTGTCCACGTACATGGTGTGGAGAAGGGGCTGATCGAAACCGGTCTGGAACTTATTTGCAACAATAAGGAACCGGTATTCAGCCTGTTTGAATGTTGCAGCGGTCTGCGTTTCCGGAATACCATTCATTGAAGCTTCTGTCAGCTTCATTCCGTGATCACTTACGGTTCCAGAGAATGCAACGAGGGCTTTGAACGGATATTTTCTCTCTTTGATGAATTGATCAACAATCTGTTTGTAATGGACAGCATGCATCCGTGATCGTGTTACAATCATTGCTTTTGCTTTGTTATTGATCCGGTGCATCACCTGATTTGCAAAATGATCGAGGATGATGGCAACTTTCTTTTTGATGGCATGATCGCTTAAGTCTACGAACTGCTTGAGCAGATAACTGGCCTTCATATGTTCGTAATGAGGATCGTCTTTTATGATTTTTAAGAGGTTCCAGTAAGTTTTGTAGGTCGTATAATTTTTAAGAACGTCAAGGATGAATCCCTCTTCAATCGCCTGTCGCATGGAGTAAAGACTGAAGGCAATAAATTTTCCATCCGGACGTTTCGTGCCGAAGAGTTCCAGTGTTTTTGGTTTTGGGGTTGCGGTGAACGCAAAGAAACTCGCGTTCTTCAACCGCCCCCGGGCTTTCATCTCTTCAATAATTAAGTCTTCAGTGTCCTTTTCTGCTTCCAGGGCTTCGAGTTCCTCAGCCTCTTCGAGTGAGGATGCAAGAAGCACTTTTTTCATGCTTTTTGTACTTTCACCGCTCTGCGAGGAATGCGCCTCATCGATGATGACGGCAAACCGGGCTCCGGATAGTTTACTGACCTCTTTTGATATTACGGGGAATTTCTGGAGCGTGGTGACAATGATGGTCTTTCCGTCTTCAAGGGCTTCTTTGAGTTTTCTGGATGTTGTATCAATATTTTCAACGACCCCAACGACCTGCTCAAACTGGAGGACGGTCCGCTGGAGCTGGCGGTCAAGCACTTTCCTGTCGGTCACGACAATGATCGAGTCAAATATCCGCTTGTCTTTGTTGTCATGAAGGATGGAGAGCTGGTGGGCGAGCCATGCAATCGAATTGCTCTTACCGGAACCTGCACTGTGCTGGATGAGGTACTTTTGCCCGGTGCCTTTCTTCTTTGCATCAGCGATGAGCGCCCGTACCGATTCCAGCTGGTGGTAGCGCGGGAACACCATCTGTCGTTTTCCGGTCTTCTGCCCTTTTTCATCCTCAATTTCAATGTCCTGGATGAAATGCTGAATGAGATTCAGGAGACTGTCGCGAGCCCAGACCAGTTCCCAAAGATAGGCTGTAGCAAAACTTCTCCATGAGGGGGGATTTCCTGCACCTCCATTATATCCCAGATTGAAGGGGAGGAACCGGGTTTTTGGACCTTCGAGTTTTGTGGTCACATACACA
>Ga0194039_1001864_pt1 | contig 11058 bp, 8 predicted proteins | sample JunL228m_MetaG_FD_148679 | JGI IMG/M metagenome (GOLD analysis project Ga0194039, IMG submission 148679) | Anoxic zone freshwater microbial communities from boreal shield lake in IISD Experimental Lakes Area, Ontario, Canada - Jun2016-L227-8m | ecosystem: Environmental > Aquatic > Freshwater >...
GTGATTAGGGGTTAGTGATTAGTTATTGTGACTACTAGCCACTAGTCACTAATCACTAGACACTGCCAACTAGTCACTAATCACTAGACACTCCCCCCCCTAGCCACTAGTCACTAAACACTAGACACTTCCAACTAGACACTGACCTTGGCAACTAAACAATATCACAACCTTGAAATTAGTACATTTAGCATTCGTTGTACTTCACTGAGAAGATTCTCACATTTTGTAAAATTAAATCCTGGATATATACTTTTAGTTATAATTATTTGCGTCTCTAATTCTGACCCAGAGCCATATGACACATGTAGGAATTGTCTATACTCCTTTGTATTCCTTCTATTGAATCCCTCTGCAATATTTGATGGTATTGAAATAGCCGCCCTCCTCATTTGTGAAACGAGAGTGAACAGTTCAATTTTTGGCAAATTGCCGGTAATTACGTAAATTTCTCTCACTAAATCAATAGCTTTTTGCCAAACGATCAATTCTTTGTATGATTTGATTGCCATAGTTATTATTAATTAGTGATTGCGATTACTAGCCACTAGTCACTAAACACTAGACACTTCCCGCTAGCCACTAGTCACTAGCCACTAGACACCCCCCTAGACACTGGCACTTAGTCACTTTTCTATACCCCAACTTCGTGGTTATCTATCCGGACTAATATTGTAATAGTCTATCAAAAACTTCGTTATTTCGCTAAATGGTGCCGTCAATGTATCCGAGGCATATTGTGCCCCTTTCGGATAGACCTGATATATAAAGACCAAGAATTTCGGATTGTAGGCTGGGAAATAGCCGAAGAACGAGTGTAAATATTTATTCGGATAATATCCACCATTCGCATGATCAGCGATCTGAGCAGTACCAGTCTTGGCGGCCACGCTATAATTCTTAAAATAAATGTCGGGATGCGCCACAGCTATCTTCTCGTCAACAACCTTTATGAGCATACTCGTCACATCATCGACACTTTGCTTCTTTAGAACAGGTCCCAGCTTGGCAGGCTCGATCTTTTTCACTGTACCATCAGCGAGATCAACTTCCTTGACCAGATGAGGCGATACGAGATATCCACCATTCGCTAGGATCGACAAACTTCTGGCCATCTCCACCGGCGAAACGGCGATACCTTGACCATATGCAGCAGTGGCGATCTCGATATCACGGCCGGATTTCAGATTGCTAATGATACCGGTTGCTTCGTTCGGCTGATCGATACCAGTTTTCTGTCCTAGGCCATAGCTGGTAAAGTACTTGAACACCGTACCACTACCGAGGGCGTGCTCGACATTCATGGCGATAGTGGCTGCACCAACATTCAATGACTGACTCAATATCTGCTGCATAGGGATAACGCCGCGGGCTTTGCCATCATAGTTGGAGATCTTCATCGTATTCAACGTGAGAGTACCGGTATCATTGTATGTCGAATCAGTCTTCTCGACACCACTATCCAACGCCATAGCCATAGTCAGAGGCTTCATGATCGATCCCATTTCATAGACATGCTCTACTAGAGGATTGGAGAAAGTACTCACCAATTTTACCGTCGAAGTATCATTCGGATCGAACGTTGGTAATGAAGCCATCGCCACTATCTCACCTGTTTTCGGATCCATGATGATCCCTCCTATCTCATCCGGACTCCATTTCGAGCTAGTCTGAGACAATATTTTTTCCAGATATTTCTGCACAGTCGGTTCTATGGTTGTTACAACATCACCAGCATTCGGTGATCCGCCTAGAACGGCGTCCTTCACTCCAGAAAATAGCTGTGCAAATACATTTACAGACGAACCGACACCCGTTCGTGCCAGTGTACTTTGGTATGTACTTTCTAGTCCGTATCGACCCTCGACACTTCCTGATTTGGAATTTTCCCCGATCAAGCCGAGCTCGTGCGCCGCTATCGTGCCACCAGGATATGAACGCCAAGTTTCCTTGACGACACCGATGCCGGTCAATGATAGACCCTTCACGATGTTCGCAGTATCTTCACCAACTCTATTCAACAATTCCTCATACAGATCAGCCTTCTTGGAAGCGCGCGAAATGAAATCAGCTTTCTCTAGCTCCAGATATTGAGACAACGCATCATATGTCTGAACCGCATCTCTGATGAGTGATGGATTCATATAGACGAGATAGCCACTCTGCACTGCGGCGGCAGCAGCTTTGGTCCCATCTTTGGCTGAAAAATATATCGTACCCCTATCGAAAAGTGTAGCGCTCGGCTTCACATACTGCTTGTCCGCTTTGGCGGCATAAGCCTTCCCTTTGACAACCTGTGTCATATATAGTGAAGTAACGAGAACGCCAGCAGCGATCAGGATAACGATATATGCGAGCCTAGCTCGAATGCGTTGATTAGAGTTCATTTCCGCCTAATGATACGCGACCTAGAGAAGCATTGCGTGATATATAGGCACTAACCTTGCCAGCAGTAAAGCCATGAGCACTGAGTGTGTCCGGAGATATTTCGCTCGATAATGCCAAATATTTTGAATCCAGATTCTCGACATTACTCTCGAGAGAAACGGTCTGGCTCTGTATCTTCTGGATCGACACCGTAGTGGCTATGATACTGTAAACATTGAATACGTAGATAGCCGCCAATAAGCAGCAACCAGCAAGCAGGCCGTAGGTGATATTCAACCTATGGTCATTCGCGATGTTGTATGTATGAATTAGTGCTCTTGTCATTTTATTTTAATCAATGGTTAGTGGTTAGTGGTTAGTGGTTAGTGGTTAGTGGTTAGTGATTAGTGATTAGTGATTAGTGATTAGTGATTAGTGATTAGTGATTAGTGATTAGTGATTAGTGATTAGTGATTAGTGATTAGTGATTAGTGATTAGTGATTAGTGATTAGTGATTAGTGATTAGTTATTGTGACTACTAGCCACTAGTCACTAAACACTAGACACTCCCCACTAGCCACTAGTCACTAAACACTAGACACTCCCCACTAGCCACTAGTCACTAAACACTAGACACTCCCCACTAGCCACTAGTCACTAATCACTAAACACTAGACACTCCCCACTAGCCACTAGTCACTGGCTCTTAGCCCCTCTTTCTCAATCACCCTCATCTTTGCACTTCTTGATCTCGGATTCTCCGCTATTTCCTGGTCTCCCGCCGTGATCGGCTTTTTTGTAATGATCTTTGCGCCATTGATTGCTTTTTCTTTATAAAAATCTTTGACTATTTTGTCTTCCAAACTATGAAATGAAATAACGGCCATACGTCCACCTAGATGTAAATTGGCAAATCCTTTTGTTAAACCCTCTCTCAGTGCATTCAGCTCATCGTTAACTGCTATGCGTAATGCTTGAAATGTCTTTGTTGCCGGATTGATCTTCCTTGCACTATGTAGCCTTGGCGAAGTAGTGTCCCTTCTGTAAAATGCCGGCACTGACATCCTCACGATCTCAACAAGCTCGAAAGTCGTCTCTATTTTCTTCTTCGCCCTATAATCAACCAGCGCTCTAGCTATTCTCCTAGCAAACCTCTCTTCTCCATAACCGAATATGACATTGGCGATATCTTCTTCGTTCCAGCGATTTACTATATCTCTAGCCGTAAACAGATGTTTCGCGGGATCACCCATGGTCATGAGCAACGGCTCATCTCTCTGGAATGAAAACCCTCTTCCTGAATTTTCCAGCTCATCTGAGGAGAATCCGAGATCGAGAAGGATCATATCCACACCATCTATCCCATGCTTTTCGAGAACTTTGTCCAAATTGCGGAAGTTCTCGCATTCGAGGACAAGCTTCCTGCCCTCCTCCAGTTTTCCAGTCAATGTTATACGTGCTCTGTCTATCGCTGTTGTATCCTGATCTAGACCGATGACATTCACATGACCATTGGAGGCCGCCATGATCGCTCTGGTATGCCCAGCACCTCCCAAAGTGCCATCTAGATACCACAGATCCGTTCTATTGCTCACTGGGTTATCGGACATTGCCCGCCTGCCGTCAGGCAGCAACATTCTCAGCACTTCATGTAAAAGAACCGGTTCATGAATACTAGCCTCTGTTTGCTGTGAGTCTGCTTGCATAACTATTTGACTCCAGCTTGACCCAACTTTTCTGCCAAAGTATCTGCTCTACTCTCAACCTCGGCACGATACGTATCCCACACTGACTCATCCCAGAGTTCGGCACGATCACCAACTCCGATGAATACAACCTTGGCCTGCAATTTTGCACGCTTCCGAATGTATTCTGGTAATAGCATACGACCTACTGCATCAACCTCGACTTCTACAGCACCTCCTAGGAGGTATCTGTTGAAGCCGCGATTGTCCGCCTGCAGCATCGACGAATCGCCAGCCGACAGTCTCCCCGAAATCTTCTCCCATTCCTTCATCGTGAAGATAAAGAGACAGGAATCGAGTCCAGGGGTGATAACCACCGTCTTCCCCATTTCCTTTCGGAACTTTGCAGGAAGCGATAGGCGGTTCTTGTCGTCGATAGTGTGCCTAAATTCGCCGATTATCATAATACTGGTAAGTCGAAGTGTTCAGGTTCCTTCAAAATATAAAATTATGAGAAAACACCTTTTCCACTTCTTCCCACTTGATGGATATTATATCCCACTTCACGTTTGAGATGCAAATAAACCACAGTGGATAAACTGTGGATAAGTTCATGATATACAGCTTCTTCCCTATTGTCCCAGAGGAATCTTCACAGTACTTTGCGCTCCGTTCACCACACGGTCTAGTGCCTTCTGGAAAAACGATGGAATGGTTCGGGCCTTCTCCTTTGTATTTATCAACACATAATCTGATAAGCTCGGCGATGTTGTATCGAATGACAGATCGATATCCGTCGTAGATTTCTGAGAGAGCAACTCGATACGTTTGGATAGTCTAGAACTCTCTACCAGAGAAGGTGCAACCTTGATAGAGACTTTGGCCGGTATGTAGGTCGATTTGTGCACTGGCGTCTGTGGAAGCGTGGCTGATGGAGTGAGACTCGGTGGTGGAGTAGCAGAGTTAAACATGAGACCACTCGATTGACCACCAGATGGCGCTTCTGCAACGAAGGTTGCCGCCAGTCTATGATCGGCTGTGATATTCGTGAATGTATACGTCTCGATCGGTGATATCGTCATGCCGTCCACGTAGACGGCCGAGATCTGATACCCGGTGTCGGGAGAGATGGTAAATGTTAGACTGCCACCAGCCTCGGTAGTATCCGTACTATATTGCTCGATCACACCATGTGGTCCTGTAGCCGTTGATATTTTAAATGTGGTTGCGGGTATGGATGCTGGCAATTCCTCTATGATGGGTGCGAATGTTGCAACGATGGTATGATCACTCACTACGTCGTTAAATGTATATTCCCCTTGACCCAACGAAACATCTGATCCATCAACATTGACGGCAGTCACCTGGAAATCCTCATCTGGCGTGATGGTAAATGACTGACTACCACCTGAACTGACCTCAATTAGGCCTACAGGTTCGATGGTACCACCACTCCCAGTCGAGGAAACTATATGGAACGCACTCACGACTACAGGATTAAGAGTCGATGTACCGTAGTCAACAGGTACCTCTGGATTCACGGGTTGTTCAGAGTCTATTGGTGAAGTAGAAGTCGCTGGTTGTAAAGGATCTGCGGAGGCACTAGGATCAGCAGGCGCTGCAGGATCCGCAGGTGCGGCAGGAATTGGTGCTGGCGTTGGTGCCGGTGCGACACGAGTCGCTCGCCTATCTCCACGCACAGCCAGAGCGACCTGATCGTATGCATTGCCTTCGGAAGTGATCACGCCAAATTGCCTAGCACCCTGTGAAGATGAACTAGTGACGATGATGACGGCAAAAAGCAATGATGCTCCTACAATGGCTATGAATTCAGATGTTTTTAACTCTGTGTTCAGCATATATATTCTGTCATTTTACACTAGATCATTTACCTCCACCAAGCTTCAAGGTACTCTTTACACCTTCCACAACACGATCTACTGCAGTCTGGAATAGATCTAGAATGGCCTGTACTGTCTCGGTGACATGGGACCAGACATAGTCCTGAAGACTCGGTGTAGTGGTAGTAAATGTAAAATCAATCTCTGTCGTCGAAGCCGAACCAACCAGTTGTTGTATCCTGATATATGTTTTCGAACCGTCAGTCGGAGATGTGGCAAAATTCGATGAACCTGTGACAGGAGTATATGTCACGTACAAGTTCGACGACTGTACAGCAGGTGGCGGAGTGTAATCGGGTGTAGGTGTCTGACTTGGCGGAGGCACAACGTAGTTATTCATCACTGGCGGAGGTGGCGTATATGCCGCCTGGACTGCAGATGTCGTAACTGATATCGATGACGTCTTCACTGATTCATTGCCTGCACCATCGATAGCTGTGACGGCATATGCATACTGCGTCGAAGCAGATACGGTCGTGTCGACATACGAAGTGCCTGAGGATATGGCGGCAATGTAGACACCGTCTCTATATACTTTATATCCAGTGACAGCTATGTTAGCTGTAGACGCTAACCACGCCAAGGAAACAGCTTGACTAGTCACATTGGATACTGCGAGATTTCCTGGTACAGAAGGCGGTGTATCTTCCGTAGCAAATGTCACAGCGATGGTATGACTAGCTCTGACATTGGTAAATGTATATGTTCCAGCCATTGGTAAGATCTCTGCTCCGTCGATAATGAGAGACTGCACGATGTAACCATGATCTGCAGTGATGTCATACACCTGATTCTGCCCAGCTACAACTGTAGCAGTACCAGACGGAGTTATAGAACCGTGAGAACCTGCACTAGCTGACAGTATGTATGTGGTAGCCGGAGTTAGATTAACAACCACTGTAGTCTGATCTGTTGCAGATGACTTGCCATCAGAGACGGTCACACGGATGACGTATGTCCCCGCCTCACTGAATTCGGCCGTTGGAGATATATTGGATACACCAGAAAATGTCACCGATCCTGGACCAGAAACCATGGACCAGGCATATGTCAAAGCATCTCCATCAGCATCACTGGAACCTATTGCGGTGAGAGTGGTCGCGGCTGGCAATGTGACGCTCTGATTCAGACCCGCGTTCGCAATCGGAGGATTGTTCGGCAATGTCACGACCACTGTGTCACTACGACTGGTAGATATGTTACCAGCAGAGTCCTTGGCCCAAGCATAAAGTGTCTTTGATCCTTCAGATGATACTGTGTATGTTTCTGGCGCTGGGAATATCCATCCGGAAGGTGCATTTGCAGGAGGTTTCGTTGATGATTGTGTGATCATATATCCTGTCACACCGAATGTGTCATTCGCCAACAATGTTGTGATCGGCACCGTGAGAGAAGATGATATCTGAGGGATGGTAAAAGATGTGATAGACGGTGCTGTTTCGTCAACTGTGTATACAAATGTTGCCACGATAGAATGATCAGCAGTAACATTACTGAAGGTATAGGTTCCTTGACCCAGAGAAACATTTGATCCATCAACACTGACAGATGCTACGGCATAACCTTGGTCAGGAACTACAGTAAATGACTGACTATTGCCGTTAGGTATAGAAATCGTTCCCGATGGTGTGATCGTCCCCCCTGCTCCGGCCGTCGTCACAATCTTGCGCATGATCACCACGGCAGGATTCACGGTAACAACGATCGTCTCCGTAACATTGGCACCTTGTGGATCTGTGACTTTGAATGTGATCGAGTGAGTACCGATCTGAGAAGCCACAGGTTTCCAATAGAACTGTCCGGTAGCTGGAGCCAGAGTTGCGCCCGAAGGCAGTCCAGTGGCGGAATATGTCAATTGATTCAATTTACTACCAATGTCGGCATCGGTTGAATTGTCTCCATCTATATCAGCCGCCTGAATAGTGAAACTGAGAGATACATTTACATTGATAGACTTGTTCCCTATAGGTGCCATTTCTGGAGGATGATTCACCGGCGGAGTATCAGGTCCTGGTGGAGTTCCACCTCCATGTGGTGTGCCCGTATCAGGCAATCCTGAAACGTTGATAGTGATCGAGCCTCGCACAGCGGTTACTTGATCATCTGGAGCAGGCCAAGTTTCATTCATAGATATTCCCAGTGTATATGACGTATTACTCTGACTACTCAACACAGATGCGTTGGTGACTGTGATGCGTCCGCTGGAGTCGATAGCAAATACACCACCAACATTGCCACTCTCTATAGTGAATCCAGCAGTAGATGCACTATTAGTTCTGGTAAGTGCGACTGTCCCAACAGCAGCATTATTAGCCAATGTCCGGCTAATACTAAATGTCTGTGGCGCTATAGAAGTCGGTGTATATGGATCAAAACAAGACATATCGACTGTCGTAACTTGATAGTTATTTTCATTCTGACCAAGGTCAGATATAGCTTGATTTATCTCATTCACACTCGCACCTACACTACTTCCCGACGGCGCCGAATGTTGGATCGAAGCGAGGAACAAAGCATTGTTTATCAGATAAAATGCCGGATTACCAGAATCACCCGTAACAGCCATCTCCGCAACAAGTGGACCAGGAGACCAATACATCATTTCGATACCAAATATATGGTATGGAGAATTTGCCGGATATGCACCTATACCGATACCCATTCCCGACTGTTGACTTTTACGTATCAGGTAAGTCTGTGTTAGGTCCTTAAATATGACTGGTAAAAATGGTGGCGCGTAGAGGGCAAGATCAATCGGGCGAATTATCGGGTAATATTTGACTGTATTTGGGAGGTCTAGGTCTAACAAAACTAGTGCCAAGTCCACTGTTCCTGGAACTAATGTGACACCTTTCACTACTCTCCAGTAACTAGCTCCATTGACATCTATGAACTGAACATTCTGGTCCACATATACACCAGGCCAACCTAGAAGGTGCCAAGCTATCAGGGCATGTTTCGGGGTGATCAAAGTCAATCCATACTGATCATCACCAGTGTAATTACTATGACCAGAGAAATCCAGCCCATTGGCCCAACTATTCAGAGCCGCGACATCACGATTGGTACTACGAGGTTCATTGTCACGAACAGTGATCCCGGCAATGCGATTGTTTAGCTGACCGGTCATCTCTGCATATAGACTCCTCGATGTTGGACATGAAGGAAAACGATATATAGGTCCTTCGGCACCACCGGCTAAGGACATCTGATCATGAATATCGACATTCTTTGTTACCAAATTCAACTGGTCTTGAGTCCCAGGATATGAACTGATATATGCGACCGCTAGTAGCAATGATGCTCCAAGCAATGCTATACACTCCGATATTGATCTATTTGTTTTCATAATCTCGTTAGTCCGATCTCTTCATCAACTCAAAAACCCCCAAAGGTTTGCTTCTGGAGTAATATTTATTGGTCTAGAGTCATGAGTCTATGATACCAAATATGACGAGGCCATTCAATTACAGACTGTGCATAACCTACTGAACATTGGTAACTGATCATTCTCCCCTACTTCTTTTCTTTCATGAGCGGAAACATCGCAGTCTCACGCATCGGTTTGTTGGCCATTATAGAAAATAGGCGCTCACCAAATCCATATCCGCATGTCGGTGGCATGCCGTGTTCTAGCATCTCCACGAACTCCATGTCCGGCATCATCGCCTCCGTATCTCCAGAGTCGAGCAGTTTCTTTTGTTCCTCGAAACGTTGTCGCTGATCGATCGGATCGTTGAGCTCTGAATAACCACGCCCGATCTCCGAGCCAGCGATGATCGGCTGGAACATTTGGACAGTCTGCGCAGTCGCAGGCTTACTCTGCGCCTCAGCATCAATGACCGATTTCGCCAATGGCGCCACCAACTTTGGATGATTGACGAGGAATGCCGGACCAGCGATGTTCTTGCGGCAATGTTTCCACAGAGTATCGATGAGACGTTCACGGTTCGTACCATCATATGTCACTTTGAGTTGTTCGAGCTTGTCCTTGATATCGGCATCCTTGGCTGTGTGTATATCGATCCCAGTCTGAGTTTTGATCTCCTCGGCATAATCTATCTCTCGCCATTCACCTGCTAGATCAAAAGTATGCTCTCTGTATGTAAATTTGGTCGTACCGAAAACTTCTGTCGCCAATCGACGATATAGTGCCATGACCAGCTTCATGCCATCATGATAATCTGCGTATGACCAGTAGAATTCCAAGTTGGTAAACTCCTGCAAATGTTCTGGACTAGAACCCTCATTGCGGTATGCGCGACCGATCTCGAATGTCTTTGGAAATCCACCGGCCATGAGCCTCTTTTGCCACAATTCGCCTATAGAAATGCGCAGATAGACCTCCAGATCATAATCATTGTGGTGCGTTTTGAACGGTGTCGCTTCTGCTCCGCCAGTCGTCGTCTCTAAAGTGGGAGTTTCCACCTCCAGGAAACCTTCTTCTTTCATGAATACGCGTGTGACCTCCCAAAATCTGGCCTTTTTATAGAATATCTCCCGCACCTCTCTATCCATGATGAAATCCAGATATCTCTTGCGATATTTCTCATCAGGATCCGTCAGTCCGTGCCATTTTTCTGGTAATGGCAAGAGGGACTTGGCAGCCATCGTCCATGATGTCACCAATATGCTCTGTTCCCCTCTCTGAGTGGTTAGGAATGTTCCACTGACACTCAGAATATCACCGATATCCACGGTGGCTGTAAATAGATCGAATAATCGAGCATCGAGAACATCTTTCTTGATAACAGATTGGAAGGTGTCCGTCCCGTCATCCAAGACAGCAAAAAGGATCGCCCCCTGTCCACGAATAGCCATGATGCGACCGCATAGAGAAACGGGTTTTGCAGACTTTTCGTATTCAGCAAAATTCTTCCTTGCATCAATTAGACTGAAACTTCTCGGAACTTTGGCGGGATATGGATTCATTCCAGCATCCTTGATCAGTGCCAATTTATTCAGTCTAGTTTTTCGAAGTTCCTCGAGTGATGCCATAGGAGGGGTTAGTGATTAGTGATTAGTGATTAGTGATTAGTGATTAGTGATTAGTGATTAGTGATTAGTGATTAGTGATTAGTGATTAGTGATTAGTGATTAGTGA
>Ga0194039_1001865_pt1 | contig 11056 bp, 6 predicted proteins | sample JunL228m_MetaG_FD_148679 | JGI IMG/M metagenome (GOLD analysis project Ga0194039, IMG submission 148679) | Anoxic zone freshwater microbial communities from boreal shield lake in IISD Experimental Lakes Area, Ontario, Canada - Jun2016-L227-8m | ecosystem: Environmental > Aquatic > Freshwater >...
CCCAGGAAGCAATTTCCTATCAGTATTGCCGGGAAGGTCGCCATGTCGGCTGAGTCTGTTGCCCGCCTTGGCCATCGCGCGTTCCGCCGCGGACGCATCGTCGCGGTCACCGGTCTGCGTAATCAACTCCCCGCGTTAGCCGTCCGCTTCGTTCCCCGCTTCATGGTGCGCAAGATCACCAAACACCTCAATGCCAGCCCGGCCTCGTAACTTGATCACTCACTTGACATCGAACGCAGGCGCAAGACATTGGCGCCAGCTCGCTCTGTTGGCGAGCATCATCCTCGCCACTGCCGGCTGTGAGACGGTTCACGATTACAGTCTGACCTACAAACTCTGGGACACCGAGGACTTCCGCCGTTGGAGCGAGCCAGCGCCCAATCCGAATCTGGCTTTGTTTGAAACCCAAGACCATAGCGACGTCCTGGCATATTACGATGCCTTCAGCGAGAAACACTCCGTTGTCAAACGCCAAGCCTACTCTCTCCGTTCAAATCGAGCGCAGGTTGCCGCGGGCAAGAAACCGGCCCTGCTTAATCCGGGCGTGCCCGAAGGCGCGAACCCCATCCCGGTGTTGGATCCCAAGTTAGCTGGCACCAATCCGCCACCACAGTTGAACCAATACGCGATAACGGCCAAGAAGGGTCGGGAATTTGTCCTGCACCAGCCCGCAAACTCGGAGGAGACTTTCCAGTTGCCGGTTTATGCCGAGAGTTCTGGCACCTTCACCCGCGTCGTGTTGACGCCGTTTGCGGTCGTTGGAGACACCGTGATGGTTGGTGCAGTGGCGAGTGTGGGGTTCATTATCGCGGCGTGCATGGGCGGGGCAGGTGTCAATGGGCCCTAAAATTGTTCCGCTGTCATTACGATACCTTCGAATGGCAGTGCCGTATTGTCGTCCAAGATCCACACCTGCGGCTTGGAAACCCTGCTGCAATTCATTTCATGTCTCGGATGCCTATTCGCATTCCCAAATCGCGGCTTGCTGACACCTCGGTTATGCTCCATTCCTTGTCGCGGCTCATGAATTAGACACCCTATGCGCACTCCTCATTCAGAAACCCGGCGAGGCTCCCGCCTCCTTCGCGGCCTCGCTGCCCTCATACTGCTCGGCTCGCCGGTTGCGGGCCCGGCTGCGGCACCGAGGGTGAAGGCAACGCTCAATGGCGCTGATCTGGAGTTCGGCGGCGACACCGGCGCGCTGCTCACCCGCGCAGCGCCCAGTACCTGCGGGCGCCCAGAAAGCAATTTCCTATCAGTAGTAGCGCGGACGCGCTGGGGCGCCGGCGTCGCTCAGTTCTGTCGGTAGTCGCCACTTCACGCGTTATGAGTCACCCTTGGCTTGAGATTCCGATTGCCGATTACGAAGCGCACATGGCGCTGTCATCTGTCGGTCAGGCGCAGCTGCTCAGCACCACGCTCCAGCGAACCGTTGCGGAGTTTCAGCCTCTCTCGTTGGCAGTCCTCGGCGTCGCGGGTGGCAACGGTTTGGATGCCGTCGAGCGCGCCCTAGTCCACCGTGTGGTCGCCCTCGACTTCAACGCTGATTACCTTGCTCTTTGCTCCCGGCGTTATGCGTCGGCTTTTGACGCGTTCGAGCCAGTCTTGCATGACTTATCGCACGGGCCACCCGCCATTGCTCCGGTCGAGTGCGTCTTTGCGGGGCTCGTGTTGGAATATCTTCGCGTCGAGTCTTTCTGCGATTACTTGGCATCCTTGCTTACTCCCGCCGGCAGTTTCGTCGCGCTGTTGCAGTTGCCATCTCCGACACTCCCGGAGATTAGCCCTTCTCCTTTCCGCAGTCTCACACGCCTTGAATCCGCGTTCCGTTTTGTTGAGCCGTCACGCCTGCACGATTGTCTTTCGGCTCACGGCTTCTCGCGTATCGCCGCTGACCAATACGACCTCGAGTACGGCAAGTCGTTTCACTATGCCTCCTACCGAGTCCCGAACGCGGCTTAACTGTTGCGTGGAGCGGACGGGGACCAGCCGTTAAGCTCACCCACGATTCGGGCGTCAGGGCCGGCTGGTCTCCGCCGCTCACGCACGTCGTCAAGTTTCTCCCCCTGCGCATTCGGGTTCCCTTATTGCCCACTTGACACAAGCCCTTAGGTATGCTTGCGGGTAAGATGCTGTTGCTGGCCTCAGGCCGCCTGCAATGTCCGGCTATGTTCTCTGCCAGGCGGCTCGGCTGCGATAGATGAGAGTCAGTTCCTCCGTTATGAGTATCCTCGACATCCCGCAATCAGGGAAACGCGGCCTCTCTGTCTCGATGGGTGGCCGCTACGGCCAGGTGAACCGTGCGCTCGTCATCCCGAGCAAACCCCGAACCGCCGCGCAGCTCAACGTCCGGCAGCTCATGTCCATCCAAGCCGCCGCCTGGCGCGCGCTGACCCAGGCGCAACGGGCGGCCTGGATCGCTACCGCGGCCTTGGCGAAGTCCCGGAGTCAGCTTGGCCAGAGCGGCCCGCTGACGGGCAGCCAGTTGTTCGTGAAGGTCAACCTCAATCTCACCCTGTTCGGGCAGCCCGCCGTTGTCAAGCCGCCCGCTCAGCCCGTGTTCCCGACGCTGGCGCCGCAAAATCTAGTCATCACGAACGCGGGGGGGGGCGTCATCGCGATCCAACTGACCTGTCTGATCGACCCGGGCGAAAACACCATCGTGCGCGCCGCGGACCCGCAGAGCGCGGGTCGTCAGGTCTGCAATGACTTCCGCATCCTGGGCGTCTGCCCGGCACCGGTGCTGGGCGCCTCGGACATGACCACGCTCTACAACGCCCGCTTCGGCCTGCCGGCCGCGGGGAGCAAGGTGTTCGTGCGGTGCAACCAGTTCGTGGACGGCTACGAGGACTTGCCGCACGAGTTCTACGCGATCGTGCCGGCTTCAGCGTAAGCGAAGCCTCGGCCGACCTCCCTCTGCGGAGGGGGCTTTGCTGGCGTCCAAAGACCGCCCACGACACTCGGAATCCGGAACGAGCACCGACATCACCCGCGCAGCGCCCAGTACCTGCGGGCGCCCAGAAAGCAATTTCCTATCAGTTCTGTTTGGCGGACCCCGATCGGCTACAACCCTACGGGACAGAAGGTTTATTACTTTATCTTCAGCGTTTTTACGGAACGATGGAAAGGGATCAAAAACCACTTGTATGCGATGGGAGCTGTCCCGGTGTTCAAAGGCGGCCAAAAGGACATGCCGTTTCTCCCGCTGATCTGGGTCAGTTACGGAATGGCCCCAACCAATTCCACCTATCTGGGATCGGGGACCAACCGCGGCATGTATGCTGCCCCCGGCATCCCCGACGCGCTCGTGCCCATGCTCAACGCTGATGGTGACATGCCCGCACTTTTTCTCGGCGATCCGCATTTGCCCTGGGGAAATGCCTCTACCTTTTTCATGGGGGCTGCCGTTGACCAGGACAACCCTCCGGAGACTGGCCAGCCTGATATGGTGACCAGGCTGGTTTCGTGGTGTCCCACCAACATCGTGCTTGAGACCGTACCGACTAAAACGAACTATTTCTACGGCATCGCGGTTGAATCGACGACGAACTTGGCACGCCCGCGCTGGCTGGATGTCGCCAATTCCGGTTGGAACACAACCCCACCCGTCGGTAGCAACTATCAGTTCTCGGTGCCCATCCCCCCCGGCCAGACGCAGCGGTTCTTCGGAATCCGCGATTGCAGTTGGAGCGGGATGTATTTGTTTGAAGCGGGGTATCCCGGACTGCAGGACTGGGGCAACACCACCAACGGGTTGTTTCCCGCCCCCACGAATTTCGCCATCCCAACGCCCATTCGCCCAACCAACATCTTGCATACGCCCTATACCGGCCCAGGACCAGTGGTGGCCGCCGCGCAGCCTCTCTCCTTCCAGCCCAAGGTTTCGCTGTCCGATGCGTTGGCTTCGCTTCAGTACTCGCCTGCCGAGGCGCAAGCCTCCTTTGCCAAGTCCTCCGCCCAATCTTCATTCATGGCGGCAAGCGCCCCGGCGGCAGACGATGGGGAGCTATCCTTTGATCACGATGGGCGGGTGGTGCTGTGGCGGAGCAAGACCGCGACGAAGACAAGGAACGCTAGTTCCAAGGCATCTATTCCCCCGGACCAACTACGCGCCAAGGACCCGGCCGGGTTCTATGCTCCGTATGCCTCGGCCGACCGGTTCATTGCGCAGTTTAGCAACCATTTTGGGGGAGCGAATCCAATGAGCGGATTTCGCGCCCAGATCGCGGAGCGCGACGGTCTGGGGATGAGTCATGTGCGTTACCGGCAATCCTTCGAGGGCTTGCCGGTGTTTGGCACCGAGTTGGTGGTGCATGTGGATGCTAATGGACAGGTGACCACCGCCAACGGCCTGGCCGCCAAAGATCCCGCCGTGTCGGTTACGCCGACGGCAGACCTCAATCAAGCCCGGGAGACCGCCCTTAGCCTGTGGCGACAACAAGCGGGAAGCCAGGTCGGCGGGAGGGTTGTTCTGGAAGAACTGGAGGTGTTTTGCCCCCGGCTTTTCCTGTGCGATTCGACTCCCGAATTTTCCGCCACGGATGTGGCGGGTGGGGCAAACCGGCCCAACATGCCGGAGAACGATGTGGTGCCGGGGCAACCGACCGGCTGGGTGAACTCGGATTACCTGACCTGGCGCATTCGGGTGGCCGGCGAGCCGGGTGAACCGGACCTCACCTATTTTGTGGATGCCCATAACGGCAAGCCCCGTTGGGTCCTTTCCAACCGCATGCGCCTCACCAACCGGCAAATCTACTAAGCGAACAGTGGGACGAACCCCGCGTCCGCCACGCTCGCCCGCTCGGAGGGGCAGCCACCGACCGGCATCAGCTATGTGGACAACTGGTATGACGGGTTTGGTCGCTTTAACGACTTCCTCAAGACTGTGTTTGGCCGCGACGGAGCGAACGGAATGGGCGGTTTGAACGTGGCCGACGGCGGTCTGAAAGCCATCGTTGGCCTCGGGGCCGCGCGCTTCACCCCGGACCTGGGGGGATCCATGTATTACTCACCCAGCCAGTCCTCGGACACGCGTATCGAGACCACCACGGAATGGGCGGATCTCAAAAGCCTGGCCCACGAGTACACCCACGGGCTGGAGTATTTCACGCACCCGCCCTCGGGCATGACTTACCAAAACCAGCCCGGGGCGCTCATGGAAAGCACCGCGAACATCCTGGCGGAATACTTCCAGAAGCACCTCACGGGCACGAACGACTGGTGGATAACCTCCACCAACTTCATGCATGGCAGCAATGAGTACTTCCAGGGGTTCCAAGTCCTGATGAGCGACCCCTGGCAGGACGGCACTCTTTATCGATGTCGCTCACTGAAATCAAGCCGGGTTTGCTCACGAAAACTGAGCCAGCCTGGAGGGGGTGGCTCAGCAATAATGAGCAGACATCAGGTGCAGGCGCTGGGACGCCTATTGCATATGAAGGGGCTGGCTCCTGTTCATGCGCATGAACACCGTGAAGCCCTACTTGGAAAGGAAAAATGACTCTTAACGAATGGCTCACTTTAAGTGAGCGCAGGTGGTCCTATTCTCGTGAGCGCCATCTCACAGCCTCTTCATGCACTGGCGCTCCCATCACGCAAAGCCTCAGCATCAATCCCTGACCGATTTCCAATCCGCTATGGGCGAAGACAACCTGACCAAGGCGAGGGCATTTGTTACCCACCAACGCCCCAAACTGTGAAAATCTCTTCATGCATACGCGCTGGGGATTAAAGGTTTAAGGAACTTACTCGTTGACACCACAGCCCCAAGTGGCAGCATCGCACTCGATGAGCGAAATCGAAAAACAACCTTGCGTCGTCCACCCAGCGGTCAGTGCGAGCGAGAATTCCATCTGTACGCCGCAGTCTTTTGGCGACCGGCTCCAAGGACCGACGACGTAGTCCCCGGAGAGCACTGAAAATGGCTCGATTTCTTTGCACGGCGGATCTCCATATCGGACGTTACTCTTCGGTCGGCACCGATACGAGCGGAGATGATTACAGCGCGCTGGCGACCTGGGAGCGCATTGCTGAAATGGCTATTGCGGAGCAGGCCGATGCAGTTCTGGTCGCGGGCGATTTTTACGACTCGGCATCGGCGCAGTACGAGAGCCGCAAACGCGTTAAAGGCAGCTTAGAGAAGCTACGGGCTCGCGGCATCGTGACACTAGCGGTCGCCGGCAACCATGACCATCATGCCTTGCTGGATTTCGCGAGTCTTCATAGGGATCTGATCTACGTGTTCCCGCCGGGCCAGTGGGATGAGTATAGAGTCAAAGGCGTGCGCATCCTCGGCCGATCCTTTCCAAAGGAGTATCATCGCGATTCGATGTTGTGCGACTTTCATTCCGCTGACGCCGCCATGCCTACCGTGGGACTTGTGCATGCTGATGTTCAGGGCCAAGGCGATTACGGGCCGACACCCCTCGCCGACTTTGCTAATAGCGGCGTGTCAGCCTGGGTTGTGGGACATGTACATGCGCCTCAGCGATACCTGGATGGACAAGTCGTTTACCCCGGCTCTCCGCAAGCTCTTGATTGGGGTGAGACGGGGGACCATGGCGTCTGCTGGCTTGAGATTGGAAACGGGCAGCCCAGGTTCGGAGACTTGGTCCCGATTTCGAGCGCTTGCTATCAATACACTGATGTTCGTCTTGCACAGCACGAGTCGCTAGACGAGGCATTGCTGGCCAAGGGACGGGAACTCAGGACCAGCAAGTCCGTCCTATCGATACAGTTTCGCGTCGATCTGCGCCTCGACGCGCATGATGAGCGCCAGTTTCCTTCCTCGGCGCCCCTCGAAAATGACTGGTACGAGGTTTGCAGCAAGTCAAGAGCGTGCGAGGTGAACCTGGAAGCCGAGGCGCAGCAACCGGATGCAAAAGGTCAGGCCGCCCGACTGCTGCTGGGGCTTGAAGGCAAGGGTAAAATCGAGTGGCAGGATCGGGCAAGCCAGCTGGTCCTGCAGCTTCAGAACCGAATGAGCAATGAGCGAGGGAAACTGAGGCTGCCTCAAAGCGAAAGTGTTCGGGTACTTTGCCAGGCCGGCCCAGACGATGCCGCCGAAGCAGTCCGGCGAATGCTCGAGAGGATTCTGATGATCGAGGGGAATGCTCAATGAAGGTGAAGGTATATCTAAAGTCCATCCAGGCACATGAACTCCATTCGCGACCTTACGACGGACTGAAGCTGGAGGATCTCAGTGACGGTGTGACGGTCGTATATGCGCCCAATGCGGCCGGAAAAACAGTGCTGGCGCTTGCCGCCAGTCACGTGTTGCGTCCTTGCGCGCTGACGGACACGGATCGTATTACGGCGTGCATTCAGATCGAAGAAACCATCCACGATGTGAACCTGCGCGGTCCCAGGCAGGATGCTCCCTGGCCACAAAGCGCGCGAGATGGCTTGTACCGTCTGTCGGTTGCGGACATCATCGTGAAGCCATCTGAAGAAGACCAGCAGCGCATACTGGAGGCGCTAGCCGGCGGCATTAGTCTGGCGGGTGTTGGCGCTTGCAGCGCGGGCCGGAGGCCGCCCGACATCCCTGCTGCATGGAAAGAACTGAGTGATCGCCAACAAAAAGCGGCGAGGCTTGCAGCGGAGGAAGCCCGCCTCCCGGAATTGGAGGAACAGCTCAGACAGGCCAGGCAGGCGAAGGAGGATGCGGCTTTTCTGAGCAATTGGCTTAGTGCCAGCGCCATCGAGCAGACAATTGGCGAGCTCGACGCCGGCACCGCTCATATCAAAAACCATTACTCCGGCATCGAGAAGCAAAGCGATAATGCACTGGCGCTCGTGAGCGGTGCCCACTCGGCCTACGGAGAGGCCTGCGAGGCGCATACCTTTGCAGAGAGCGGCCTGGACAAGTTCGGAAAGCAGAAGGCGCCAAGGCCATTGCAAGCAGCAGATGAAGGTACGCTGCGTGGGTACGAAGCCGAATTTGATCAGTTGTCGGGAGAACTCACAAGCGGCCAGATCCAGCAGCAGATGGCCATCTTAGCGGCTGAAGAAGCGAGGAGGAGGTTGGCTGATATGGGCGCGGAATCTGCTCCGGTGCCTCTCGCGCCAGCCGACAAGCAAACGCTTATTAGGCTGGTGGAACGGGTGAAACAGGCCGAGGAATCCACAGTGAAGGAAAGGCAAAGGCGAGACGATGCTCGGACCGCCTGCAACCATGCGCAACGGAATTTCAAAGATGCCGGCGGCGACCTCGATCAGCTACCTATAAACCCTGCCAAAGCAGACGATCTTCACCGGGCTATTGAACTGGATGCTGAGATCGGAGCGAAGACCATGGAGAATAACCATGCGCAAGCCGCTCTCGCAGAAGCGAAAAAGGCCCTTGAGGATGCAAGAGAACGGCTGCCAGGAGCGAAGGCACCGGCTCGGCAGGTGAGCAATTTGCTCTTGCAGGAGCCGAGGATCGCCAACCTCATGGATGCCTACAGAAAAGTGCGAATCCAAAAGGAGGCATTTGATGCGGTAGCTGAACAGCTTCGGAATCAAGCCGTTGAGGCGACGAGGGGCGCGGCAAGAACCTCTGAAGCCGAAACAGCCCTAAGAGACTGGCTGCGGTCCGTATCCGAGCCGCCCAAGCCCTTCCGTAAGGGGCCACTGTTCATCGTCGCCACAGTCTCTGCAACAGGTGCGGTGGCGGTTGGCGCAGTCGCAGGATGGGTTTGGGGGACGATACTCGCGGTCTGCGGCATTGCCGCGCTCATGGTCGTTGTGATGTGGATCCGTGAGGTGTCCTCTGTGACGCAACTCCAGGAGTCAGCCGCAAAGCGCGTTCCCCCGCAGTGGCAACCGCAATCATGGACCTGCGACGCTGTAGCCTCATCCCTTGCCACAGTCATTCACCAAATCCAGGTGGCAGCAGTATTGCACAAACTGCATGGAGAAGAGCAGGCGGCAGCCAGTGCGCTGGATACGGATAGTCCGCGCGAACATCTGGAGAAGCGTATCGCAATCTTCGAGAAAGAGACGGGGATCAAAGGGCAGAACCTTGCCGATTATGACCTCGCCAATCTGATCCATAATCTACAGGCGCTAGGGAACGCGGAGGATTGCTTCGCATCGGCGACTGTCCACTCTTCGAACGTACGGAGCTGCCTGGAATCCTTGAGGGAAGCGCTTTCCAGCTTGATCCACGCTACGATCGGCGCGCCCGCGTCTATCACGACCGGGGCGGCGGCTAAACTCTGGGCTGACCGCCTCGACACGCTGCGGCAAACTAATGTCGCGGACCGGATGCATGAGGAAAGTGTCAGATATCGCCAGTCCGAGAGCGAGAGTGCAGAGAGGGATCTCCGGGGGTTCTTCGAGCGCTTTCATTGGCCTTGGGCGGGTGATGCGCCAACTGCGAAAGATCAGTTTCTCAGGTGGTTTGAGGCTACCGAAACGGCGAATACCGCTGTCGCCGCTTCGGAGGGGGCTGACGACCAAGTCGCCAAAGTCTTAGGCCGGTTAAAGACTGTGGAGAACGCCATTCAGGAGCTTTTGGATCGCTACGGATTCCCAACGGCCGACAGCAAAAACGCCCGGGCCGTAACCGAGACTTTCCGGGAGTGGTTCAAAACCACTGACCGTCTAAATAGATCTGAAGAGGCATCGGCTAAGGCGAAGGAGAGCCTTCAGCAAGCGTTGAGCGATAATGGCATTCCTGCCTTCACCAAGGAAAAGGAATTAACTCTGGAGGATCGTCGGCTGGAGTGCCAGCGGCGGGCCAAAGATGGCCTTCCGAAGTTGCGCGAATTAAGCAAGCAGCGCGAGACAGATAACCGGGAAAGGACGCGCCTGCGGAGTCAGACCGACTGGGATGAGCTTTTTGCGCGGCTCGGACTTGGGAACGAGCCGTCTCCAGAGGCGGTGTCAGCCAAAAAGGACGAACTCCTGGGGCATGCAGGTCTCGAGACAGAAATCACAGAGAAGACCGCCGGGACGAGAGCGCTCATTGGCGCGGCAGAGAGTGCCAATGACCTGCAAGGCGCTCAGAATGCAATGAGCCGGGCAGTCGAGCAGATGGAACTATGGCTGCGAAGGAAGCAGGAGGAACTGGCCGCCGCCGATGTGGTAAGCTGTATCAGCGAAGCAGTCCGATCTGAGGCCACGCCGGTTATCGTGAGGAGCACCAATCAGTACCTGTCAGCCTTGAGCGACGGCCGTTACGACAGGATCGACGTTATCGGCAGCCAGGTTTACGTGACTGACATGATGGAAGCACAGAAAGAGAAAAGGGTCGATCAACTTTCCACGGGCACGCGAGTCCACCTTGCATTTGCCCTGCGTCTGGCGGCCATCGAGGCGTCCGAGGCGAACCAAGGCTATGCGTTTCCCCTTCTCCTGGACGAGGTCATGGCGACATCCGACTCTGACGCGAGCACAGCAATCGCATCGGCACTACAAGTCGTAGTTGAGAAACGTCAGGTGATCATGTTCACCAACCAACCGGATGACGTAAGCGTGATGCGCCGTGCATTTGGAGAAAGTCTCCTCGTGAAAACGCTCGGTCACGCGATAGTCCCGGTCGTTGCTCCACCCGTCGAAGCCCCACCCGTTCGGCCACAGGTCATCCCGGACGGCCACATTCCGCTCTTTTCCTCGGCGAGCCAATGGCCTCCGAATTTGTTTGTTGGCCTAATTGATGGTCTCGACGGCAGGTGTCGCACTGTATATGAAGCCATGTCGCGAGGCAACCAGAGCCAGTGCACTCGAAATGAGGCAGTGCTCGCGGCGGTGGAGGCCGTTCGCTCGAAAGTCGCGGGGGCCTGCCGCACACTGAGTCGAAGCGCTTTGAGTGGAGTTGACTGGATAACGCTTACCTTCCGTGAGCGGGCAGAGAAGTTAGTGGATAGCCTCGGCGGCAATCCGAGGAAGTTTCTGGAGGGATTCCGCGACATGAAGAGCATGCGGAGCGCGAACATTGAAGCCTGTGAGCACTGGCTCCTCGAACAGAACTATTTGACTGAGATGCCTACGGCCGATGAACTGCGAGAGATAGCCTCTGGCAAACTGCCCATCGATCTGCCAGGTCGCGATGACGTGGTAAGTAGAATAT
>Ga0194039_1001866_pt1 | contig 11055 bp, 11 predicted proteins | sample JunL228m_MetaG_FD_148679 | JGI IMG/M metagenome (GOLD analysis project Ga0194039, IMG submission 148679) | Anoxic zone freshwater microbial communities from boreal shield lake in IISD Experimental Lakes Area, Ontario, Canada - Jun2016-L227-8m | ecosystem: Environmental > Aquatic > Freshwater >...
TAGCTATAACGATCAAAAGTTCAAGTAAGGTAAAACCACGATCCTTGTTCTTTTTCATAATATGCATATTAATAAAATGATTTGTTAATGATTAATAAAAAGACTTTTATATAAATTGAAAATTTATATGTTTATTATAACATAGACCTATACAAACTTGTCAACAAAATGTGGATTATCATAAGAAATTAAGTATTATTTTACCAAAAATAAGGGTAAAAAGGGCTGCCACAATAAAAGCCGGCTCTATTTCTGTTACTTTCTTGCCTTTTAGGTAATAAACAAAGGACAATATAATAGAAAACAGAAAACCAAGCGGGATAAAAATAATTACTCCAGGCCATCCTACTATTAGCATTAAAATTAAAATAAGCTCTGGACCATATTCAGTAAAATTGCCACGATAAGATTTCCAAATCTTAAATAAAAAATACAATATTACAGAAACCAAAAATGATATAAAAACATAAAGCCACACTCGTCCTAATACATAATACAAAAAATATCCAAAATTATTTTCAAAAAATGGCCTTGTCCATTCTAGTAATTGAGGCATGGGTACTTGTTTAGGAAGTGGTGAATTCACAAAAACTCTAGTAAAATCACCTACAGTTGCCCATACATAATACTGTCCCCATGTTACAAAAGCACCATAAAGAAGATTAATTACAAATGAAACTATTATAAGTTTCAAAAAAGATATATTCCTTACCCAAGCTGGACGAAAGAACCGAATAGCGACAATAATCAAAAATAAAATCCATATAACCAAAACAATTGTATTTAAATTAGAAAATATAAAATTTAGTTTCATTTTTCAAAGCTTTTTATAATAAAAATCACAAAACAATAATCTAGGTTTTTATATATACTTTTATTTTATCAATAACTTCTTGTATGGTAGTATCAATTTTAACTAAATAATCATTTGCGCCAAGCACTAGCGCACGTTCTTTGTCTGCCTGTTCCCAAAGATTGGAAAGAACAATAATAGGAGTATTCAAAAATGCTGTGTTGTGTCTTACTTGTTCCAATACCCAAAAACCATCTTTTTTGGGAAGCATAAGGTCAAGAAGTATTAAATCCGGCTTTTCAGAAAAAACCTTAGAAACCGCATCTTCTCCATCACTTGCTATAATAGCATCTATCTTTTCTAGCTCAAGTTTAAGTCTGTAAACTTTTGCGATATGTTCATCATCTTCGACAATAACTATTTTTTTTACTTTATTCATAAAACTATTTTTTAAAATAGGAATTTATTCTATCGACGAGCTCTTGTATGGGGTGATCAATTTTTACTAGATATTCTGTCGCTCCTAGTTCTAGCGCCCTAGCCGCATCTGTTTTTTGGCCAAGGTTAGAAATTACCAAAATTGGAATTTTAGAATATTTAGAATTTTTTCTCATTTCTTCCAACACCCAAAAACCATCTTTTTTGGGAAGCATAAGGTCAAGAATAATAAGGTCTGGTTTTTCATTTTCTACCATCTTAACAGCTTCTTCTCCATCACGTGCAAGAATAGTGAAAAGCCCTTCTTTTGCAAGCTGTATCTCATAAACCTTTGAAATGTGCTGATCATCTTCTACTATTAGAACTCTTTTTTGATTTTCACTCATATGCTTTATATTCTAACATTTATAAAAAAGGAATCAAACAAATGCTCAAATTATTCAGTCGGTATTGTAAAGAAAAATGTTGTTCCTTTCCCCTCTTCTGTCTCAAACCAAACTCTACCTCCCCACGAAGTTACAATATCTTTTACGAAAGCAAGTCCAAGCCCTGTACCATCAGGAATTTTTAATATAGCATTTTCTGCACGAAAGAACTTAGAAAAAATCCTATTGCGAGCAACAACTGGGATACCTATACCATTATCTCGAACAGAATAAACAACTTCTTTATTTTCTTTATCAACCAACCAGCGTCCTTCAATGGTACCATTGTTATTTGTATAACGAATAGCATTGGCAAAAAGATTCAGAATAACTTGTCTTAATGAAACTGGATCAATCAAAACTACTATTGGGTCAGTTTGCGCTGAAAAAGAAAAATATACAAGCTTTTTCTCAATCATACTAGGAGAAAGTTCCCTTATTACTTCTGTAGTTATAACGGTTAGATCTATTGGTATTTTTTCTTTTCCTGTTTTTCCACTTTCTATACGAGAAATACCAAGTAAAAGATTTATGGTTTGGTAAAGACGATTAACACCATCGTGAATTTCTTTTGCGAGATCAATCTGAGATTTATTTAACATCCCATAACTTCCAGATAAAAGCATCTCCGAATACCAGCGTATAGTAGTAAGTGGAGTACGAAGTTGATGTGATGCCGTAGAAATAAATCCAGATTTTGCTCTGTCTAGTTCCCGATCTTTGTTCGCATCACGAATAACCATAACAACATTTGCCTTGTTTTGATCACTCTTTAATTCACTATTAAGTGGAGCGACGGAAATGGTAACTGCAAGAGGACTGTTTTGTCTTTCAGTTTTTATTGAAATATCATCTTCTAAGCTAGTCGTAATAATCTGATTGTCAGTAAAAGACTTTTCTATGGGCCACCCTTTAACGGGAATTTCTTTTTTACTTTTTATAAATTTTACAACATCATAAAGGTTTTTTCCTAAAATTTCATTCTCTTCATAACCCAAAAGCTCTAATGCCTTTGGATTTATAAGTGTTATTTTGTACTGTCTATCTAAAATAATAAGCCCTTCACCCATTGATGAAATAATCGTCTTCATTCGTGCATCATCCACCTCAAGACTCTTCTTAGTTTTGGCCATATCGGTCATTAGACTTAAAATGGATTCCCTGTTTTCTTTTAATTTTGTATTGGCTTTTTCTATTTCGGTAATTTCTTGTTTTATTTGGCTTGCCTTTTTTTGCATTTCTAGTTCCATCTCTTTGTGTTCGGTAATATCTGTGACATATCCATACCATAAAAAACTCCCATCTGATAACTTTTCTGGCCTTGATTTCCCTCTCAACCATCTGATTCCACGAGAAAGATTTACTCTAAATTCATGATCCCATTCTTTCATTGTGTCCATGGAATTTTTTATAGAATCATTAAATTCTTTTAAATCATCACCATATACACGGTCAAATATTTTTGATGCATTTTCTTTTACTTCTTCTTTTGTAACTTCAAAAATTTCCCAAATTCTTTTACTTACATAAGGAACTGTTTTTCTACCATCTGGAAATATCTGAAATTGAAAAAATATTCCGGGTACATGTTCAACGTATTGTTTTAGTATTATATTTTTTTCCAATAACTCTTTTTTGTCCCTAAGTAAATATAATACATAAAAGAATACAACAGAAAATGATATTTCAGAAAAAATTATTATTAATATTGGAAGTCTCTTTGTGTTATTTATTTTATTCTGATAAAACAACTTATAATCCATGTCTGAGGCAAGGACACTCACTGTTTCATTGTTTTCTTTATCGACAACAGGAACAACTGTAGAAATACAGTTACCCCATTTGTCAGTATATGGTTCAGTTATTGAAGATATTCCACTTGTCCATGCTTTATCTACAGCCTCTTTAAAATTTAAACTGGCGTCAGTATAGATATCCCCAGGATCACTATAGTCAGGTGAATCATTTGGGATTGAATCAACAGAAAAGACAATTTGTCCATCTTTTGGGACTATTGTATAAATCCATCTTATTCCAAAAACTTTATTAAGTCTTCCTATCTCTAGAAGTTTTTCTCTAATATCTTTATAATCCTGATTTTCTTTGTCAGAAAGATTTAGTTGTAAGTTTTTAAATTTTTGCGAGTCAAGGATATCAGCAAATGTTTGGGTCAAGACAATCATCTCCTCCCTTATTTTTTTCTCCTCATTTTTACTAACTTTTGATACATACACAATTCCAATAGAAAAAATAACAGTTAAGCCAAACAGAAAAAATAAATATTTATTAACTTTACTTAATGGTCTATGCATTATATTTGTAAATTAACCACTGGTGTCATTAATATCTAAAAAAGTTATACTATATGGTATAAAGTATAGCATGAAAATACAAAACTTGTTATAATTGCACCATATGCTGTTGTTCAATTATAACGTGCTCAAAAACTCAAAAGAATCATTATGAACATTCTGAATCTTCTAACAAAAGAAAAACATATTGCCGGAATTGAAATAAATGATCGAGTCATTCGTATCGCTTATTTTCTCCGTAAGAAAAGATTCGATAGAAAATTGCATTCAAATAATACAGAAGTATTAGAACACAAGCTAATACTAATAGAGGAACCCATCGCGGCAAATATGATTTCTGGAGGAGTTGTGATTGATAAAGAATTTTTAGGTAAAACTCTAAAAGATATATGGACTAGAGCAAAACTCAGTTCAAATTATGCCATAGTCTCGATCCCCGAAGATAAGATTTATTCTCATATCTTCCCTTTTCCAAAGACTGTAAATGAATCACAACTAAAAGAAGCGGTAAACCTGGCTATAGATTTTCAATTGCCTATTAAAAAAATTGATTCGTACATCGGTTGGGAAAATGCTGGAGATTCTCATGTTATAAACGAAGTTCTAATTTCTGGGATTTCTAAAAATATAGCAGATGGTTATATTGATGCTTTGAATTATGCTGGCATTAAAGTCCTCGCGCTAGAATCACATCTTGCTAGTATTTCACGTTCAATAAAATTGAAACTCGGTCAGGCAACTTTATTAATAAAAAAAAGTGCCGACGGTGCTACCGTATTTATTTTAAAAGATAGTATTATACAATTCTGTCGCACATTACCCATTCTTTTTGCAAAAGAAGACGGTTATCTAATAAAAGAAGCTGAACATATAAAAACCGCATTTGAATCTGAAAAAAGAACAACTGTCATAGACCTTTCCCTAGAAAAAGCAACAATACGAGATGAATATTTAAAATACCCGGAATTTAGTGGGACCAGTCAAGAGATGCAGTCAAAATGGCTCATAGCTATGGGATGTCTTATTCGTGGAGAAATTCCCAAAGGACAAGATAATCACATAAGCCTATTGCCAGTCGGTACAGCAGAGGCTTATGCATATCAAAAAACAACAACATTCATTACGCTCGTGCGTAATATGATAATCGGAGTATCAATATTCTTTTTATTTACATTTTCTGCGGCATACATTTTTATTTTCTCCCTTTCTCAAACAGCTAACAAAAAAATAAACATTTCAGCTTCGCCTATTTCATCTGATGTTTTAGAAAAAGAAGAGTGGATAAAAAAAATAAATCTAATAACTTCAACTTCGGAAGCAATTCTGTCGACTACGCCGGTGTGGAGTACGTTAGTTGATGATATTAAATCAAGAACTATTGATGGTATCGTTATATCAAACTTTTCTATTACTTCTGTAAGTGATCCAATATCAATCACGGGTACAGCAAAAGATCGCGTCACACTTAATCAATTTAAAAAATTACTACAAGAATCAACATATCTAAGCACGGTCGAGCTACCTCTTACAAATTTAGAACAAAAAGGAAATATACCGTTTTCGATATCTTCCCGTTTAAAAGATCCAAGTATGTTATATTATAAATAATTATGTTTACTGTAAAAAACCTATTAATACTCATTGGGCGCCACGCAATAGTATCTCTTATAGTAGTATCTATTACTGTAATTGCAATATTTTTTATTTCAAAAGAAGTCGAACGTATCTCTGATTCTGTAGCTCTAAACCATAGATTGGAGTCAGAACTTAAAAAAAGAACTGAGCTTCTAGAAGCTTTAAAAAATGATGTACAAAGGATCGGTACAAATGATATTCAAATAGACAATGCATTTATATCTTCTGAAGATATTTCTGGATTCATAAATACACTTGATAATTTGGCACAGAAAGAATCTATAACTCAAGTTTATCGTTTTGAAACACCGATACCATCAAGTATGTCCGCCCCATTTCCAATTTCAACAATTTCGTATTCAGACAGCTTAACAACTAATGTTTCAAGTTTTTCCAATTATTTAAAAGAATTTGAAAAGTTGCCTTATTTTACCAAGATAGATGGATTTAATATTTCATCACAGGATAAGACTGGCTGGCTTGGCACATCTACAATATCTTTTCGTGCAACATTATACACAAAATCTATACAATAAATTTATGGATAAAAAAGACACCGACATACGAAAAATACTTAAAAAGATGAAACCCTCTGATTTTATTTATTTGGGTGTAATTTTTGTGTTTTTTATAATAGTGGTAATATTATTTTCATATTCCACAGGTTTTATAATAAAAAACGTAAATAAAATTTTTTCATCAGATAAAGAAACAAATACCCAGCTTCTTGATGTACCAAGGTATACACTGATAGCAAAAAAACTTAATTTACCAATAAATACTATCTCAGAAAATACACCTAGTCAGGAACCATTACCCCCAGCAAGCGAACCTGAAACAGAGAACGACAGTGCTATAACTGATGTAAATAATACAACACAAGACCCCGTGGCAAACATACCTGAATTAGATAAAAGTTTAATCACAATAAATGTACTAAACAGTACTAGCAAAAAATCCATAGCTTCTGTGTTGGCTCAGGTGTTTAAAGATGCTGGATTTCCTAATGTAAAATCAGGAAATGAAAAAATTCTTTATGAAAACACAACAATTGTAATTAAGGAAACTAGAAAAGAATACTCTCCTCTTATAGAACAACTAGTTCTTGTGTCTTACCCCAAAGCCACAACAAAAATAGTCACTGACAAATATGACTTTGATGTTACTGTAATAATAGGCAAAGATTGAATATCTAATTTTTTTCTATAGAAATAATTTTCCCGTCATCTAGACGAACTATGCGTTCTGCAAATTTACTGTATTCCACTTCGTGTGTAACCATTATTATGGTCTGTCCTTCAGCGTGTAATTCTTTAAAAATATTCATAATAACACTTGATGATTCATTGTCTAAGTTTGCAGTTGGTTCATCTGCAAAAAGAATTTTTGGTTCGTGTGCTATCGCACGTGCAATACTCACCCTTTGTTGTTCTCCACCAGACAATTTGCTTGGTAAATTATTTAATCTCTTCTCAAGACCAACTCTAGTTAGGGCTTCTGTTGCTTTGTGATAAGCTTTTTTTTCTGAAACATTTTGCATCAAAAGTGGTAATGCTACATTTTCAAGCGCAGTCATCTCTGGAAGTAAAGCATAGTCCTGAAATACATAACCGAGTTCGGATAAACGAAAATAAGTTCTCTCTGATATGGTTAAAGATGCTATATTCTTTTCATCTATAAAAATTTCTCCGCTAGTTGGTTCGTCAAGAAGACTCATCTGATATAGAAGAGTACTTTTACCAGCTCCAGATCGTCCCATTATTGCCACAAATTCTCCACTTTTAGCAACAAAATCTATTCCCTTAAGAACCTCTGTTACGCTTTCCCCATCTTTAAATGATTTTTTTAAATTTTTTACTTCAATCATAAAATTAATTTCTTCCTAAAATAGAATCTAAGGTATTTTTGCGTACAACCAAACGAGCTGGTATAAAACCAGCTATTATTGTTGTTACCATTAATAATCCAACACGAAACATTGTTCCATTAATTGGAGCAACCAATATACCATCACTAAAAGGAAAATCTATGGGATTGGCCGCGACAAAAGGTTGTAAAAAACCATAAAGCACAATTATACCGACAACTGAACCACACAAAGCATAGAAAAAGGATTGAAAGATGTAAGAAATTTCTATAGCTTGTTCACTAATTCCTATACCTTTTAATATACCAATAAATTTTCTTCTAGTTATGGCATTTATAAAAATAACGATAAAAATAGTGATAGATGCCACAACGAGACCAATGGAAGAAAGCATATTCCCAAGTAAAGCAAAAGTGTCTTTCATGTCTTTAATAAACTTCGGCTCTGCGTCATTGTATGTTTGTACTTTTGCAACATTGTCTATGCCACTTTGTTTTAAAATATCTCTTACAGTTGCAGGATCTACTCCCTGTTTTAGTTTGATAGAAATTTCAGCAACGTTGTAATCGTTACGTCCAATCATGCTTCTTAATTGAGAATCAACCATAAAAACTCTCATAGAAAGTTCGTCAACTTTGGCTTTTATTATCCCTTTTATTGTAACTTCACGTTGTACACCATGCACGTTTAATCTAATTTTTGTTCCAGGTCCAATGTTGTTAAGTGCAGAAAATCCTGGTGAATCAATAGGTAGATATTTTTTATCCAAATATGCCCCCACTAAAACCTGATCATAGTCTCCTGGTTTTAAATATTCTCCTTCAACTATGAATTTTGAAAGATTGGTCACTTTATCCTCAGCAACAGGGTCAATTCCTGTTATTGACGCCACGGCAGTATTTGGTTTTTCCTTCAAATCAGTACGTGTCTTATAATTTGCTTCAAGGGTACCACCGTCTAAATATCGTGCTGTCATTGCCTCTACTTGAGGCAATGATTTTACTATACTGATAACTTCAGGACTATTCTCTATGTATGTTTTATTATTCAAAGAAGAGATAATCACGTCACTGGTATAATGAATCCTAACAGCATCCACTGCACCCTGTATAAGCCCTACCAAAATTCCACTTATAACAACTAAGTTTAGGAACGTAAAAAACATCACAAAAATAATGAGAAAGGTAGTCCATGGATTTGATCTTTCTATTTGGTGCCTCGCAAGAAAAAATCCAATGCGAATATTTAATGAAGAAAACATATTATTTTACTTGAGGATTAAGGATAACTACATCACCATCAGATAATCCAGAAATTATTTCAATTTGTCCTAAAGAAGAAACGCTTCCAGTAATAACTTCTCTATCTAATAATTTTTCATTAATTTTAACTTGAATAAACTTTTTACCATTTCTGTCAAAGACAACTCCACCCGGTACAACTATGACATTTGGTTTATTAAAAATTGTAATTGATACGTTTGCAGTCATTCCTGATTTTATACGATCGTCTTTGTTTGAAAATTGAAGTTTTATTTTATAAGTCGAAATTCCATCTCGGATTGTTTCAGCTGGATCTATGGAAACAACTTTCGACAAAAAAGATACACTTGATCCATAGGCGTCTAATGTTATCTTTGCTTCGTTACCTAGCTTGATTTGAGCAATGTTCACTTCCGGTACAAAACTTTCTATCTGGAAAGTTCCAGCGCCCATCATAGAAATCAAAGATGTATTTGGTGATGCAATTTCCCCAACCTTGGCATCCATTTTTGTTATTTCTCCATCAAATGGTGCTAAAACTAATGTTTTAGCAAGTGTCGCCTGTGCGCTTGCAACATTTGCTTCTGCCACTTGAACTTGAGCAACTTGAGCTTGAATATCTTCTTGTGTAGCACCCGCCTGTTGAAGTTTTAGATTATTTTGTTTAACAACTAAATCAGTCTGAGCATTTTTGTATGATGTAATAGCTGAAGACATGGAAGAAATGGCAGTATCTATACTTAATCTGGCTACAGAAGTATCAGACTTCCACAAACTAGGTATTGGTACTCCACTATAAGTACTGTTTGTATTGTTTGTTATTGTAGAAATTTCTGCTAAAAATAACTTAAGTTGATTTAAGTTGTTTTCTGAATCTGAAATAGATTTATCTATATTGGTTTCAGGATTAATTTGTGAAATAGATTTTTGCCACAAATCAAGCATCTTTCCTATGGAAGATCTGCCCATGTTTACTCTTGAAATAAGGTCAGAGTCGTTGGTAGATATAATTATAGTAGGGTTGTTTGTTAAAGGATTTTGAAAAAATTGGTCTATTTTGTTTTTTATTGCATCATCTGCTTTTGTATAAGAATCACTGATATAGTTGATAAGCGTTTGCTTGGCTTGGTCAAAAGAAGTTTGAGCACTGACTACAGATGATTCTGTCACCGCTATTTGTTCTGGTCTTGTACCTGCTTCTAAAGATTTTAATTTTGCTTGCTCACTCAAAAGAGCCGCTTCTTTTTGTTTTAAATCTGCTTGCAAGTCTCCATTTTCAACACTTGCTAAAATCTGACCACCATAAACATGGTCTCCAACTTTTGCTCGAACCGAAGAAATACGCCCTCCCTGATAAAAACCGAGGTCAACACTTTCAGATGGTATAACTTTTCCAGAAACAGAAACTTCGTTTATAAAATCACCAATGTGCACAGTTATGGTTTCTTGGTTTATGGCTTTATTATTGAAAATAAATATCCCACAGATAATAAGTATTATACCGAGAAAAATGTAAATATATTTATTCTTTTTTAATAAATGCAAAAGTTTTTTTATATATATCATACAAGCTTATTGTAACACACTAATGTTTTAAACCAATTTTTTTAATTCCTCTTCATGTTTTTTCATAACCTCCATAGATGCACTAGCTTGATCCATGCCAGATTTTACTTTTTGTTGTATTTCAGAGGCTATTGTTTTAAAAAGTTCTGGATTTTTTTCCATCATATGGATTACCATATCTATTTGTGCTTCTGGTATACCTTGCGCTTTAAGCATTTTTTTAAGTAAAAAATTTTTTAACATAAATAAAAATTAAATTTAATAATATCTCTATTCGTCTAAAATTTCAAAATCATCCCCTTTTACGAGAACGACTTTTTTGCGACGAATAAAATAGACCGCCACGCTTGATACAATCAATAATATAATAAATCCAATAAAAAAGAAAGGAGAATTTTTTTCTTTACTTATGTCAGTTTTTATAACATTCGACGATAAATTATCATTAAAAATTGGAACCTCCACTTCTTCTGTGATAGTGCCTTGCTCAGTATTTTCTGGCAGACTTGTAGTTTCTGTCCTATTTGCCAACGCAATTGTTTTTTGTACATTATTTAATTGATATACTTCATCAGAGACAGCTAAATCGGGTTTATAAAAATGAACAGTTTCACCAAAAAAATTCATCAGTTTTAAATCTTTTTCCTCCCCTGTTGTAAAATTTGTTATTTTGGGAGATAAAACAATTTTACCATTACTTGAAATAATAGTATTTTTAGGAAAAACAAATCTTTTATTTAGAGAAGAAATAGACCAA
>Ga0194039_1001868_pt1 | contig 11047 bp, 19 predicted proteins | sample JunL228m_MetaG_FD_148679 | JGI IMG/M metagenome (GOLD analysis project Ga0194039, IMG submission 148679) | Anoxic zone freshwater microbial communities from boreal shield lake in IISD Experimental Lakes Area, Ontario, Canada - Jun2016-L227-8m | ecosystem: Environmental > Aquatic > Freshwater >...
AAAATGGCCGAGGTACTCTTAACAATTTAGGTCTTTTTTTAAATAATAAACAAATATCTGGGGTTTTCTTCATCCGTGTTATACCCTAAATGAGCGGTATTAAGGTTTCTAAATGTCCCGGCCCTGCATTCGATTACTATATGAGATAAAAAGACAGATAATTGGCAGATGTCATCACATGAAATTTATCGTATCTTTGCGAGATGTCATATTATATTTTTGATGGATCAAGTGCGGCACCTTTGCTTGGACAAACGAGGAAAATTTACCTTTGACATTTCGCAGGATACAACATACGGCCGCAATACCGATCGCCTGCCTATGGCCTGATATGGCGGTGCGGTTACTCGTGTAATAGTTCGCAGAAATAATCGTCAGTTATTTCGGCATCCCTGATAATTTTCTTTAACAATCCCCGTTTAATTTCATTGCAGCCATGATCGGGTACCACAATATTAAAAATAGATCCGGGTTTAGTCAGGATAATATGACTTCCCTTCTGCCTGGTAACGGTCCAACCGATTTTACTTAATACTTTTATCACTTCTCGTGGCGTCACCAGGGGTAATTTAGACATTATACAATGACTTCGATAAGTTCCCGTTCCATATATTCCGGGGGTATCCTTGCCCCTATGGTTTCGATATAGAGTGATATTGCTTCCTTGATATTTTTTAGAACTTCCTCGGGAGTATCGCCCTGGGTGTGGCAACCTGGTAGAGAGGGCACCTCGGCAATATAACCCCCGTCCTCATCTTCTTCAATGACTACATTGAACTTGAACCCGTGCTCCGTGTCTGTCATTCTCGTTTTACCTTATGATACATAATGCAGCCAAAATAAATATTTTCTGTCGATTTGTGAGTGTCAATAATTTCCAGAAAAGGGAATGAGATTATATTTTAAGGGCCTTCCTGATAATGGCGCGTTCATCGGGTGCTAACTTGCCGAATCCGTCCCGGACGATCTGAATGATTGCTTTTTTGCCCTTCTTGGTTTTCCAGTAATTTCCAATGGCGGCATTGGAATATTTCTGAAACATTCCGTCAGAATCTAAACGATACAATAAATCTGTAATATCATCCATTTTTCATTCCCCGTCCATTCCTAACTTATGCATAAGTTCCTTTGCAAACTCTTTATCCTCGAGAGCTACTAGTATTTGTATCCGGGTTTCATCCAGCTTCAATTCTTCTGGTGTCATTCTGTCACCTCTGATCTTGCATTGATTCTTTTGAGCAGTTCGTGGGCAAGTGCCGATACTTCTGATAGTTCCTTTTGGACGACGCGGTAATCTGCCGCGAGTTGTGCCGACCGTTCCAAGAAATCAGTGGTCATGCTTCACCCCATAGATACCGGACGATCTTTGCCGACTGCCTGCACGCGCGGGCCTGAATCGGCCTGCCTCTTCTCTCTTCTTTGAGTGCCTGCATGAAAAGATTGTTGATTCTTCTTTCGGCACTGGCGTTCATGCGTGCACCTTCCCGGCCTGATGAATGGTGGTGCCGTGCTCACCGGAGTATAACTTGTTTGCCAACTCTCTCATTTCCATTGCATCCCGGATCCGCTGCTCGGCATCTGCGACATCCGCGAAGTCAACATAAACCTTCACCACACCACCCTTCCCGGGAGTCCCGATCTCGATGCTGTCCGGACGGACGGCCACGTTCTTGATCACCGTTTCGTGTTCCACAATAACAGGACGTCCATTCATACGGGACGGTGGGATAACTGCCGCTGTTGTGGCTACAATTGGCTCTGTATTCGTTCCGTTCGTCAGCGCAGTGAGCAGGCATGAATGATCGGTTCCATCAGGGTTTACCTCGACTGACTTACCGGTAGGACCTACTGCATACTGAATTACTCCGTGGCACTTTGAGCAGCGGTTGATGGGGGTCATCACTCCCACCTCGCATCGTATGCCGCGTCCGGGTCCGGTCCATCACTTGGCCATGTGCCCTCAACCTCATCGACTTCGATGGTGTCCAGGTCGCGGATGGTGATGTCACCTGACTTGATCTGCGCCTTCACACATTCCTCGGCACTCATCCCGGGCTCTGCGAATACAGATACCCATGCTGATATTCTCACCTGGATAGGTTCGTCCTGCTCGGGCGGCTGGAGCCACTCGGCTTCACAGCGTAGGAACGCTGCATCAACGCCTGACATTCAGATCACCCGGCCATTGGTGCCGACTACCATGATCGGCGCTACATTGTGCTTGTAGTGAGCGCAACTCCGGACCAGGACATCCACCTGGTGTGCATCACATCGAAGGCTGCAGGCACGGTTTGTCCTGGCACATCGATCGCATAGGTCTCCTGTCGGCAGCCTGATAAATTCTGCATCCGATACTGATATGGCGCTCGCACTTCCTGCTCTCCCCAGACCATGAACGAGGGCGCCACTGTTTTCTTTTGCTTCTGACATTCTTTTCACCTTGTCGTTACTATTATAGTAACTACAATAGTAAATTATACATTAAACTATTAATACTTTACTAACTAATATAGTAACTAATGTCTAAAGAAGGTAAAGGTAAAATAATCGCAACCAGCAAGGCAAGGACGCGATTCATCAGCATCCCGGCCGATGTTGCCGGAGATGACCGCTTCCCGTTTGAAGATGGTGAAGAAGTGAAGGTAACAATTGTTCCAGAAACGAGATCGGTATTAATTGAAAAAGTATAATTCCGATTTGTAGGAATCTATTCTAACCATTTTTACACGGACGATCGGCACTTTCCTTCATGCAATACGCAGGAATAACAATTCCACACGTAGATATTTGTTAGAATTGTTTACGCATATGCGCAGGGTTGTCGTGCAACATGCCGGGCAAGTGCCTCGTTAACTTCAATATTACTTTTTGCAGATATCTGCGAAAGGTTGAGATGCAGTCCCTCCCGCGTGCGGAGATACCCCATCAGTTGCCTGTAATTTCAGGGTACTAACTTCTCCCGCGTGCGTGCGGGGAATACCCTATGACCTGCATGTCCGTTACGGCCTGTCAGGTTCTCGGGAATACCTGCTCTATCGTTACATAGGAACAGGTTCTCGCATAAGGTGCTTTCGGGTTAAGGTGCTTGCTGGCCGGCTCGGGGCCCTGCTCTATGTGGTAGCCCGTAAACATGACACATACTTGGGACGGATTAGGCCCGGAATACCTGATAGGCACTTATGACCGAGCAGGTCTATTGTTACACTGGATCAGGTCCGGACGTTACGGCGGCACTTGAAAAAAAAGGATGTTGAATTGACAGAAACTTGACAGACACAACCCGGTCCGCGTGGCTGGTATCCTTAGATACTCAACCAGGCATCATCCCGGGCCGTTACCGGTGATAGTATCGCCTGTTAAACTCTTTTTCTTCATCAAGTTCTTTCTGCATTTTTCCGATACTGCGGGCGAGACCAAATAAAATTTGGATTGTTTCCGGTGGACAATACCCGATCTTTTTGAAATTACCGATCAGTTCCTCCAACTTATCTACAGCCGCATCAAGTTCTTTCTGCATTGTCTTTGGTTTACGAAACGGCCACATAATCAAAGAATATACTGAGCGGTGATATTGGCTGTTTCACCACACGCACACCTGTGTTGGTCCTGTCGGATCGCTCCGTAATACGGATTCGTCATGATCGACAACATTGCGGATTTATCGCCCTGGTTGCCCCTGACTATATCCGCGTAGAAATGTAACGGGCCGATCTCGAACGGCTGGCCACAACTACACCTGACCGACAGGGTGCCGGGTTCAAGTTCGGTGATCTTCTGCCAGTCGTTACCGGTATAGACATTCACGATCCCCTTTTTGAGAAGCCCGGTCCCGATCTTGATACATTCTTCTCTGATCCGTTTGGTATCTGCGATCCGGCGCTTTTCGTTTTCGACCAGGTTTATCTTATTCTGTTTTTCCCGATCTTCAAGTTCGATAAGTTCTTGTAACCGGTCCTCGTCCATCTTCCCGCCGTATGTCATTAAAACTCTGAAAAGGGCCTGCTGTGTGTCGTTTACCGTGTCCCCTTTGCGGAATTTATTGATGAGTTTTTTTATGGCTTTAAATTCCATTTTCCCACATGGTCTTGATTAGACCGTCCCTTGCTGATACTTCAGTGCACCCGCGATCAGGCTTTTGATCATTTTGAACCTGCCGTCGGGATATGGTGATCCTTGCGGGTTACGGACAAGGATTTGCACAATGCTGTTCCAGTCGGTTTGAGTGAGTGGGATCGGGCCTGTTACATCGGGATCCGTCGCGTATGGTGCCGGGAAGCCGGGACCGGGATCCGGCATGGTTTTTTGATTTTCATATTTTCCCGTTTCGCAATTGATGACACCGATCCCTTGCCGGATGGATTCTGATGCGCTTTGACCGGTGATCCTGATTTCCTGCGCCATTATGCTGTCCCCCTGCTGGAGAGAAGTGCCTGCATCAGCATAGGCTTTGCGGCAGTGAATTTTTCGTAGATTAACGACGCTCTTGCAACCAATTTCAATATCTCGGGATCGCCTGGTGATTCAAGGCCTGATGTTGCAATGTCGCCGGATGGGTTCACCCGGAAAAATTCAAGTGCTGCAAGAACGTTTGCCGCTTTTCGGGCATTGTCAGCCAGATATTTAGGCTGGTCGTCGATTTTTATTCCCATGTTTGGTGCGACTTCCGTGATAATCCGGATGTTTTCAAGTGTTTTCAGACTGGCGTCGATCCCGTTCATTGTCCTGGTGACCGCTCTCGCGGTATTCTCTTGAACCTTTAATTCAAGATCGCTGTCAAATTCCTTTACAATTATGGTCTTCAGTTCTTCAATTGTTTTCAGTGTTTGCTGTAATGCTGGCATGTTTTTATTACCTCTGTTCATAAATCTGTGATAATTGGCTAATTTTCGTTGTAAATGGAAAATGAAGGGCATGGATGCAGGCCGCGATCCCTTCACTTTGGTGGTGATAAGCCTCATCGGAAAACCCGAGCGATGAAAAACGAGTTTCCAAATCATCGACCATTGATCATCATCCTCCGGACAGTGCTTGCCTTGCCAGACTTACGAAGAATTGATCTTCCTCGTTGTCTGGGTCAGATAATCGTATGATATCCCGGGCGATCGTGGCTAATTTCTCATCGCTGCAGTATCCCACCTTACCGCCGCCGGGGATCATTGATGTTTCCAAATCATCTATTAACACGTTCATTCTACCTCCTTTCCTGATATTACTTCGAGAACGGCCTGCCGTGCATCAGGGAATCTTCCGAGTGTCAATAACAGGACCGATCTCAGCTCTACCCATTCTGATGACGAGGTTAATGCTCCTGATATTTCCGTCCGGGTCGCTGCATCTAATCCGAATAACCGGGCCTCGCGGTCTAATAATCTGCACAACTTGTCCACGGCTGTTATGTCACCTGTGTTGATGGCGATCATTACCTGGTTAATTGCATAGGCGATCCGCTCGGCCTGCAGGGTGCGGAGGTCCTCGGCGCTGGCGTAATTGGATTCTCTTAATTTACCGAGTTCTTCCGTAATCACACGGTGAACGTGTTGTTTCGAGCACCCGATCTGTTCCCCGATCTTTTCATAAGAGAATCCCATTTTCCTTAACTGCAGGGCCTTCTCTCTTTTTTCTGCGCTTGCTATCCGCTGCGCTGCCGTTTTCGATTGTCCTGTCGTCATATCGCGCCCCGTTCGTGTGCATTGATTAAGAGTTCGAACGTCTCCCTCTCCATGTCCTCGATCTCTTTCTCACGCTGCCATTGTTGCACGTTGATATGCTGGGAGATGCTGCTCTCGACAAGTTGCCGGATAACATGCGGAGGCAAGGCGTCGACCTCAACGCTCTCTCCTTCAAAATTCCTTGCCCGTGGATCTGTCTTTTTTGTTGGACGGGTGAGCAGGTTGTACTGCTTGATCTGTTCGGGAGTTACTGCAATTCGTTCGAAGTTGAAGTCCACACCATGATCTTCTTCCAAGTTCCGGACCGTGCTTTCGTCGATGCAGCGGCCGGAGGGATCGTGATCCCCGAGGTGATAAACGTAAACGTCTTTGCCTTGCTGCTGGTAATACCGGATAGACTGTGCAATAGAATAGAGAGCAGATCCTGACCCGAATCCTTTCATCGGGAATACTGGCACCCCGAAGGGTTCTGCGGCCTGCTGTGCAATCGCAGCAATTGCCTCTTTTTCTGTCCAGATTTCCACATATATTTTCTGTGACTGCCAAAGGTTTCTACGGAAACATTTTTTTGAGTTTTGTAGTGCCTCTGATAGATCATCGTATGTGCGCACGCCGTGATACCAGCGGTTTGAATCTACAAAGGAGGACCACCGGATAGAACCATCACGTCTCCATTTCATCGTGTAGCCTGACAGTTTTACATAATCTCCTTCGGTTTTTTTGAGGAGTCCTAATGATACGAGGCGATAGAACAAGTGCCTTAAACTGACGGTGGTTTCTTCTGCGATTACCTTCTGACTGGCTGCAAGAATCTCATTAAGCACCTCGGGGGATCGTCGGTACCTTTTCGTTATCGAACATGTTGGATAAGGATCCACCACTTGGTTTACCAGGGTGGTCATTCGTCACCCCCGGGATGCGTCAACTGATCCCCGATATACCGGGCACCCGCTGGCAGTGGGATCGGTGGTGCTTTCTTGCTGGTTGCCGGATGCCCAGCTCCGCACGCCTTGCATATTTTGGACTTCGAGCAGGCTATCCATGTAGCTCCGCATGACCTGCAGGAGAAATGGATCATGGCTGCACCCCTGGTATGAACTTGGACGCTCTGACAGGGGATAGTGTCACTTTGACAGAGATATGTCCAAGTTGTAAAATTGAGAATATTCCTTCTTTTTCGGTTTCAGTTATTTTAAAAGGATATTCAATTGTTGAAAATGGTTGCTCTGACGCTCTGACAGGATTTTTAAGAATGAGAGAATGACTTGTCCGAGTACATGAATTTATGATTACTCTTACGTTCTTACTTTTACTGTCATAGTTATAATAATAATAATAAATTTTATTATATACAGTCTCTATTTTGTCAGAACAAAACGCAAACCCGTCTTTGAACTTTGACAAAGCACTTGTCCGAGCAATGTCCGAGCATGTCCGAGTGTCAGAGTTCATTCTACACCCCACTTGAAGGCAGGGTCCAGACTAACAGGCTTCCCTTTCGGACTCCATGATCTCAATCCTTCGATGTTAACCTGATAAATGTCTTCGTTATGACTCTCTCTCTTGGTGATCTCACTCCGGACCGTGTACCCCTTGCTGTCTGATTCGTGCTCTACTTCAGTTTCATACGTGCCCCGTTTACCTGCTTTAAGGATGTGCTCGCATTTCGTCAATAGTCCCCCGAGAACATCCCCTGTCGGGCTCTTCCTTCCGTGCAGTGCCTTATAGCAAGTGCTGTCGTTCATTTTCGCATAGGCTGCAACATCTCTTACTGTAAAGATTCCGTCTTTCGGATTCATCTCAAGGAGTGCTCGGATAACCTGGTCCTCGGACTTGATCGTGTTATGAGCCTGGCCACCGGTGGCATAAAGAGTATCAAAGATATCAAGGGCTTGAATATAATCCGCTTCTATGGCTTCAATAATTCTTATCCCGTCTTCGGTAGTACCGATCGTTTTCCGTTGCCACTGATGAATGACGGCGTGAGCCATTATCAGATTAAAGAATAGTTCGTGATTTCGAAGGTTTAATCCACCATCTGAGAATTTAACATAACCCGCGCAGGGAACTTCAACGGCTACTTTTGATTTCTTTATCATATCCCATATTCGCTGGCAAACTACCACTTCATGGCGTTTTCGATTAACACTCTTGAATTTAAGGTTTTTATACTTCGACTGGATCTTTTTGGCTGAATTTTGTATCTTCTCGTCAGTTTCCTGTATCCTTACCTGGATGAGACGGTTCATCACCTGATCGTCGCCAACATCATCAACCTTAAGAAGTACCCACGCTACCCTCGGTGGTAATTTTAGTGTAATTGCTTTTTGAGCATTGACGGTCCCATATTGAACACCTTCAGCAAACTTACCAACGGCTACCTTGAAGATCTCCTGAATGCCTGGGCTCATAGTCTGGTCATCAATGAGCAGGACCACGCCTTCTTTAAGTTCTGATTTGTCGGTGCTGCCTGCGTAATACAGATATTTGTCCGAGAAAGAGCGGTTGTAATTATATTCCTCTGATAACTGCTTGAACATCGTCTCGGCACTATGCGATTTCCCCCGCCCGCTGGAACCGGACAGGTAACAATGCAGGCCTTCTCCGTTGGCTACCGCAGAGCTAGCAAAGCATAATGCGATTGCCCTTGCTGCGGTCAAGTCACCTTCATGGTCCAATCCGAAGGCATCGAGCATGTAATTGAAAGGTTTTCCCGATTTCAATATCTCATTTGCTTTTGTTTTTTCCCGCTCGAGTTCTTCGAGATTTTCGGTCGCTCTCTTTTCTGCTGCGTCTTCTTTTTCTGAAATAGACTGTTTATATCGCGCTTCCTCTTCTGCGATGATTTTATCCTGTTGTGCAAGAGCAATCTTTTCTTTCTCACGTCGTGCCGTAAGCGCAGGATTAAATGATGCTCCGGGAAGGGCTACTCCAGCACTGCCATTCACCCTACAGCCCCCATTTTTTGGGGCTTTCTGTAGTGGCTAAATATTACCTTCCGGCCTTTATCTGTGAGATACGGCTGCAACTGGTCGAAAAGGAATTTCTTCTGTGTCGGGTTGGCCTGCTTGACAAGAGTCTTAATAGCTGCCAGGTCCCCGGGTCTCTGTACCTTACCTTCCTGGAATGCCTGGACGATACCCTGGCAGGTGGTCCATCCATTGAAGGTCATGATGACTCGACGAGGATGAGGTCCCCGGTATTCTGTTCAATTAAGAGCTCAGCGAGAGCCCGGTAGATGGGTGGAAGTGCCTCAACCTGCTTGCGACATACGCGCATTGGACCGGGTATAGTTTCACCGTCGCCTTTTTGTATCGAAGCGCCATACATTATCTGAACCTCGTTGCGATACGCGGCTTCAGGTCGTCGTTTATCTTCCAGGATGCCGACGGCCTTTCCCTGTTCTTTTCAGTTTTCATGATTCAGCCTCTGCAGTCATCATTTCCGACATCGCCCGGCGCAGAACGTGAGACAGGCTTAAGCCATGCTCCCGGGCATACTGCTTTTGTCCAATGGGAATGAGCACGGTTGTATTCTCAAACGTGTTCCCCTGGCGATCTGTGTAAATATTTGGCATTTTCATTGCCTCACATTACTATTATGCAACACGAGTATTTATTACTAGTTCACAATATTGTGAACAATATACACTTTTTTCTGTGTATAACTTTTTTATAAAAGAGTGTTCAACTATTATACATTGAAACCAAATCCGCAAATAACCCAAGAAAATATTGAAGATGTGTTTACCGATATCTTTGGAGATAGAGATACACATGTACGCGTTTTTCTCTTAAACCAGAGAAAAGAAAATAAATTACATACTTTTTGGATTATTCAAGCTTTTTTAGAACTCGAAAAAGAAAGAGGTGAAGGAGGGGGAGCCTGGCATCCACTGAAAAAAATTAAACAAATGTTGGTTCCAGAATATATCGAAAATCGAACATCGCTGTTCCGATTGCTTGATAAAATGGAGATTTCACATATCGTAGAGAAAAAGACAGAACTTGTCGTTTATGATAAATCCACCCCTGATAAAAAAAAGGAAGATTCATTTTATCGCCTGTCTGCGATCGCATTTATAGGTCGTATGAATCCTGACCAGGTAAGAAAAGCTAACCAGGGTCTAGATGAACAGAGAAAGATACTCTGGGAAAAGGTTTCAGAATTACAAAAACAAAATTCTGTATTAACCAAACTGATTATAGAACTTCACCTTAAATTAAGAGCCGCTAAAGCAATTTTGTATGATTTTGGAGTGGCCGAGCCCGACCTAAAAATTAACGAATGGTTACAAAAGGAAAAAGAAGAGAATTAATTATCAACTCACCTTTTTCAATGCCTCGATCAGTTTTCCCGGGTCCCGTTTCGCAACATCGAGCAGACGCTGGAACAGTTTTTCCTCTTCTGAAATTCCCTCTGCCGTAAGTGGATTGCCACACTTCCCGCAGAAATTAATGGTAGGACCGTTCACCTGGCCGCATCGAACACACACCCTTGGTGCAGTAGGATCAGGACGGGCTTTAGCCTTCTTCAGACCGGAGATGCGCATCATCTCATTCTCGACGTCGGTACCTGCCAGGCTGACATAAGTCTCAAACATCTGGGTAGAGGTGTTCCCCCACATCATAGTTTTAATGATGGACTCTTGAGCGCCTGCCCTGACGAGGTGTGTGATCCGGCTGTGCCGAAAGATATGAGGATGAATATTTTTCTTAATCCCTGCCCGCTCCCCGAGGACGAAAAGGATCCGCGCGATCGACTTGATAGTCAAGGGCTTAACCTTCCCACCGTAGAGATTTACGAATACCGGGCCCTTTGGGTTACCAAGTTCGTTCCGCCATGCGATTAGATAGTCCCGGGCTTTAACCAGGTAGACGATCCTTCGGCGGTCCTCCTTCGTATCAACTATTGAGGCTGTGACCCCGACATCGGTGAACGAGAGATCACCCCAGGTGAGCCGGCCGAGTTCCGAGATCCGGACACCTGACTCATAGAGAGTCCAGATGATCGCCCGGTCCCGGGGGTTCGTGCATGCATCTGAAAGGGCAACGATCTCTTCCGGTGTGAGCAGGTCCTCCGGCCTCATGACGTGACGGTCAGGCGCTGGTAACTTGATCGCCTTCACCTTTGCAAAGGACCCTTTCTCTCCTAGAATATTTTTCTTCGACTCGATAAGCCATAGGACGAAAGGTTTGATCGCAGCGAGATACGACTGCTTTGAGTTTTTCGTATAGTTTTCATCTGCCAGGAAAGCTGATACCCCGGAATAGAGATCCTTCAGGCGAAACGCTGAATAGTCCAGCGGTAGATATTTTCGGAAAGAAATGAGTCGACTGGTGATTCCGTTCACCCGGGAAGGAGAGATATGATCTCGT
>Ga0194039_1001871_pt1 | contig 11039 bp, 8 predicted proteins | sample JunL228m_MetaG_FD_148679 | JGI IMG/M metagenome (GOLD analysis project Ga0194039, IMG submission 148679) | Anoxic zone freshwater microbial communities from boreal shield lake in IISD Experimental Lakes Area, Ontario, Canada - Jun2016-L227-8m | ecosystem: Environmental > Aquatic > Freshwater >...
TGCTCCTCCACTTCAGCCCCGAAACGAGGGATGAATTGTAAACCGAATCTTCTTTCTTTTTTTCCTTGTCTGCGTCTTTCTCCTTGTCTGCCTTCTTTTCCTTGCTGTTTCCTTTTTGTGTTTTCTGCGGATTGTCGGCCGGTGCTGACTGACGGGCAAAACTTGCAGTAAAAAGTCCGGTTATGATCAGAACCGCGATCATATAACTGAAGAATAATTTTTTGTTCATGGCTTATCTTATTAATTGTTTATTCTTTCCTTCAATCCTTCATTCCTTCAATCCTTCATTCCTTCAATCCTTCATTCCTTCATTCCTTCATTCCTTCATTCCTTCATTCCTTCATTCCTTTATTTCTTCATCCCGCATCCTGCATCCTGCATCCTGCATCCCGCATCCTGCATCCATTCATCCAGCCATCACCCCTCTTATTCCCTTCCCGCTCGCCTCGATTATTCCTTTCTCTGTAATAATCCCTGTGATCAGCTCCGCCGGAGTAACGTCGAATGCCGGGTTGAACGCCTCTGAACCCGGAGAAGCCAGGCGTATCCTGTGAATGATCCCTGACTCATCGGGCCCTTCGGCATAAAGAACTTCATCTCCGGATCTTTCTTCGATGGGAATATCTTTTCCTGAACTGCAGTTCAGGTCAAATGTTGATAGAGGAGCTGCGATATAAAAGGGGACGCCAAGGGCTTTTGCAGCCAGGGCTTTTTCAAAAGTGCCTATTTTGTTGGCAGTATCCCCGTTAGCCGCAATGCGGTCAGCCCCGGTGATCATCATGTCGATCTTTCCGTTTGCCATCAGCCAGGCCCCTGCGTTGTCGGGAATGATGGTATGCTGAACGCCTTCTTCACGGAGTTCCCAGGCAGTGAGCCTGGCACCCTGGCTTCTTGGACGGGTCTCATCCGCGTACACAAAAATATGTTTACCCTTGTTATGGGCAAGGTAAATAGGTGAAAGGGCCGATCCGTAGTCGACAAACGCAAGCCAGCCTGCATTGCAATGGGTTTCTATCCTGAACCCGTCTTTAATCAATGGTTCTCCGTATTCTCCGATTTTCCGGCAGTCTTCAGAATCTTTATCTGCGATCGACTGCGCAACCTCTGATGCTTTATCTGCAGAAAGCAGGCCAGCCGCATACACGTTTTCAACGGCATGGAACAGGTTCCTTGCAGTGGGACGGGTGGCTTCTATTTCAATCCTGGCTTTTCCTGCAAGACCGGGGTCACCTGATTTTCTGGATTCAAGAAAGGCCTGGGCCATGGCAAACCCCGCAATAGCGCCTATCGCGCCTGCTCCTCTGACCTGCATACTGCGGATGGCATGACAGGACTGCCTGTAATCAGTTGCTTCAAGCACACGGAATTCGAAAGGAAGGAGGTTCTGCTCAATAAAAAAAACGGATGTGCCCTGCATCCAAACCGTGCGATAATGCTTTCCGCCGACTTTCATTATTTAATATACGGTTAAAATGGTGTCTTTCACCATGCCTGGTCTCAGCCTTACAGAACCAGAACCATAATATGTGCTAGCCTGAATTATTACATAACAATTGTAATAGATGACCCGGGGGTATAGCTTCCTGAAATTAGCAAATCCTGCCGAGTTTGTGGGTGTTTGCCTTACCAGAATCCTTTTATTCAGACTGTCACTGCTCAGAGCAAGATTTACATATTGTCCGTAAATCTTGATTCCCTGGGCTGTCTGAATATTAATTTTCAATGTTGCTGAATCGCTGCCATTATCTTCCCAAACCGGAAGGGGAGGAATATCTGTATTTTGTTTTTGGCAAGCGATTGCAGAGAACACAATTAAGAGGAGGACTGCCAGGTTCAGCCTGATTTTGTCCGCCGGATTCAAAAAATGAAACAAAGCGTTCATGATCTTCAAGGTAAACGTTAATCACTGCACCGGAAACGGAAAACCAATTCCGGGGGCATGGAGGACAATTTACAAGTGTAAACTTATGATCCCTGCCTGTTAAAACAGCGATAAATATACGATAAATTCGATCCTGCAGCAGGAAGCGGTTAATTAATCATGTCGAACCCGCAGTAGGGGCGAAGAATTTCAGGTATTCTGATACCTTCGGGCGTCTGGTTGAGTTCAAGCAATGCCGCAACAATCCTGGGAAGGGCGAGGGCGCTTCCATTAAGTGTATGAGCGGGGTTAATCTTGCCTGCTTCGTCCTTATAACGGAGTTTCAGGCGGTTCGACTGGAAAGTTTCGAAATTGGAAACGGAACTGACCTCCAGCCAGCGTTTCTGACCGGCTGACCATACTTCCATATCGTAGGTCATGGCGGAAGTAAAACTAATATCGCCTCCGCAAAGCTTCACGATCCTGAAAGGGAGTTCAAGTTTCCTGAGAAGTGTGGCCACGTAATCCTTCATCACCTCCAAAGTGTTGTAAGATTCTGAGGGTGTTGTGATCTGAACGATCTCCACTTTATCGAACTGGTGGAGCCTGTTGAGTCCTCTTACTTCCTTTCCCCATGATCCGGCCTCCCTGCGGAAACAGGCGGAGTAAGCCACGTTCTTTACAGGCAAATCCTGGATTTTAAGGATGCAGTCCCTGTATATGTTTGTAACGGGAACTTCAGCGGTAGGTATAAGATAAAGTTCATCGGTCTGGTCAAAATACATCTGTCCGTCTTTATCGGGAAGCTGCCCCGTTGCAAAAGCAGAGGCTGCATTGACCAGGTAAGGGGGCTGCACTTCGGCATAACCTGCAGCGATAGCCTGGTCAAGAAAGAAATTGATAAGGGCTCTCTGCAAACGGGCTCCTTTGCCTTTGTAGACAGGGAAGCCGGAACCTGTGATCTTGGTACCTGTGGCAAAATCTATTATATCGTATTTCGTGATGAGGTCCCAATGGGGAAGATATTCGCCTGATGAGGGTATTAGTGCGATCTCCGAAAACACGATCTCATTGTCTTCGGCGGTTCTTCCGGCGGGAATGCTGTGATGAGGAAGATTAGGAACTTTCACAAGCAATTCATCAAGCTCTTTACGGGCAAGTTCAAGTTTCTCGTCGAATTCCTTTGCCCTGAGTTTAAGTTCAGCGGTTTTTTCTTTCAACTGGTTCGCTTCACCGGCTTTTCCCTGCTTGTACAGCAGTCCGATCTCCTTAGCCAGGTTGTTGCCCTGGGCCTGCAGTTCGTCAAGGGCTTTCTGAGCTTCCCTTCTGATATCATCAACCCTGATGATCTGATTGATAATCTTTTCACCGTCAAAATTTTTCAGTTTAAGCCGTTCTATGACTTCTGATGTTTTTTCCCTGATCGTTGATAGCTGTAGCATGGGGGTTCGATTTTAGGTGCAAAGGTACAAAATGTTGTTGACAGGATGCAGGATGCGGGATGCAGGATGCAGGATGCAGGATGTGCGGGATGCGGGATGCAGGATGCAGGATGCGGGATGGGGGATGCAAAAAAAAAGCTGTTCCCGGCCAGGGAACAGCTTTTTTTGACCCGCAACGGATCAGTTCTTTTCTTCAGTCAAAGGTACAATCGACACGTACGAGCGGTCCTGGCGCTTTCTCTTAAACTCCACCAGGCCGTCGGTGAGGGCAAATAACGTATGATCCTTGCCTATGCCAACGTTAAGGCCCGGACTATGAACAGTGCCCCTCTGCCTTACAATGATTGCTCCTGATGAGGCGAATTGTCCGCCATAAATCTTGATACCTAAACGTTTACTGTGGGATTCACGCCCGTTGCTTGAACTTCCCGCACCTTTTTTATGTGCCATATCAAATAAGCTGTTAACCTGTTAATCAATATTATTCTGCGGCTTCGCCTTCTTTTACTTTGGCTGCCTTTGCTCCTTTAACACTGATATTCTCAATCAGAATTTTTGTGAAGTCCTGGCGATGGCCTGATTCTTTCTGGAATCCTTTTCTTCTCTTCTTCTTGAACACGATGACTTTGTCGCCTCTCACATGATCAATGATCTTGCCGGTAACCTTGCTGCCTTCAACATGGGGTGTGCCAATACTGACCTTTCCTTTGTCGTCAAGTAACAGAACTTCTTCGAATTCAACTTTTGAACCTGCTTCACCTTCAAGCCTGTGAACGAAGATTTCGTCTTTCTTCTCTACCAGGAATTGCTGGCCGGCTATTTCCACGATTGCGTACATAATCTGAGTTTGATATTCAATTTTGGGAGTGCAAAGATAGGAATTTTTTATTTCTCCATTGAGAAAGACCAGAAAAAAAATGCTATCACCCTGTTTTTTAAATAATTTTGTAACATAAAACTCAGATTTACGTAGAAAAATCAATAAATACAGAGTATATTTAGAGAATGGTAAAGAACAGTAAATTTTTTATTTTACTGATTTGCATGCTGATTATATTCATGCATGGCAATATCTTTTCCCAAAACGTCTCTCTTTCCGGCTCAATCACATCCTGTTCGAACCAGCAAGCTGTAACAGGTGCCAAACTGGTTTTCAAGCCTGCTGCCGGAGGTACCTCCTTCACTGCCATGTCAGTTGACGGGGGGGCATACTCCCTCACTCTTCCTGCTGGTACATATGACCCCGTTACCATTAGCAAAACAGGGTTTGATACCATCTTCCAGGCCCAGGTTAACATTCCTCCCAATCCGGCCTTTACTCTGAATTACTGCCTTAACGAAACAGCAAACCCGGTTCCTTCCCTCAGTTGCCAGTTTGATACAGCAAGCTCGGCGGTGCACTGCAGCTGGCCGCCTTCCCAGGGGCCTTATGAACTTCTGTATGATGACGGATTACAGGATGTCTTTACCATTTGGGCTTCAGGCGGAAACAAAAATGCCATGAAATTCACTCCCCTTGCCTGGCCTGTGAAAGTCAGCGGGGGCAAGGTGCACATCGGGATACAGTCAGATTACCCGGCCCAGTATAACCATGCAGTGTTTGTAATGGCTGTTTATGATGCCAGCGGACCGTCCTCTCAGCCGGGGAACCAGCTTGCGGTGGTGGCAGTTACCCCTTCAGCTTTTGAATGGATAGAGTTTCAGTTCCAATCGCCTGTTACTATCACCTCCGGGGATTTTTACCTTGTAATGCAACAGGAGGGAAGTTACCCCAACGCTACCGGACTGGCTGTCGACCTCAGTAATCCGCAGTACAGGTCATGGTCAAAGAACGGAGCCCAGTCCTGGGTGCCCGCCCAGGGCAACTTTATGATAAGGGCGACCATGAATGGCCCCGGCGGGCCATCTCTTCTTGAGCAAACTTCCCCGGCCTCGGTACAAAACTACCAGCTTTACAGGCTAAGGCAGGGTGAAGAACAGAATCCCCTGATATGGACCCCCGTGGCCCTGACTTCAAATCTTTCATACACCGACAATTCCTGGCCATCCCTGCCCTGCGGCCCATACCGCTGGGCGGTCAAAGCAGTGTTCCCATCATATCACATGTCGGCGCCCATGTTCTCAAATGCCATCGGCAAGTGCTGGACAGCCCCGGTAATAATGAATATCAGTTTAAGCTGTGCACCTCACGATATCCTTGGCACAAGGGTGAAGCTTGTAAACCAGGTCTATCCCGATACCCTTTATTCAGCGATCCTCGACACCAACCACCGGGTATCTTTTCCACATGTATGGAAGGGAAGTTATTACGCCCACGTGAACCACTTCGGATATACTGGTTTTTCGGCCAGTATCAATATTATGACTGCCGATACCATCACTACCGTTCTGCAGCAGGTGAAATCTCCACCCTCTGAGCTGACGGTTAACTCCAAAACGCTGAACGCTGCCTGGAAAATGCCTGCATTTAAAGATACCCTTTTCAGCGAGAACTGGTCCTCAGGCTCGTTTGCCACCCATGGCTGGACCACTTCACCCATCTATACAAACTGGAAGATCTCATCCGCCAACGGCAACCCTGCACCATCCGCATTTTTTGATTTCAACCCCCAGCTTGTGAATTATGACCAGTCCTTACAAACACCTCTTATCGCGAATCCCGGGGCCAGTATGACCCTTCTTGGCTTCGATGTATACCTTGACAATTACAGCACTACCACCCAGAACAGGCTTGCAGTCGAGATATGGAACGGTAGCGCATGGAATACGGTAAAAGTGTTCTCCAACCAGGGCGGAAGCATTCCATGGACTACCGAGCTGCTCGATATCTCTGATAGCCTGAACTCTGACTTCAGGATACGGTTCAGGGCTGCCGGCGAAAATTCATTCGACATAAGCGGCTGGAATGTCGATAATATTTATGTCCTGGCCACCGAATCCCCCCAGCAGATCGGGCAATGCATAACCGGCTATTATTTCCTTCTGGGGAGCATGATCAGCGGTTTTGCGGTAAATAACCAGTATTCCATACCGGGCGCACAGGTACAGTATGGCCAGACCTATTCAGCCTGTGTCGAAGCGATCTATAGCAGCGGTGTGTCAGCCCAGGCCTGTACCACCTTTGAGTCGACCTTCCTGTGGCCGGTCAGGAATTTCCAGGGTGATACAATACAAAATGCCGCTTACCTCCATTGGGAAAAGCCTGAAATGACTTCCCAGCCGGGAGGAGGGACTCCGCCAGGGCTGCTTGGATATTCGGTTTACCGCGACAGTGTCCTCATTGCTTTCGTTACAGCCGACACATTATACTATTATGACCTCTCCCTTCCGCCTGGAAACTACTCTTACCAGGTTAGCGCCCGGTATGATCTCGCACCTTACGGCTTCCCGGGTACTTCGGATGAATCATACAGAATGGGGCCCGTTGATCTTTATATCAGCTTCGGACGGCTGATCCCTTTCTTTGAAACCTGGAACCAGGGTTCATTTTCTTTCAACAGCTGGTCTTTCCAGCCAACGCAGGGGAACTGGATCATCGATCCGGCAAACGGTCAGCCCCCTCCATCGGCTGCATTTACCTGGGATCCCCCCCTGGCCAATTACTTCAGCGCCCTGCAGAGCGGGGACCTGGATCCTGCTGCCTACCATTGCGCGGGTATCTGGGTCGATTTCATGCTCCGCCTCGATGACCAGGCAGCGAACGCAGCTGAGACTCTTTCGGTGGAAGTCTATTATAATAATGTATGGCATCCGAAACTTGAAATCAGTAACAGGGGAAGTTTCGACTGGTCGTTTTACCATATAAATATCAGCGAGGTTCGTCAGAAGGGGTTCAGGATACGTTTCGCGGCAAAAGGAAGTTCAAGTTCCAACATACTGCGCTGGATGCTGGATAATATTAACGTATATGGTATTTGTTATGCTCCTGTTGATCTGAGTGCGGATGCCGCGGCCCTGGATGTCATACTGAGCTGGAGCAAGCCGCAATGTACAAATGGCGGGATGATCCTGGATGAAGGCTTTGAAGAGACTGACTTCCCCCCGCCTGACTGGACCCGGCGGGTAACGGATGTGAACAGCAGCTGGAAACATGGCAGTAACCAGACGCCGCAGGGCGTTCATTCAGGACTATGGGCAGCGCTTCTCGACTGGGATTACGGGCACCAGGACGAATGGCTGATAGCGCATAATATATATGTTTCGGGCAACCTGACCTTCTGGAGCTATGCCTACCAGGGTTCCTCACATGGCGATCATTATTATGTGCTGGTCAGCCTCGACCAGGGAGTCAGCTGGACCACCCTCCTCGATCTTTCGGCCCTGCCTGTTTATCCCTCGGCCACCGGGTATAACGCATGGCTTCAACCTTATGTTATTGATATGGCGGCATTCCGTGGAAACAATGTGGATATTGCCTGGAGGGCGGTTGACGGGGACTCACTGGGTCTCTGGTATTCCTGGGCCATCGACGACTGCTCGATTGGTTATACCCCTGTGAACCTGTCGGGATATGATGTCTACCGTAAGTCACCCGACTCGGCAGCTTATATTAAGATCAATCGCACAAGCCTGCAGGATACTGTGTTCATCGACACAAACCTTTTCCCCGGACAGTATACCTATTACGTGGTCGCCCTGCTTGGGGAATGTACAATCGGGACATCCTCCGACACCGTACTTGTCGACGTTGTAACAGGCATTAGAACAGGGCAAAAGCCAGGAGTGAAGATCTACCCGAATCCTACGAACGAAAAGGTAACTATTGTTTCACCAACCAAGTGCGAAAAGGCAGAACTCTTCGATCAGATGGGGACTGTCGTACGCAGGTTTGAGGCCCTGGAGACAACAAACGCCACGATTTCACTTAAGGGCCTCAGTGCAGGGGTGTATTATCTGAAGATTAAATTTGAAAATGATACAGGAACTTTCATGATCCTTAAAACCGAATAATGTGTTTTTTTTGAAAAAAAATCGAAGAAATCGTATTACCTGAAAATATTTTGTTATATATTTGCATCTCATGCTTGAGAGTGGAAATACAAAGCATTGAATATCAATAAATTGTTTTAAAACAACCCTTGTGGTCTGTTTTAAACTTTTGTTGTTATATAAGTTGCGTTCTTTATCATTATATATAATCAATGAGTTCATTGATTCCAAATATCAGTTCAATTATTATTATTAACCTAAATTTCACACCTATGAGAAATGTTACCCGAATTCTAACAGTGCTCGCTCTGTTCTCAGTGCTGGCATTTGTTAACGGGCCTCAGGTCAGGGCACAGGTTCCGCTCTTGACCGAAAGCTTCGAAAACGGCGGTACAATTCCTGCAGGCTGGGCACAAGACTTGGTGGTAAATAGTTACCCCGTTACTTTTGTGACAACCGCAAACTACCCGACAGTTACTGCCGCGTACAACGGAACGTACTTCGTTTCTTTTAATTCTTTCAGCGCCTCCAGCGGTACTCAGACCCGTCTGAAAAGAACCGTTGCCCTGAACACTGTAGGCTGGACAAACGTCAGCGTTGACTTTGCCTGGTATAAAGATCCAGGGTATGCCAGTTACACAAATGAAGGCGTTTACGTTCAATGGTCAACGAACGGAACAACCTGGACTACCGCCGGCTCGCTCGTTCAGCGTTTAGGCACAACTGCAGGCTGGACTATTCAGACCCAGGCTCTTCCCGCGGGCGCCGCAGGCCAGGCTACTCTTTATGTTGCTTTCCTGTTCCAGTCTCAGTATGGGAACAACTGCAGCCTTGACTTCGCTCATGTGACAGCTTCACCTCCTCCTCCTCCTCCCACACCAGTTACCATTGGTACAGGGACTGTTTCATCGAACTTCCCGTATTATACATACTGGACAGGTTCACGTTCACAGTTCATCCTTACAGCAGCTGAAATCGCAGCTGCAGGTGGTGCAGCAGGTAACATCACTGCGGCTGCTCTGAACATCATTGCTGTTGATGCTTACCAGATGACCGGTTTGACTATCAGCATGAAGAACACAGCTTTGACTGCTTTTACAGCGTTTGACAATGCAGGTTATACAACCGTTTATTCTGCTAACTATACTCCTGCAGGAGCCGGCTGGCAAACCATCACCTTTACAACTCCATTTGTATGGGACGGTGTGTCAAATGTGGCAATCAACTATTGCTTCGCAAATAGTACATATAGCTTGAACAATGCGAATCATGTAAATGGACGTACCGTTACAGGCAACCGCACATGGGGTGATTACAATGACCCCCCCAGTGTTATCGGCTGCGCGATGTCGGTAGGTTTCGGTTCCACCACGGTTCCTAACTTCCGTCTTACCATGCCCGTTGTGGCTGGTTATATCCAGGGAACTATCACCCAATGCTATAACAGCGCTCCTCTTGCAAATGCTACTGTTTCTGTTGGAACTATCACAGCCACAACAGCTGCAAACGGTTCTTACATGCTTCTCAACGTTCCTATCGGAGCGCAGACACTAGCTGTATCAGCTCCCGGTTTTGTCAGTGGTACTTTCCCTGCTACGGTAGTAGCCAATTCCATGATCACCGTTAACGGCTGTCTGCAGCCCGCAAGCGCAACGATCACAGGTCTTGTGAAAGACGCTGCCAACAACCAGCCAATCACCGGCGCCAAGGTTACATTTACACATCCTCCCGATGCTCCAATATCTACCTTATCGACCGCAGGCGGTAACTATACAGTTGCTATCGTGCCTACTGGTCCGGGTTGGAATGTAACTGTTTCCAAAGCTGGTTTCAATGACAGTACAACAACAAATATGACATTCGCTTCAGGTACAGTTAATATGTCATTCTCGATCTGGCAGACTGCCAATCCAGCATCAGCTCCTGCAACCGCCGTTCTCAACACCGGCGCTACAGCAGTTAACATCAGCTGGGGACAGCCTACCGGTTTCTATGAAATCCTGTACGATAATGGTATCCGCACTGGCTTCACAGTATGGGCTCAGCAGAACAACCTCAATGGTGTGAAATTCACTGCTCCTGCTTATCCTGCCAAGGTTATCGGTGGTAAAGTCAATGTTGGAAGAGCTTCCGACTACGCTACTCCTCCCCCGACCAGGCCTCCTTTCAAGATGTACCTGTATGATGCAACCGGTCCTAACGGAACCCCCGGTGCCATCCTTGCTACTTCCGGCGACGTAACTCCTACCGCAGCTCTTGGCTGGTGTGATTTTACTTTCGGCACTACCATTACAATACCAAGCGGTAACTTCTTCCTCGTGATGAAACAGGCCGGTAACAACCCCAATGCTTATGGTCTTGCTATCGACACTGCAAACTCACAGTACCGTTCATATTCACAGTATGCTTCAGGCGGCGGCCCATGGGTTCCCGCAGCAGGCAACTTCATGATCCGTGCTATTTGCCAGGGTCAGGGTGGTCCTCTCCATCTTACCGACAGGCTGTTTGTTAACACACAGACTGTTCCCGGCGCAATCTATGAAACTCCGTTACGTCCCACCTCAGGTTATGAAGGCGACGGCGAAGTTCGTGGATACGATTGGGCAAACATGATCAATGACCGTTCAGTTATTGCCAATCCTCCGACTACCAAATCCAGTATAGTACCTGCCAGGACCGATGATGGTCAGGGCGTTTCAGGTGCTTTCAACGGAACACCGAAGGAACTTGACAATACCGATGTCGTTCTCTTTAATAATGGTCCGCTGGTAAACAGCGCAGGTACCGGTACCAATGGTGCTGACGAA
>Ga0194039_1001872_pt1 | contig 11037 bp, 10 predicted proteins | sample JunL228m_MetaG_FD_148679 | JGI IMG/M metagenome (GOLD analysis project Ga0194039, IMG submission 148679) | Anoxic zone freshwater microbial communities from boreal shield lake in IISD Experimental Lakes Area, Ontario, Canada - Jun2016-L227-8m | ecosystem: Environmental > Aquatic > Freshwater >...
GCAGGATACTGCGCATGAGCGCTTCTTCGTGGGCAAAATGAGCCCGGGAAAGGTCGTACAGGCCTTTTGCACATAACACTTGCATTTCGCTAGTGCGTGCAGACACCAAGGACGCTGCATAGTCCAATATCTCTCTGTGTTGGGAGTCCATTGAGGAATGACCAACCAGATACGTGTCGCTCCAGCGGGGTAGCATGGTGAATTACCTCTTGAGACCAGCGAGCCTACGTCGAGACTATTTAACTTTGATGACTTGGCAGAAACCGAGGGCATCTGCGTGTGCGACTTGCAGAATTCCCGTTGACGGGAAGGAGCCCCGGATATCCCGTCACCGTTTCACGGGTAATATTACGAGGTGCAAAGTCGATTGACGAACGTTCTATTTGTGTCGAAAGAAAATGCGGCGCGAAGTCTACTTGCCGAGGCGTGCCTTTCACACCTCGGGAAAGATCGTTTTAGGGCGTTTTCATGCGGACGACCATCATCGGTCAGCGACGAACCAAGTCCCTGGGCTCTAATGGCACTGCGTACTGCGGGCATACCGCCTGACGGCCTGCGGTGTAAATCGTGGACAGAGTTCACCCGCAGCGGAGCTCCAAGAATGGACTTCGTCATTTCGCTGGACGAAGAAACCTGGGATGCGCAACCACTTTGGCTCGGTCAACCAGATGCTGCGCTTTGGGCCTATCCGGCAATGCCGATGCCCAGCAGCAATAACACAGCGAGAAGAGGTCCAACCAGTCGTTTCATTGCTAACCTTTTCAGCGAGTGGGCACCATCGCCACGACCTAGTTATATCAAATTGCTGTGTCAAGCCGCGTGAACTGAACGCCAATGTGCCCTTAAAACGCAGGGTTGAAGTCGGCGGGTTGTAGCAAACCCGCGTGACCAACATTTGTCGATAACTTTTGGATAGGAAGTGAGTTCACGGGCTTCTTGGCAGCAACTTGCAGCGATCGATACAAAGCAGCAACACCAAGCACTGAAGTTGAGTACGGGAAGTTGCGCGCCATTATCTCCTGGCGTCGGTGATCTCTACGTCCCTGAGCGTCGGCTTTTCCAACGCTCCACGGGTACGCGCGATACTCGGTCTTGTCTCAAGCGTAAGTCACCGCTCCACTAGACGCAACAGTGATAGTTCTTCCCGTAACCGCGGCATAGGTCCTGGACTTCGTAGTGTCAACAAAGACGTACTCGCCCTTGACGGAGGCAGCAGTAACTGTCATGAGCAAGTAGCCTCGACGATTCGTGTCTGCATAGTTGAGATCGTCAACCAGCCCCAATCCACTGCCTTGGACACCTGGGACGACCACGGTTCCGTCGAGCGAACTAGCCAAACCTCCCAGCCCCGCACTCTCGAAACCGGGCGACGTAACCGAAGATCCGGCAAACTCGAAGCCTACTTTGTCACCGGCCAACGTTGTAAGGTTGGCAAACCATGCATTGTGTGAATCGCCCGAGAGCGTGATGAGTTTCTTGCCCTGCGCCTTGGTGGTTTGCAGAATTGTTTCCCGTTGGATGGGATAGCCGTCCCAAGAATCGAGGTTGTAGGGAAGACGGGGATTGCTCGCGGTACTCACCAGTCCAGCCTGTACCGCGGTGCGGGTTGACGCCGGTGTCGCCTTGGCCGTTAGAAAACTCGAGATCGCACCCAATACCGCTTGCTGGTTGCCTTCCGTGGGACTCACAGTAGCGGTTGCCTGCGCCTGCAAAACGCTTGCCGGAAACCACATGCGTGCCATGATGTCTTGATTGCCCATGATTTGCCACGTGGCTGTTGACGCAGCAATACCGCTGGTAAGCCACTCTTGCTGTGTGGTGCTCATCATGCGATGCGTCGCGTCGGAACCGCTGGTAAGGGCGGAGACATAGCGACCAATCCCACCATCGGCATCGCCATAGCTATCGTACTGCCGGTCGCGCCCCTCGATGCGCGTGTCCATCATGTGAAGAGTGAATATGTTCCCAAAATCAAATCTGCGGTAGATCTTCAGCAAATTGCTGGCATCCGGTGTGCGAATGGGCATCCATTCATGGTAGACGCGTGCCGCAATTGCTTTGCGAGCACTCCAGTTGCCTTGCGTTGCGCTATTGTGATTTTCCGCTCCATCCATCCAGGCGTTGTTGGCGAATTCATGGTCGTCCCAAACCGCAATCCAAGGCATTGCGGCGTGCAGGGCCTGTAGGTTCGGGTCTGAGCGGTATTGCGCATAGCGTGTGCGGTAGTCATCCAGACTGACAATGTCATTGGCTGGCAAGGTGACGCGACCCAGTGCCACGGCGTCGCTGTTGCCGAACTTTGCAGGATCGGAACCGTATTCGTAGATGTAGTCCCCCAGGTGAATTGCAAATTGTGCGCCAGACCGAGCAGCCGCGTCGTATGCGTTGAAAAACCCGGCCGAGTAAAGGGTGCACGAGAAGACTGCAAATTTCACGCTAGGTGCATTTGAGGCTGGCAATGTACGAGTGGTGCCTACAGGTGAGGCATTTCCGGTCTGATCCAAGAAACGAAAGTAATAGGCATTGCCAGAAGATAGGCCGGTTGCATCAACCTTGTTCGTGAAGGCGGTCGCAGCGGTTGATGTCACTTTTCCCGTGGCCACGATGGTGTCAAACGCATTGCTGGTACTGACTTGCCAGGTTAACGCGACGTCTTCGCTGGAGTTTGCGATCTTGGCGTGTGTCCAGAGGATGATGCGATCAGCCAAAGGATCCCCACTTGCCACGCCGTATTTGAATTCAGCAGGAGCCGCACTGCTTCCCCCGCATGCGACAAGCGCAGACGCGGTGGTAGACATTGCAGCGACCGCGCCCGCGGTTTGCATGAGAAAAGTTCGACGATTAGATGTTTGGTTTGCCATGATTGAGACGCGAGTAGGTATTGAGTCATTAGGACCTATCACTATGACAATCGCATGAAAATTTGGGCAGGTCTGTCTGCCTGTGATCATGGCCGCCGCTAAACGCTTCTTGGGTCTTTCTCGCCAATGCATGTGCCACGACCACCTTGTACCTCCTCGAAAGACCGATAGGGGCGGCGGTGCTCACCAATGACCGCAGCTTGGCCGATTGTTTGTGCTTTGGCTTTGTGCAGGTTAAATCGATTGTATTAATCGCTGGCTTTGCTAAAACCAAGTCATAGGTTGAGGCGCATAGCTTGCGCCCAGCGCCTTGTCATTGCAGGCGTATTGAAGCAGGTCGTTACGTCACCGGCACTATAGACAGCGCGATCAAGCAATTGAATATCTGCTTCATGTTGCCGTGCCACATGAGGATCCTCAAAGAAGAAAACTTTCTGACATCTTCTGTCGAGTACAAGCTCTGCAATCTGAGCATCACCTCCAAGTGGCCCACTTTGGTATCGCGTCACCCAAGGCTGCGACTGTGGCCATCCCTTGGACCACGCCAATTCGTTGAGTTTGCTTCCAGTAGTTCCAGTGGCAACACGACCAGCGAACCTCGACAGCAAATCGAAGTACTCCGACGCAAACTCCATCATCTCCGCCTTGCGGGCATCGTGAGCAATGAGTGCCACCACCTGTGATTCAAGAGGCTTTGCGCTTACGTCTGAGGCTGAACTGGGATTCAATCCCGCAATCGCCATTTCCACTCCAACCCATTCAATTGCACCTGCGAGGGTTGCGACAAAGGGCTTACCGTGAATGACGCATTGGCGCTTCAGTGCAAGTGTCTCTGGATAGGTGGACGTAGGGTTGACGGGGTCAATGAAAAAGAAGACGCCATCTATGGCATCGTCCGGCATCAATCCTCCGGCTGCCCGAGAAACCAAGCGCATGAGGCCGCCGTCACGCCCATGGCCGATTGATATGAGTTGACTGCGCAGAAGGTCGTTAACCACTAAAGCGTCATGTGCACCACCCGTGGCGTGTAACTGGAGTCCCAGGGCAAAGAGATCCGGTTCACAAAGGCGCGCCCAGCGCAGTAATGCACAGTCTTGCCCCATCCGGTGCAGTCGGTGGGCGACAAGACCAAATTTCATAGTGAATCGTTCAAGACGGCAGAGTCAGTTCAGCCACTGCGTCAGATCTGCGCTGCTTCGTTTGCCAATTGATGCTGAATGCTGGCGCATCCACAATTCGGCTTGCTCCCGCCCCTTGTCCCTGAGCATTTCTAGAAACGGAGTGTAGGCCAGCATCTTTGTTTCGCTACGTTGAAGAACATCCAGATTGGAGTCGATCATGTGAAAGCGCGTCGTATTCGATATCCGCGCGTCGTCATCCCCTGATTCTTCCAATGGTTTTCTACCGGTCAAATGCCGAGCGTACATATTCATCTCACGCAGGAAATGGGCTTTAAAGCCGAGTTCTTGAATGCGGGATTCAATGGCTTCCATGGACTCGGGCGTTTCATCATGCTGGTGCGGCGCAAGCAAGACGAGCAAAATGTCGCTACTCTTTCCATCCTGTACCAATGGAAATATTGCTGGATTTGCCGAGAAGCCACCATCCCAATATGGTTCACCATTGATTTCCACGGTGGGATGTATCTTTGGCAAGCACGCCGACGCCAAAACCATGTCAATGTGGAGTTCACGCTCGCGAAACAAGCGCAGCTTTCCCGTGTTGGCGTGTGTGGCACCGACGAATAGTTCGAAGGGGCTACGAGCGCGAATTCTTCCAAAGTCAACTTGTCTATTTAGCACATCGCGCAGCGGGTTGATGGCTAAGGGATTTAGGTTGCTCGGTGCGAACAGCCCTACCCAGTTTGCAAGCAGCTTCGTCGCGGGCGTGAGGCTCATGGACTCAGCGTTGCCCCTGGTCATCATGGGCCACGGAATCTGTTTGCCAAGATCAAGCCAGAAATCCGACAAGGCGCGCCTTGCACCTTGTCTGCCCCCTTCTATCCAGCCGTGTGTCATCACAACAGCATTGATAGCACCCGCGCTGCTTCCGCTGACGGCCTCAATTTCCACAGCCGTCTGGTCTAACAGCGCGTCCAACACCCCCCAGGTGAATGCACCATGAGCACCACCTCCTTGCAGCGCCAAACTCAGTCGCTGATTCGCATTCGCAGCTGGCGGGCGCTTGCGCCACCACCGAGTCAGTTCATTCGCCTGATGCCGCAATGTCTTGAGGCTGACCATGGAAGCTCTAAGTCGGCGAGACGGAACAGGATGAGTGTTAAGCATGGCTCAGTATAGGGTTTTCCCTAATTTTGCGCTTAAGAGGCCGCGAAATGCTCGTCCAAACACTAATTGATCAATCAGATCGGTCTGTTGATTGCCTTAAGGAAGATGAGTTTGAATGCTTGCAATGGAGAATGGTGGTACGCAGGTTTGGGCACGCTGCTGCTGCCCACGAACGCCCCCAGCCTGGTAGACCAATTTCTACGACAGCTTTATGCCGGACAACTCTACGAGTTAAAGTTCAAGTCCTGGCCAGGTCCTGCCGTCAGTAATGTCGCCTCCTTTGAAGTCGTTGATCGAACCAATTACTCAATCCCGGACATCCAGTCCGCACCCTGGGAACTGGCGTGGCTCGGATGGCAACTCGAACAATCGAGTCATCGCGGCCAATGGACAGACATTTCCCTCTGGCTCTACTCATTTAATGCAGTTCAAAGCCAAATCGAAAACATCAAAATTTCTCAAAGGAACAAGTCTGGTCGGTTGCACCACTCTATTGAAAAGAAGGGGTACGCGTTGCTCCGACAAACCTCCATGTGATCGCAATGGAACGGTCAGTCCCGAAAGGTCGTGCTTGCTTGCCGACGTACCGAGAACCGTCAACCGATCACCCAACACCACAAGGTCGCCAATTCTGTCCATTGGCAACTCAAAGCGAGAACTGGCCGACGCTCGGTCCAATACTTGCTCTATTCCCGGTAAGCCCGCTAGCAGACTTGCAATGGGCGAAATACCTTGAGAATCACTTACATAGACCGTCGCGTACGATCCCAGTGCGCCGTGGTGCACCACATACGGATCGGTTATTGGAAGGAGTACCCGTGCTGGAATCGCTCCCATTTCCCGGTCCAGGATATCCTGCAAAAAGAGAATATTGGGGTTGCCTAAGGCATCGGTTTTGGCATTCATGCCATGATCAGCTGTAATGGCGATGACCGCACCCAATTCGTCAAACTTCTGGAGATACCTGTCAATCATCGCGTAGAAGCTGTTCGCACCGGTCGTGCCGGGAGCATGCTTGTGCTGCACATAGTCGGTTGTTGACAAGTACATTAGGTCCGGACGAACACTTTTTAGAAGCATCAGTCCTGCCGCGAAGACGAATTCCGATAGGTCCGCGCTGTAAACCGAAGGAAGTGGCAATCCCACGCTTTGCAGCACACTTTCGATGCCGTTTTCGGTGATGTTGGCTTTATCGGCCTTCTCCGCCGAAAAGCAAATGCCGTTGAGACGATGTCCAAGCAAGCCACGCAACTTGTCTTTGGCTGTGACGACTGCGACTTTCATTCCTGCATCAGCCGCACTTGCCAAAATAGTTGGTGCACGCAAGTACTTTGCATCGTTCATCAACACTTCACAGTCCTGCTCCTGATCGAAGAAGTAATTTCCACATATTCCATGCACGCTGGGCGGGACACCAGTCACGATGGACAGGTTATTTGGATTGGTAAATGAGGGCATCACACAGTCGGCCGATAGCACGGTACCGGATTTAGATAATCCTGCAAAGAACGGTGCAACGCCAGCCAGCACGGCTTGATTGATGTATTCCTGTTCGCAACCATCGAGGCACACAATGACAGTGGGCGCGGTCGGGAGTTTGTAGGCGCGGCGATTGACAACGATGTTTGCATTCATGAGCATGAGAATAAGGGATATGGAACCGCTTGTTCCTTTGATTCTAGAAAACTGCTCTGGAATTTGCGCGTTTGTCGCTATAAGTTTTGAATCGAACGAATGTGTGTCACACAAATGACATAAACGCCAGCTAGATTGACCTGCTGTCTTTCGGCGATCGGAAGACCAGAATGGAGTAATCCCATGTCAAAGCTGCCTACGATTTCCAGACGCAATTTGGTTCTTGCGAGTGCAATAACCTGCATCACGCCGGTAGTGCGCGCACAGTCGTGGCCAACCAAACCCATCAAGTTAATTGTCCCGTTTCCGCCTGGTGGCGGAACAGACACCTTTGCTAGGCCGCTGGCGGCCAAATTGGGTGAGCAGTTGGGACAGTCGCTAGTTATCGACAACCGGGGTGGTGCTGGCGGAACTGTGGGAGCGGATGTAGCAGCCAAGGCGGCCCCGGATGGATACACCATTCTGGTTGGTGCAGTGCACCACACCGTTGCGGTGACTGCCTATAAACATCTGGGCTATAGCCTCGAACGTGACTTGATCCCAATTACCGGCATCGCTTACGTACCTGACGTATTGGTGATCAATGCACAACTTCCCGTGAAGAATCTGACGGAGTGGATTGCATACTGCAAAGCAAATCCGTCCAAGGTCAATTTTGGGTCGTCTGGCAACGGTACGACACGACATCTTGCCGGTGAGATATTCAATGCGCGCACCGGAACGAAGATGACGCATGTCCCATATAGAGGTTCTGGCCCAGCAATGGCAGGTCTCCTTGCGGGCGAAATTCAGATGATCTTCGAAGGGTTGGGCAGCGCAGCGAGCCAAATTCGCAGTGGAAAAATCCGTGCCCTCGCAGTCGCATCTCCCCAGCGCGCTGAGGCATTCCCAGACATACCGACCACGGCTGAGGCAGGACTGCCGGGTTTTGAGTCTTTATCTTGGTACGGCCTTTGGGTTCCTGCCGGCACCCCTGCCGATATTCGGCAAAGATTACAGAACGAAGTTGCGGTCGCGTTCAAGTCGCCAGAGCTCAAGAATATTTGGCATCAGCAGGGAGCCGCTGTTGGCGGAGAATCAAGTGAAGTCTTTTCACGATTCGTTAAGAGCGAAGTCGAAAAGTGGGGCAAGGTTATACGCGCCAACGGTATCGACATGGACTGAACTGAGTACTTGAGCTGCTTAACAACATATCGAAGCATGATCAGGCGAGGCACTAATCTGCTTCGTCGCGTTCCTTATAACTAAGCCATTGCCGATAACCACCTGTTTCTCAGTGGGTTTTGAGCAAATCAACATGGGCAAGTTCTTGGTCGCCGCTATGACCGTCGCGATCAGTCAAAGGCTCAACATCCATGTCGAAACGCTCTGCCATGAACTGCGACTGTCAATAGCGATGTTCGATCGAATATGAATTGATGATCATCGCAAACGCGCACATATATTTGAAATGCTCATCACCTATACGAGCGGACGACGGTTTTGACATGCCTTGCAGCTATTCTGAAACCTCGTATGACATAGTGCAATCTCGAAGCCAAGTCAATCAATCAGTACTCCACCTTCACGGAATCTGTATGGACCTGCATATGTGCCAACTGCGCAAGTATGGCTGACCAATCGACCAGCGTGCCATAGGTGCAACTGGTATCCGGGAGGCTCCATTACGAAGCAGTCTGGCCCGTCCGCACGCAAGTCGAAAGCAACTTGATGGGCGGGGCTTGGACAAGTTGACGCAACAGTGTTCCCGAAACGGCACTGAATCGTCCGGTGTAGATGCCCGCAAAGAATTCGTTCGACGTGGTTATGACGGGACACAATCTCCTCCAACTCCGCAGAACCCTCTAGACCGATGGAGTCCATGTGTGCAATCCCCGTCAAGAACGGGGGATGATGCATTGCGACCACGGTTGGAGTGCGCTCTTCACTTAGACGCTCTTCGAGCCAAGCCAATCGTTTTGAACACAACTTGCCGCGACCCTCCATGGGGACCGCCGTGTCCAACGTGATGAGGCGCAAACCTCCAAGGTCAACGGCGTACTGCACAAAGTCATCGGATTGTTTGAGGTACTCAAATCCTGGTCCCTCAAATGCTTCGCGCAGGACTCGGCGCTCATCGTGGTTACCAACAACAACGTACATCGGCATGGACAGTGGTGCAAGCAATTCTTTGAGCAAGTCGTACTCGTTCTTGCGGCCATAGTCCACCATGTCACCGGTAACCAAAACTACGTCAGGCAAGGGATTTAGTCGCATGATGGCGGCGACACATTCACCGAGCATCTGGGCAGTATCAACAATGCCGTAGGCCAGCTTGCCTCCGGCCTTGATGTGAAGGTCGGATATTTGAGCAATCAGCATTTGAAATTACCTGCGTCTAGTTCCAGTCCAATCGAATCGCCCACGGTGAAGGTCTGTTTGGGCGGAAGCTTCAGGACCACGTCCTCGGAACTTTCGAGCCGCACCTGTACCCGGTTATGGTCGCCCAGAAAGAAGCTGGAAACGACCCGCCCGCGCATCGACGCCTGGGCGAGCGCAACGACGCGAACCTCCTCAGGTCGAAAACTGTTCTTGCCAACGGTGTTCATTATCCCAATGAAGTCGGCCACAAAGCTGTTGGCTGGTCGAAAGTAGATGTCTTGGGGGGTACCTACCTGCGAAATCCGCCCCTTTTCCATGACGGCAATGCGGTCCCCCAGAGCCATTGCCTCAGCCTGGTCGTGGGTGACATAAACGGCCGTGATTCCAAGGCCACGCAACAAGGCATTGATGTCGACCCGCAGCGTCTCACGTAATCTGGCGTCCAGCGCGGTTAGTGGCTCATCAAGCAGGAGCGCACGTGGGCGCGGTGCGATGGCGCGCGCCAAGGCCACGCGCTGCTTCTGACCCCCTGAGAGTTGCGTGATTTGTCTATCTGCCAGCGACTCAATGTGCATCATCTCCAGCATTTCACCTACACGCTTGCGACGCTCAGCCTCAGGCATTTTGCGCACCACTAAACCGTATGCAATGTTTTCCGCAACAGTCATGTTGGGAAACAGCGCATAGCTCTGAAAGACCATGCCGATGTTGCGTTGCTCAATCGGAAGCAGCGTGACATCTTCTTCGTTGAAAAGCACCCGACCGGAGTCTGGTACGTCCAAACCAGCAATCAGGCGCAAGGTCGTAGTCTTGCCGCATCCGGACGGACCCAGCAGAACCAACGTCTCGCCAGACTCGATACGCAAGTCTGTCGGCTCCAGCACTCTTTGATGTTTGTAGCTCTTGGTGCATGCCTGGACTTGGATTTGCACTCCGTGGTTCGAGTTCATTTGGAAACCTTTCGTCCACCAGCAACCTGCAGCGCAATCAATAGGGGAACAATCATCATGAAGAAGACAATCGTGTAGGCACTACCGACTTCAATGCGCAGCGATGCATAAGCATCGGCAAGTCCAACGGGGAGTGTCTGTGTCAGCGGCGTATGCAGCAACAAAGTCATGTTGAATTCACCAATGGACAGTGTCAGCACCATGAGCGAGCCGGCAATGATTCCCGAGCGGCAGTTAGGCAGAACAATGCCTGTAAAGCGTTGGAGGAAAGAGGCCCCTAGACTGCGCGCACCTTCTTCAAGTGAATGCATATCGACCGACAGCAAAACAGCGAGTACTGACCGAACCATGAACGGCAAGGTAAACAGAACGTGCCCCACCAGTATGAATGTCCAGTGTGTCCTGAAGTTTCCAACCGCTCCATAGGTCACGATGAGCGCAAGTGCCGTAGCCAGCCCTGGCAGCGCTACCGGCAGCATTAGCAATTCCTCGATAGTCCGTGCCACCTTTCCCTGAACGCGTGAAAGCACATAGGCAGCAGGCACCCCCAGTACCAGCGTACTCGCTAGACAGACTAGGGAAATGCCAAGTGACAGCCACAAGCTGTCCTGGTAGCTCTCCCATACCTTCAATACCCACTGGAAAGTGAGTCCACTTGAAAGCCCTACGAACTGGTTCTTGGTTAACCCCGTGAGTATGGATAGGACCACTGGCACCAATAGGAAGGCAGCGACACTTACGGTAAACGCGAGCAACAGCCAGAAGGTGGGCGCGCGACGGATTTCAGCGACTGTTTTCATGCAGCGGCGGCAACGGTATTGCCTGTCAGGCTACGGGCAAAGGCAAGTGCTGACCAGAGAAGTGGCCCCGCAAATTTGAACAATTTTTTAGGTGGAAACTCTGGGCATAAAGTCCTGGCTATATTGGTCAGGCAGACAGGAG
>Ga0194039_1001873_pt1 | contig 11034 bp, 11 predicted proteins | sample JunL228m_MetaG_FD_148679 | JGI IMG/M metagenome (GOLD analysis project Ga0194039, IMG submission 148679) | Anoxic zone freshwater microbial communities from boreal shield lake in IISD Experimental Lakes Area, Ontario, Canada - Jun2016-L227-8m | ecosystem: Environmental > Aquatic > Freshwater >...
ACTCAGTGCCTGGGGGAGATTTACTCAGAAGCAGTTTTTTTGGATGCATGCCATGGTATTAGTGTGGTTGATATTTACACTAGCACTTTTTATCGTTGAGCCAATACTGGAAAAAAAGCATGGAAAACATAGCCAGAACCCCAAGCGTACCCTGCAGGTAACTTTACAACTTCACGTCATACTACTCACGGTTAGCCTAGTGACAGTGTTTATATCCGTACTGGGCGCCCATGGAATATTTTAAAATTGCTCCACCAGCAAAGGTATATATCTATTGGGGCTGTTATGGAAGGTGTGTGGAGATGGTTTACACACTTAGTAGCGCACAAAGAAAGACGACTTAGGAATTTCTCCCTAAGTCGTTAATTTCATTGTTGGGCCCACCAAGACTTGAGCCTATGACCAAAGGATTCTGGTTTGTGTAGCTTTCACTACTTCCTGATCTAAGGCTTACTCAAGAGTGATATTTGCTGACTTCACCAATGCCGACCATTTCACCCGATCATCAGCCAACAGTTTTTCCATCAACAATGCCGCTTGCGGCTCTACCAGCGGTATACCGCGTTGAGCCATTTCAGAGCGAAACTGCGCATCAGAAAGAACCTCTATAAATGCATTCTTTAATATTGATACGATAGAGTTAGGCGTTCCGCTAGGTACAAGCACACCTGTAAATGCTGTCACATCAAAATTTTTGAGCTCTGGAATACCCTGCGAAGCTATGGGCTTTTGAGCTGGGAATAAGGGATCTGGTAAGCGCGAACTAATTCCAAAAGACTTTAGTCTTCCAGACTTGACCAACTCCCCGCCAGTTGTAACTGCATCAAACATCAAGGTTACTTGGCCACCAATCACATCCGTTTCAGCCTGAGTCGCTGCTTTATAGGGGATGTGTACTAAATCCAATCCCAAATCTTTTTTAAATAGCTCCATGCACATGTGAGAGTAGCTACCGTTACCATTGGTTCCGTAGCTATACTTACCTGGATTTTTTTTAAGATAAGCAATTAGTTCAGGTAGCGTTTTAGCCGGCATATTTGGGCTAGATACCAGCATTAATCCAATCGTATTAAGCACTGCAATTGGTGTTAGCTCAGAATCAACTTTATAAGTAATATTTTTGTCCGCTATAGGATTGATTGTTAATGGAGACGATGTTGTAAAGAGTAAGGTGTATCCATCTGGCGCAGCCTTTGTAACGTACGCCGTGCCAATTGTTCCCCCTGCGCCAACGCGATTCTCAATGACTAGAGGCTGCTTTAATCGCTGCCCCACTTTGTCTGAAAAAATGCGCGCCAAAACATCTGCGCTACTTCCGGGGCCAAAAGGAACGATGACTTTGATTGGCTTATTTGGATATTGATCTGAATTGCTCTGGCCATTTACTAGACTCGCACCTAATACTAACCAGAAAAAAAGTAAAAATTTGAATAACATTTTCTTTCCCCTATCAACTACTCTGCATATTTTTTATCAAATTCCCAAACTGCAGGAAAGCCAATTAATTCATTAAATTTTGCAAATGAATACAGGTCGATACTAGAATCTAAGTTACCGCTTATCTTTAATTCCGAATAAGATTTCTCAAGCGTCTGTGCTGCGGCCAAAAAACCAGTGACAGGATGAATCGCAATTGCATAACCCATCTCCTGCAAGCGACTGGCTGATAACATTGGAGTTTTTCCTCCAGGAACTAAATTTGCTAAAACAGGCTTATCTATATTCCTACATATTTTTCTCATTTCCTCTTCAGTCTCAGGAGATTCAACAAAAAGAATATCCGCACCAGCATCCGCATACATTTGTGCTCGAGAAATCGCCTCATCGATTCCCAGGCTTGAGCGGGCATCGGTTCTAGCCACTATTAAAAAATCATCGCTAGCTCTTGCATCACACGCAACTTTGATTTTTTTCACCATCTCTTCCGCAGCAATAACCCTGCGGCCTGGGGTATGACCGCATTTCTTTGGAAACTCCTGATCCTCCAACTGTATTGCAGCAACGCCCGCCTTTTCATAACCCCTCACTGTGTGAGCCACATTCAAAAGACCACCATATCCAGTATCAGCATCAGCAATAATTGGAGTTTGTGTTAATTCAGCAAATCTTGAAATGCGATGTAGCATATCTGTATAGGTGGCTATTCCTGCATCTGGAATTCCCATATATGAGGCGACCGTGCCATAACCGGTTACATACAGCGCGCCAAACCCCATTTGGTCAGCCATCAATGCAGAAACCACATCATAAATTCCAGGCGCAATAATTAGCTCCCCACTCTGAATTTGCTCTTTTAATTTTCTTTTTTTCATTCTTTATCCCAAATTACTAATAATTTCTCTTTATCTTGACCCGAGAAGCGAGTTCTTTGCTGCATGAATATGGCTACTCATAATGCTTCGAGCCCATGCCCCATCTCGTGCTATAAATGCATCGATAAGCTCACGGTGATGATGCAGGCTGCGTTGCATTTCTCTATCTGAGTAACTACGAAATGTCTTATGAATAATTGGCGCCTCAATTGCTCCAGCCAGCATCAATAGCAGCCGATCATTTTTTCCAGCCCTCGCAATAATTTGATGAAACTCGCGATTTAATCCAGAAATCTCTGCCAATTTATTTGCAGCATTACCAATGACTAAGGTTTCAATTTTTTCCTGCAATTTTTCTAGCTGGCTAACTTCTTCGGGTGAAATTTTGAGAGCCGCAAGATCTGCTATTTCCCCTTCAATTAAGGCTCGTAAATCAAATAGCTCTCGAACCTCATCAGCTGTCCATGAGCGAACCACCGTACCGCTATTGGGAGTAAATACCAAAAAACCATCTGATGCCAACTTACGCATCGCCTCTCGAACCGGGGTACGAGAACTACTGAATTCCTCGGCGATGGATTGCTCCACCACACGCATTCCAGAGGGATATTGCCCATCCACAATGCGCCCTTTGATTTGCTTATATATGCGAGATGCAGTGGTTTCCATGTCTTATTGTATACAATTAATCCGTTTAACTCACTTTTTACCAGATAAATTCTAATAATTGTACACAATTATGCTATATTTTCTAGGTGAACCAGATAAAGCTAAGGACTTTTATGCCAAAAACTATCAAACCGAGCCCAGCCCATTTAAATACACATGACCCCATTGCTGCAGAACAGGTAAAAAATGATGTTGTAGAAATTCTGTCCGTTCTCAAGAATGGCGGGGTTGCCGTAATTGGACTAGATGTAGCTTATGCCGTAATTGGCAGCAAGGAAAATGCAATCAAACGCATATTCCAAGCAAAAAATCGGAGCTATGAAAAACCTAGCGGGTTTTTTTCTAACTGGGAAATTAGCAATGAGATTCATATTCTTCCGAATGAAAAAAGGAGCATGATTCGTGAAGTCATTGAGCAAGAAAGGCTACCCTTCTCGGTAGTGGCTCCCTATAAGCCAAACCATTCCTTTTTTAAAAATGTAGACTCATTTGTGCTTCAGAATTCGACAAAGGGCGGGACGATCGATATGCTACTTAATGCAGGGGTACTTCATGATGAGCTGGTTCGCCAATCCTGGGAGATGGGGATGCCAGTTTTCGGATCTTCCGCAAATACATCTCTAATGGGCAGTAAATACCGTGCTGAGGATATTGAATCTGAAGTTCTAAATGCAGTGGATCTAGTAGCAGATTATGGTCTGTCTAAGTATCACAATGATCTAGGACGCTCCAGCACTATTATTGATTTTAGTGATTTTTCAGTTATTCGAGTAGGCGTTATGTTTGAGCAACTACAGAAGGCCTTTAAGAGTCGCTTCAACATTCAATTAACAACGACTTAATAGAGAGGCCAACAATTCATGAAAATTCAATTTCTCGGCCAGATCAAACATCTTCTCCTCATCCTATTTACTTTAAGCGCATTCTCAAACGCATATTCGCAATCCCCAAATAGTTACCCTGATAGGCCGATTAAGTTCGTCGTACCCTATGCAGCGGGCGGCGGCACAGACATATTTGCACGTCTAGCTGCGCAGGAGCTGAGTAAGCAAATAGGTCAAACAGTCATTGTCGACAATGTGGTTGGTGCCGCTGGAATGGTAGCGGGAGCAATGGTGGCAAAGTCACAACCAGATGGCTATACCATTTTGGTTGATCAAGCCTCTATTGCAACCAATCCACTGCTTTATGAAAAGGTTCCATTTGATCTCAAGAAAGATTTGGAGCCCGTCATGCTCGGAGTGGCTCTAGACAATATTTTGGTTGTTAGCCCCGGATTACCTGCTAATAGCATTAACGAACTCATTGCTCTAGCAAAAAATCAACCTGGAACGCTAAATTATGCTTCCACTGGCATTGGGTCACCGCAACACCTTGCTATGGAAATATTCAAAGATAAAACGGGTACCAATATTGTTCACATCCCCTACAAAGGTGGAAGCCCTGGAATTTTAGCCACCAGTACAAATGAAGTACAAATGTTCATTATTAGCGTATCTACTGCGTTACCATTTATTAAAGCTGGGAAAGTTCGCGCGCTTGGTAACGGGGGTTTAAAGCGCTCCCCACTTTTACCTGAAGTTCCAGCTATCGCTGAATCTTTGCCCGGCTTCCAAAGTACCAATTGGTTAGCATTCTTTGCTCCCGCCGGAACACCTAAGCCGATCATTCAGAAACTTAATGGCGCACTTCAAAAAGCATTTTCCAACCCAGTTCTAGTGGAACAATTTAAGCAACAAGGCATGATAGTACTGGGAGGTCCTCCGATTGATCTAACAAATACAATAAATCGTGATATGAGCTATTTTGGTCGCATTATTAAATCTGCAAATATAAAAGCGGAGTAGTTATAACTGCTACTTAAAGTAATGCTCAAAAAAATATCAACCTTGGGGTTGGTATTTTCTTTGCTGGTGGGCCCACCAGGACTGGAATTTTTGGCTCAATCGTTTAATGCATACTCAGTCTTGCACCCAATCTTTTGAGCTAGCTGTTACAGTTTTGAGGGATCTAATTGCGAGTACCTTATAGTAGAACCAGAAAAAATAAAGGGGCAGTAATGATAAGGGTCTTATTCTTTGCTTTGATCAGCTTGTGCAGCAATGTTTTTGCACAGGATGTTGGTAGTGCCTATCCCAATCAACGAATCACTATGGTAGTACCAGCTGGTGCAGGCGGAATAACTGATAACTTGGCAAGAATATTGGGTGAGCAGCTTAGCGTCATTCTTCGTCAGCCCGTGATTATTGACAATAAACCCGGTGCTAGCGGCATTATTGGATCTGGACTGGTAGCCCGTGCCAAACCGGATGGTTACACAATCTTGATGTCTTTTCCAGCGCATGTCATTAATCCAAGCCTTAAAAAAGATATGCCCTACAACACCACCAAGGACTTTGCGGCGATCGCAAAAGTCGGAACCGTATCTCAGATACTTTTGGTAAATCAAGATAGCAAGGCTAAATCTCTGCAAGAGTTCGTACAGATAGCTAAATCAAAACCGGGCGACTTAAATTATGGTTCTGTAGGTCTTGGAAGTATGGGCAATCTCTCAATGTTACTTTTTGAGGATAAAGCAGGTATTAAGCTCACCCACATTACTTACAAAGGCGACCCCGAGGTAATGACTGCACTTATCAGTGGAGATATACAGGCCGCTTTTGTATCCCCTATTTCATCGATGGCGTTTATCAAGGCTGGTAAGGTCAAGCCCCTGGCTATTGCGGATCTGGAAAGATTATCTGTCCTACCAAATATTCCTACTGTTTCTGAATCTGGATTTTCAGGATTTAGTGCAAGCGGTTGGAATGCCATCTTTGCTCCAGCCGGAACACCAAAAGATGTAATTCGAAAATTGAATGCTGCAATTAATCAAGCTCTTCGAGATCCTGCACTTCAAAAGAAATTTCTTGATCAAGGCGTTAAGCCATTAGGCGGAACACCCGAAGCACTTCAAGAATCCCTTGAACAGGACATTTCAAATACTGGCAGCGCATTAAAAGCAGCCGGCGTCAATCCCTCTTAACCAAATAATTACATAACCCCATGGATTTATATGCCCCACATTCAGCTTGATCAAAATCTAAACACCTATTACGAAGTTTATGACTTTACCGACCCATGGAAAAAACCAGAAACGATATTGTTCGTTCATGGTTTTACAGAGAACACAACAGCTTGGAGAGCATGGATTCCTCACTTAGCTAGAAAATATCGGCTTGTACTATTTGATATCCGCGGTTTTGGCAAAACTGGTGAGGTATCTGCAGATTTTCCTTTAAGTACTGATTTGTTTGTCGATGACATGGCCAAACTCATCAGTAAGATCGCAGACGGACCGGTCCATATCATCTCTGGAAAGAGCGGCGCTATTAGTACTATGCGCTTAGCTGCTACTAAACCAGAGTTAGTCAAATCATTAGCACTGACTTGTCCTTCTATGCTTACTCCAGGAAGCTCCGACTGGCTTCCATTTATGGAAGAGCATGGAATCCGCGCATGGGCTGCTAAAACAATGCCGGCAAGACTAGGTTATGACACCCCTCAAGATATTCTGGATTGGTGGTCCGATATGATGGGTACCACGTCTATGTCAACTGCCAAGGCTTATTTAAAATGGGTTGTTACAACGAAGCCTTATCTTGAACTAGAGAAGATTAAGTGCCCTGTATTTATCATCATGACGGAATACTCGGAGAAAACCAACCAAGCTGCAGGCCAGATGACTCCAGAGGAGATTAAACAGAAACTGCCACAAGCTCAATTTTTTATCATGAAAAAAGATTGTTACCATGCTGCTGCATCTGATCCTGACATATGCGCCCCACAAGTTTGTCAGTTTTTAGATTCATTGAAATAAACTATTCAGAACCCATTGCATTCTTCCTAAAAAAAATACCAACCCAAAGGTTGGTATTTTTATTTCTGGTGGGCCCCCAGGACTTGAACCTGGGACCAAAGGATTCTGGTTTGCGTAGCTTTCATTACTTCCCGGACTTTTAAAACGCCTTATTTAAAGTAAGCATAATTGCTTGTGTAGTTATGTTGCCTGAACTCGTACCTGTATTTGTACCAGTGCGAGTTCCCCCTATTGCCGGGTTGTCTGCCCAAGCACCACCCCAGTTGGCGGTTGGATTACCTGTAACTGAATAGGTGTAACTCATGTCTAAAAACCAATTCGAATCTAGAAAATAGGTTCCACCAATCACAGCACCAGCGCCCCAGGTCCATTGAGAAGTTGAATAACTAGCAGGAGTACTCAAACCAGTGACACTAGTAGTTAAGCCATTGATATCTGCAAAGCCAGTAATTTGGTTAATGTTGTACTTATTTTGTGCAAGCGTTGGTCCAGCGCCAAAGTAAATATAACTTTTTTCAAAAGATTTACCAATGAATGGCATAAAGGACATTTGATGATTAATTGTATTTTGGTAGGAGCGTACTACATAGTTTCCTGTAAAAGGCGTATAAGCTGAACCTTGTTGAAAGCCGCCTGATTGAGGAATCAATTGATTTTGAGAACTCGAAGTAGTTCCTAAATAACTATAAGCAAATTTCCCACCCCACATCAAATCACTGCCCGCAAAATGCTTAAAGAAACCGGCTTGCAAAGATGGCGCTGCAGTATTTTGATTGCCTAAAGAAACTGAGGTTGATCCAGCAGCCGCTCCAGTAATTGAAGCCTGGGGAATGCCTAAAGCATCTTTAGTTGGAGGCGTATAAGAAGTGCCTCTACCGTAAGTATTTTGGTTGTTATAGCCAATACTATTTTGACTAACTCCCAAGCCTACAAAGAGAGCAGATTGTGGAACAATTGAAACGGAACTAGATTGCGCCAATGCCGACAAACTAATTCCCATACTTAATATTGCAACCGTTATTTGCTTCATATACCCGCCCATAGTTAGAAATTTCATAAAATGTGGAAAACCCACCGCAACATCCCAACATAGGGAAAACTACAAAAGCGTCATTACTTCAAGAAAATACAGCGCCAATCATCTGCGTTCAGGTAAATAGGCATTAAATCAATAACCTTAGGCAATTTGTACTCCAGGTGAGCATCCTTCTTTTATTTGGCGATGGATTTACTCCTGTAATTTCCATTGAACATCAGATGCGATAGGGATGTCTGCAATAGAAACGGTTGACATTATTTGACTCATATTTTTCCCTGCGCACTAATTACAAAAATTTTATAATACTGAAATCTGATTTAAAAAACTTATTCTGGTAGCTCAATCCCACAATATGCATAACCTCCATCTACTCGAAGAATGGTTCCGGTCATATAGCTTGATGCCTTTGAGGCAAGCAAGATCAATGGACCAGCTAACTCAGATGGATCTGCGGCACGGCCCATAGGAATAGCGGCGCGCCATTTCTTACCATCTGGGCCATTTAAGATCTCCTCCACCATGGGTGTATTCATCCAACCCGGGGCCAAACAATTTACTCTAATATGATATTGAACTAACTCCATCGCTAAGTTCCGTGTTAGATGCTCCACTGCAGCCTTGGAACTTGCATAGGGTACGCGCTTGAGTTGTGAGCGCAATCCCAGAGAAGATGAAATATTAATAATTCTTCCCTCAATATGTTGTGCAACCATATATTGAGAGATGTGGGTAGCTGCAAGCCAGCTACCTTTTAAGTTCACATCAAATATCCGATCCCAATCTGCTACCGTAAGATCGAATAACAAGTGATCAGATCCTAAAACTCCTGCGCAATTAACTAATACATCGATTCTTTTGAAATATTCGTTTGATTTTTTAATCAGAGAAAGAATATCCTTCTCATTGGTAACATCACATTGCTGCACAAGGACTCTTTGACCTAAAGGATCTATTTCCTTTGAAAGCAATTGCAAACTTGCTATATCAGTATCAGCCAGCACAAGACTAGCCCCAGCATCATATAAAATTTTGACTAATTCTCGACCCAAACCACCTGCTGCACCAGTGATTACTGCAACTTCATTTTCTAAAGAAAATTGCTTTATCCAGTTCATGTAACTAGGCCTTTTGAAAGATATTTAAAACGATTATTGAATCGTTAATAATATACGGGGTCCTTATAGGCTTATCTCGGTATTAGTTTTTCAATTACTGGGCTGAGCTAATTTTTAGCGCCACTTCATATGAGAGGATTTTTGATAATATTCTAGTTAAAGTAACACTCAAAAGACAAAACCCCCACCATTGCTGATGAGGGTTTGCTTTTCTGGTGGGCCCACCAGGACTTGAGCCTGGGACCAAAGTATTGCCATCTTCAATGAAGTCACCCAAATGAGAATCTTCATCGTCACCAATAGGGGTTTCCATGGAGATAGGCTCTTTAGCAATCTTCATAATCTTACGAATCTTGTCTTCCGGTTAAGTCTGCAACTCTCAACCCAGCGCTGTCATATAACCAACTTTACGTTTAACACCATTAAGGTGTGATGCTCTTCATTTTTAGGACTATTTGATAGCTGGGGCCTTATAAAGGGCTAATAATATGAAAAGTAATAGACAATGTCTTTATAGCCCATTATTTCTAGCGTCCCAACTTAAGATTTCAGACTATGGCTAAAAGGTTTGTATTTAAGTGCTTTTGATTCGACTTAATTACTATTGATGTAAGAAATTACAAGGATAAAACGGTGGTCAAAAATGGATTTGATTATTTCAAGCTCATTATTCAGGATGAGTTTTTAGCCCTAAAGGAAATACTATCTGAAGGGCGATGGGCTCTGATTTGTATTGCTGCTATTTTTGTGGCGGTTATTTTCCTTCTTAAACCCTTTCCCCCGCACACGGTAACTTTAGCCAAAAGCCTAAATACTGAGTCAGCCTATAACAGGATAGAGCAAACATTTAAGAGCGCCTTAGAAAAAAATGGTATGAAAATTAAATTAGTGGGCTCAGGTGGGCCTATTGATAGTGCGAATCTTTTAGAGGATCCTAATAATGGCGTCAATGTTGCCTTCATACAAGGTGGCGCATTGAGCCCTGAACAAGCGAGTAAATTTTATTCTTTAGGCAGCATAGGTTATGAGGCCGTCTGGATTTTTTATAGAAAAGATTTACCCCGAATACCTCAGAATTTAAAAGATCTTAGTCGGTTAAATTTAAAAATTGGATTGGGACCTGCTGAAGGGGGATCTAGTCGAATGGCTAAAAATCTATTTAAGGCTAACGGAATTGATATTTCTACTTTAAAAAATTTTAGGAACACGCCAGTTGACCAGGACTTCGACGATCTACTGAACTCTAAGATTGACTGTGTCATTAGAGTTGCGCCATATTACGATCACTTAATTCAGACTTTTCTGCGCAATCCTAAAATTGCATTAATGGGGATAGAGGATGCCAAGGCATACCAGATGTCCCTCCATTACTTGGAAAAATTGGTTTTACCTGCACACTCTGTAGATATTATTCATGGCATACCTGAAATAGACATACCCTTAATTGCGACCACAACAACAATGGCTGTTAGTAAAGACTTAAACGATGACGTTCAAACCCTATTGTTGGCTACTGCCCACGAGAAATTATTAGACTCTACTAATTTATTTTTTGCGTACCGGGGAGAGTTTCCAAAATACATGGACCCATCAACACCTATTAGCCCTGTTGCTAGATCATATTACAACAATGGACAGCCCCCTTTATTTAACTATCTTCCTTTTTGGTTAGCAGGATTTATCAATAGATTATGGATATTTATTCTTACTGGATTTGCATTGGCATACCCCTTAATGAAGTTAAATATGAAATTGCGTACTACTAAATATGAAATCAAAAGGTACCCATACTTTGAAGAATTATTTGCAATTGAGAGAAAACTAACCAATTCAACTTTAAGCAAGAAAGATGCTGCATTCGCTCTTCATCAATTAGATAAAATTAATCAGAGAGTGCTGGCAGAAAGAGTGCCAATTGGTATGGAGCAATCATATTTTGATTTTCTTAATTCCATACAATTAGTAAAGAATAAAATTCTATTTAGTAATGAATGGCGGACGGCTGACAATAGTCAAATCTGAACTACCAAAAAGATTGTA
>Ga0194039_1001875_pt1 | contig 11029 bp, 13 predicted proteins | sample JunL228m_MetaG_FD_148679 | JGI IMG/M metagenome (GOLD analysis project Ga0194039, IMG submission 148679) | Anoxic zone freshwater microbial communities from boreal shield lake in IISD Experimental Lakes Area, Ontario, Canada - Jun2016-L227-8m | ecosystem: Environmental > Aquatic > Freshwater >...
GGTTGATGGTACAATATTCCCGGGGAGGGGATCTCCATGTTCAACATAGGATTCGATAAGTTTTTTTGCCACATCCTGTGCAATCTCCATTGTTTCTGCAATGGTCCTGCCTTGTGCGACGAGTCCCTGGATGCTGTCGCTTGTTGCAAGATAGCTACCTTCATTGAGTTTCTGGATATTGATTGAAATTATATATTCGGACATGAAACCCCCTATGTTTTTCTGTGCTGTAACTTTCGCTGATGATACTAATAAGTTTGTGCGTGGGATCTAAAAACCAGCGTTATAAAATAAACTCTGACTTATCATGTAACTGACTATTCTACTCTATGCGATATGGGATGCTGCAGGGGTCCATCACTGGATTTTTTGTTGGAGTAGACAAAACTCAATCTTCCCCAGTTGAAAAAACCTATGGCGATCAGACTTCGGACTGACTGGTAATAGTTACTACGAGGGCTTTGATCGCTCGCATGAAATCAGATTCGGTTGAAAGGAGCGGACAGACTTCAGGTTCCGCAGCAATCACCTCTGCGGCAAATGAGAGCAGGATCACTTGGGAAAATTCATTAAGATGTCCTGCCCGCTCAAGTGCCTTGTCACGGTCCTCTGGTTTACCGACACGGTTCACTACAAGAATAATTTTCCCGATTCCCAGTTGCCAGGCCAGTGCAGCCGATTCCCGTGCAACGGAGAGGGCATTGTAGGATGGATCTGCAACAACCACCGCACAGGTAAAACCATCAGCAACCGCCCTGCCAAAATGCTCAAGACCGGCCGGGGTGTCTAAAAGGATCACCTCGCCTTTGAGGAGACGTATGTGCCGGAGGATAGAGGTAAGAAGGGTGTATTCGGCACAGAGGCAGCCGGAACCGGCCTGCTTAACCCCGCCCATGACAAGGAGTCGCAGGTTATCTGCAACAGGAATGGAGAACCGGTCCACCACATCACTCACATCGGGATTGAGGGTGAGCAGACCCCCCGGTGAAATATCCGGTCCGGCACCTGTTTTTTCGCGCAGGTACTCCACGCTTTTTGAGACTGGAATAATCCGCTCTGCAACCTGTGGCGGTACGCCTAAAGTCACCGCGAGGTTCTGCTGGGGGTCGCCGTCAATAGCAAGCACCAGGAATCCTTCCTGTGCAAACAGATGGGCGAGGAGGGCGGTGATGGTGGTCTTGCCGACCCCGCCCTTCCCGGTAATGAGGATACGGATCCCGTCCTTGCCGGCACGCTGATGAATATGACTGTTCCTTGCGAAAGGTGAGTTTTGTGATTCCCCGTACCGGTTCATATCCCAAGCTCAGTCCGCTTGCGTTCAATGTGATCCGAGATAAGCACCGCTGCCTTTACCGGGTCGGGTTCGACTGCGAAACTCGCGTTCACTACGCCTTTTAATCCCTCGGTCAGAAGCGAGACGGTTGCAGGACTTCCTGCAATGTGCGGCATCACGCCGAGCACCGTGTATACTCCGGATGCAACAAAGTACGCCCCAATGGAGACTGCCTTCTGCGAGTACCACTCAGGCGCTGCACCGGCAATCGGCAGTTTATGGATTGGCACATTGAGTGCATTTCCAAGTTCTGCGGCGAGCACGAGAATACGCGAGTTGTCCACGCAGGAGCCCATGTGGAGTACCGGCGGGATCTTTAATGATTCGCAGACTGCCCGGAGGTTATCGCCGGCGAGCGATGCAGCTTCAGGCCGGAGGAGACCGGCTTTTCCTGATGCGATCGCAGCACAACCCGTCTCGACACAGAGAATATTTCTCTTGATGAGTTCCTTTGCCAGTATCACATGCCCGGAGTCTTGCTTCACGTGCGGGTTGTTACACCCGACAATCCCGACAGCCCCCCGGATTTTACCGGCTGCGATCAGGTCAATGAGCGGTTTGAACGAACCGCCGAGTGCGTTCTTGATCGCTTCGTTGGAGAACCCTGCCATGACCGGCATTGGCTCTCCCGGGATTAGCACACGCTTTGGGTTCCGGTTCTTGTAGTTCTCGACAGCCATCCGCACAATCGCCTTTGCGGTCAGGTAGGCATCCTCTGCGTGGAAATCAAAGAAGTACGAGCCCGGGATCGTGGCTTTCGAACTCGTAGATATGATATGGGTATGATAACAGCTTGCCGTTCTGGGGAGTGAGGGGAAGATGCACTGGTAGTCCACAACCATTGCTTCAAGGGCGCCGGTTGCGATGATCAGTTCCTGGTTGAGATGGTTTCCCGTCATCGGGATGCCCTTTCTCATGAGCAGTTCGTTACCGGTACAGCACATGCCAACAAGGTTGATACCCTTTGCCCCGTACTTCAGGGCGAGTGTCTTTAACTCAGGATCCTCAACTGCTTTTACAATAACTTCCGAGAGCACCGGGTTGTGGCCGTGCACCGAGATGTTCACCTGATCCGCTTTGAGCACGGCAAGGTTCATCTTCGAGCTGGAAATCGTGGGAGTTCCAAACAGGATATCTGAGACTTCGGTGCCGATCATTGAACCTCCCCAGCCATCTGAAAGCGAGGTGCGTAGTCCCTGGAGCAGGATATTGACATAATCAGCGCCAACTCCCATCTGGACGCGGTGCATGCAGTCCACCACTTCGCGGTCAATGCCTCGCGGCGTAATACCCAGTTTGTCCCAGATCTCCCGGGTGGCTTTCGGGGCTCGGTTCAAAAACTGGAGCGTGTTCTTACGCATGCCATACTCATCAAGCATAGCACCGCCGAGTTCAGCGGCAAGCTGCTCCGGTTTCTTCCCGTCCGTTTTGATCCCGTATTCCTTGCAGATCCTCAGGAGTTTTTCTTTGTCGGTGATTGCATAGTCTTTGGTCTTTCCGGTTCCAAGGAGATACAAGGTCTCGGCAATATCGCGGCCATGATCTGAGTGGGCTGCTGCACCAGTTGCGATCATGTCCAACATGTTTCGCGAAACGATCAGGTCAGCATCGGCCCCGCAGACGCCACGGATGCGGTGGGGCGGGATGATCCGGCAGGGACCCATGGTGCACCGTGAACAGGAAGTGCCGTTCTCACAGTGTTTGCAGGGAGGCTGCTGCATCTCGAACCGGTCCCAGACCGTCTCGATGCCCTCTTTCATCATCAGTTCAAGGACCGGCTTGGCGTTTTCATCTGTAGTGCGATCGTTCTTCTTCTGCTCGATCAATGCCGGGTTCAAAAGCGACATTCTCGCCCTGTCAAGCTCGCAGACATCGAGCTTCTCCCGGATCAGTTGGGGTTTTGGTTCTTCTGGCATTCTACACTCACACCTTTGCATTGGGTAGTTGGTAATCCATCAAGCGTGTATTTATTCTCTCCCCTCAAGGAAACAGAACTCCGGTATGATATTTTTTATGAGTCGAAAGGGCAGCTACCGTCATATCCTTCCGTTTCACAAGATACCGGCATTTCGGGGGATCAGATGGAGCGGTCCGTTCCACCTTCTCGATCCTTAGCACGATATAGGGGCACTGGCCAAATGATCTGAACTCCAGCCTGCGCAGGAACCCCGAGATCGTGTTGTACTGGTAGCGGGTCAGGCCAAACCGTTCTCGGAGTTCTTGCACAGTGATCCACCTCAAATCGGCGCCATTCTCCTCCATATACTGCTCAAGCAGTTCAGGTATACCGGAATATTTTTTCATCCTGCCACTTCTTGTGATTCATTTCAGAGATTTACAAAAAAAAAGAAAAACACATTCATGACTCGACCAGTTTCACGAGATTTTCCATCACAGCATCCACGGCCTTCCATGTGGGAGTATCCGCATGACGGAGGACATAGGGTCGCCCTTCGTCACCGGCTTTTACCATCTCCGGGTCAAGGGGAATTGCACCGAGAAATGGGACGTTCAGATCTTCTGCCGCTTTTTTCCCGCCACCCCTGCCGAACAGGTCAATGGTTTCTCCGCAGTGTGGACAGATCATCCCGCTCATGTTCTCGATGATGCCAATGACCGGGACTTCTAATTTCTGGATGAATTTCACGGATTTGACGGCATCCAGCACGGCCACATCCTGAGGGGTCGTCACAATGACTGCACCTTTCACGTTCGGGGCCAGTTGCGCAATCGAGAGTGCCTCGTCTCCGGTGCCCGGGGGTAGATCCACGACAAGGTAGTCAAGCGTTCCCCAGTTCACTTCATCAAGGAACTGCTGGATCGCGATCATCTTCATCGGTCCGCGCCAGACAACCGGAGTACTTGTATCCGGCAGCAGGAACGCCATCGACATAACCGAGAGCGTTCCGGTGACATGCACAGGCTCGATGTGCTTTTCTAAAACGGCTGGTTTCTGGCCTTCGATGCCCAGCATCTTTGGAATATTCGGGCCGTGAAAATCGAGATCAAGGATTCCCACATTTCTCCCATGGGCGGAGAGTGCTGAGGCGAGGTTAACAGAGACTGTTGTCTTACCCACTCCGCCTTTCCCGCTGAGCACAAGGATCACGTGCTTCACGTCAATTTTCGATCGTGGTGGTAACCCTTTCTGGGGTTGGGGTGCTGGTCCGGTAGAGCAGCTGGAACAGTTCTCATCGCATTTCATATCTTTGTCAGATGTATGTTGTGTCATGTTGAAATTCATCCTTGTTGGTGAGGGTAACCGCTGCATCAGCAGTGGGTGTGAGATTCGTCGCTCTCTTTCATGCCGGCGAGCACGTCAGCAGTCTTTCCAATCTCGATCACTTTTCCACCCCGCATGAGTGCCACACGGTCGCAGATCTCCCGGACGAAATCCATGTCATGCGAGACCACGATAAAAGTCTCATCCATCTCGTCGCGGGCATGCAGGATCGAGTGCTTCACATCCTGCTTGGTGATCGGGTCCATGGTACCGGTCGGCTCATCGAGGATAACGAGACGCGGCTCTCTTATGAGCACCTGTGCAAGGGCAACCCGATGCCGCTCGCCATCGGAGAGTTCTGCCGGGTAGCGGTTAAGGATCTCCTTTGCCCGCTCAGGCTCAAACCCGGACATCGCAAGGGTAACGAGTGCCTTTCTCATCGCCAGTTCCTTTGGAAATTCAAGACCGATTGAATCCGTCAGGTTGTCGAGCACGTTGCGGTGCGGGAAGAGATCATATTCCTGGTGGAGGAGACCGATATACTCCTTGGCCCTGCCCCGCTCTTCGATTCCGGGTTTTGTCATGTCCACCCAGTCATCGCCTATACGGATGTTCATCTCGCCGCTGGTGGGTTCGATGATACCGGCCATGATCCCAGAGAGCGTGGTCTTGCCCGCCCCGCTCTTGCCGACAATGCCAAAGATCTCTTTCTGTGCAACATCGAACGTGACTGCGTTTACCGCTTTCACCACACCGCGATCCACTGATATGTAACGCTTGGTCACGTCCCGGGCAACAAGGATCTTTTCCCCAAACACATCGGGTGCGGTCAACTCTTCCTCATGCTGGCCTTTGACAAATGAGCGGATCACCGTTTTTGGGGTTCCGATGCGTTCGATCTTCCCATCGACAAGGAGGATCGCACGGTTCGCCATATCCTCGATCACCTGCGAGAAGTGCGAAGTGACGATCATGCCCATCGCGTTTCTCTGCGCTGCTTCTTTGAGCATACTGTGTACAATGCGGGCTGTTTCCGGATCGAGCGTGCCGGTCGGTTCATCGGCAAAGAGCATGGTCGGGTCCTTTGCGAGCTGCCTGGCGAGCACTACCCGCTGCTTCTCGCCTCCTGATAGATCACGGGCGATGTGCATCATCCTGTGCGAGAGCCGTACCTGGTCGATGAGGTCTGCTGCTCTTGTGATCGCATGCTCCTGCGGGTAATTGATATCATCGAGCGCGTGAAGCACGTTCTCGATCACCCGGTCATCGCCATACAGGGCAAACGTGCGCTGAAACATGATTGCCGTGCGGTGCATCACCCGGGCTTTCATACCATTTGTCTCGCTGCCCCAGAGATCAACATCCGTTGCGATCATTATCCCTCCGCATGATGGGCAGCAGTTGCCGGCCCGGCTCTGCACCTCCATGTGATCGCAGGTATTGCAGGCGCTCATGTGGTAGATTACAGAACCGCTGGTCGGGGGCTGCTCAACGCCCCTGAGCAGGTGCATGAGCACGCTCTTTCCCGCCCCGCTCCTGCCAATGACCCCTATGATCTCGCCTTCGGGAATATCAAAGGAAATATTATTCAGTACTTTTTTCCCCTCGAACTCCATGCAGAGATGATCAACAGAAAGAAATGGTGTGGTCAATTGTATCCCTCTCGTTTTGTTACGTGGTATCCGGTTTTTCTTTCGCATCCGCTGGTGCATCCTTTCTCTGGCATGGGGAGCACTCTTCATCTTTTTTGCAGTGCCACAATTCCCTGCCAATAACCCGCCCACGTTTGAGCGGCCCGGTTCCGTCAAAGTTCGGCATAGATAACCCTCGGAAATGTAATCGATTAATTACACTTATGAGCGTAAATATTTAAGCATAGTGAATCATGAAAAAAAGAATCTAGGCGGATTTTATAGTGAACTTAAACGGTGTTCGCCCTTTTTACGATGACATTTCGGGCACTGGCCTTCTGCCGCTTTCCGGCACCCGGCCATCTCGATACCTTTGCCATTTACCAGTGCATCGGCAATCTTTTTCCGGGTTTCATGCAGATCGCGCCATGCAGTTTTCCTGGAGACTCCCAGTTTTGCTGCCGCTTCTTCCTGTTCAAGCCCTTCGAGATCGACAAGCCTGATCAGTTCTATCTCTTCAGGTTTTAACGAGATCACGATACCGTCTTCATGCGGGCAGCAGCGGGGTTCATAGCAGCGCGACTCCCCGGTCCCTTCAATGATGCGCCGGACACGGGGTCTTCCCCTGCGGGGGCATGGAGGTAATTCAGTCTCTCCGTTGTCCGTCATTGTTTTAGTCTCCTTATGATCAATGATACTCTTGAGAGGAATTAATGTTCTTACTGCTGCGTGGATGAAAGGGCAAGTGTCGGACGGGTTTCCTGTTTATTCCGTGGTTCAGGTCTTCGGGTGATAAAATAGCGTTTGATCATACGCGTATGCGGGGTGTTCACCATCATTTTTTCAATTCTTGCCACCCGGTAGGGGCAGGTGAAGAACGGACCCTGGTACAGCCTACGGAAGAATCCTGAGATTGCGGGCGATGCCTGCTTATCCATTGCAAAATAGCTGCGGAACTCCGGCACCGTTACCCAGAGCCCGGCACCGTCATGCCCCTGCATATATTCTTCTAAAAGTTCAGGGATCGCGTGATAATCGGCCATCGCTCTCATCTGTCCGCGCAGTTCATTTGTTTTTAAAAAGATGATGATTAATGGCAGCGCGGTCCATGCCCGCAGCGGTGGCGTGCTTCTTTACCGGCATCGCCGGTTCCACAGCAGCAGGAATCGGTAAATTTCTGGGGGGACGTACATTCATCCCTGTGGCTTATGCCCTCTTCATGGTGCTCGTGGACCTCTCCGCATGCGCAGGTGTGTTCGGTGCTGTTTGTTTCAGTGGATACTGCTGGCTGGTTCTTGTTGGTTTTTTGTGTAGTTGGTTCTGGCATTTATGTCACCATTGGCACGGTTTTTCCGTACTATAATTACACATATGCGCATAATTAATTTAAACCATTGCAACCTGACAGCATGCGGATTGAAGGGGCTTTTCCCGTGCTCACCATCTCATGGCAATAAAGAAAAGGCTCATCTCTTTTCCTGATTGATACTCTTCCATGACGCCCCGCCTCACCCTCACGGTCTTGGTCGATAATACCTCGCTCACGGACCATGCATTCTGTGCTGAGGCTGGGCTCTCGTTTTTCATTGAAACTGCTGAAAAGAAGTGCCTGTTTGATACCGGCTTGTCAGGGCTGTTCCTTACGAATGCAGAGAAGATGAAAATCAGCCTGCGGGACATGGACTTCCTCATCCTTTCGCATGGGCATATCGATCACACTGGAGGACTGCCCGCCCTCTCCCGGCATCTCACCGGTGCAATACCGGAGGGGAGGCAGCCCCGGGTGCCACAACTCATCGCCCACCCCCACTGTTTCTGGCCCAAAGAAAAAGATGGCAGGGAAAACGGCTCAGCGGTGAGCGAGGAGGAGATCTGCCGGCAGTTCACTGCGAACATGTCCGCAAAACCGGTCTGGATTACGGATGACCTTGTCTTCCTCGGGGAGATCCCACGGAGGTTTGCCTTCGAGCAGGGTGATACTGCCAAACGGATGATTCGCACCCCCGGTGGGAACATTGAACCGGATTACCTGTCTGATGACACGGCTCTTGCATTCCGCTCAGCAGAAGGACTTGTCATAATCACCGGGTGCTCGCACTCGGGAATCTGTAACATAACGGAGTACGCGAGGGAGGTCTGCGGGGAACGGAGGGTTGCCGATATCATCGGGGGGCTCCACCTGCTTTCACCGGGTCCAAAACAACTGGCAAAAACGGGAAAATACCTAAACCGCCTTCACCTCAATGCCCTGCATGCCTGCCACTGCACATCGCTTCTTGCAAAACTCGCCCTTGCAGGCTATTGTCCCATGCAGGAGGTTGGTGTAGGAATGAAGATTGCATGGTGATCTGCCGGGGAGATCTCGAACTTAATTTTTTTTTGGTAATATTAAGAGATTATCGGGTCATGTTCACGGCTTCATATCCTTAAATTCTGCAACGAAAAAATTATTTCGGGTCTGCTGAGAGTTTTACAAACCGGAATTTTCCTATCGGCACAAGGATCTCAAATCTGGCACCCTTACCGTAAACACCCGATTCTTTCATTATAAGTCCGGTAATGGAGAGAATTTCCCGCGATAAAAACAGCCCGAGCCCGGTATTTTTTCCAAATCCTTTCTTAAAGATCTGTTCTTTGTCGGTTTCGGGCACACCAACCCCATCATCCTCGTAAACGATAGCGATATCCCCCTCTCCATACTGCATGGAGGAAAAAGAAATGTGTCTGACCCGCTCACCATGGCGGTGTGAGTTGTCAATAAGGTTTTCAAAGACTTTTTCCAGCAGGGGATCTGCAAATATTTCAAGTCCTTCTACTGAAATGGACATTTCAATCTCCCCGGGCGGTATTAAGGATTTTAGTGAATGCAGGCACATCCCCACATTCTGCCACTTCGGGGCATGGATGCGATTTCCTCGTAATTTTTGGTGAATTCGATCTGTCGCAGGATGTTTTGTGATGCCGTCTATTCTACTTCAATAAAATGCTGCAACTCGGATTCGGTGACCTTTTCTTTCGATAATTCAATAAAACCAATAAGGGTCACAAGCTGGTTTTTGATATCGTGCCTTGTGATGCTTGACAGGAGGTTTAATTTTTTGTTCGCGGTCTCAAACGCTTTCTGCGAAGACTCGAGCTGGATATTGAGTTCTGTTAATTCTCGGTTTCGTTCGAGCAGCTGATCGCGGTAGCAGTTCATCTGTTCTGCGATTAGGCCGACTACAATCGCGACGATTACGAACATGAAGGCACGAACAATCGCATCGGGAGTGATAATCCCAATGGTGAGATAAGTATCAGTGATGTGTAGGATGCCAAAGAAGAGCGCGATAAGGATTGCTTTTCTTCCGTACCAAAGCCCTGCGACAACAATAATGAGATAATAGAAATGCGAGTATACGACTGCGATGTGCAGCTGGTTGTGGACGAAAAATTCAAGGATAAGGCCGAGGAGGATCAGAAATGCAAACGCATAGGGGTGGGGTTTATTCAGGTACTGCCACTAGGATCCAGCAACATCACATTTCTGCAAAACCAAACCTCATTCTTTCCTGGAGTTGTTAACAATTATGGGACATATGGGTTAATAATAATCATGTTGAACAATCGTCAGGTTCTTTTCGTTCCGGTTTCAGATTCCTGCCGGTACCCCGGATCATAGATAAAAAAAGTTCCTGAGATTTTAGTCCAGGATAATTATGAGCGTTTTGTTCATGGGATGTTTTTACAAGCCCCGCAAGTTCCGTCATGGAGACGGAGCAAGGACCTGGTCTGTTTCTGTTCATTAGTACATTGACCGGCACCAGAACAATGAGCACCTATGGCACCGATCATTTTGTTCTGTTGCATGCCGTAACGGTACTGTTCCTGTGTGCCTGTTCCCTGCTGTCCGGTCTGGTTCATACAATTCTGTCCATCCTGCAGGCATGACCCCTGTCCGGCTGCTGCACCTGTACTCGGTCCCCCGAATCCTGCTGCCATTACGGATGCAGGGACGAGGATGAGTGCGATAACCGCACAGATCAAGATTCTTTTATCCATGGTTTTTCCTCCTTGTGGTTGCCGACAGGCAGATTACTATTGATCCGCCATCTGCCGGTCCTGCATCAAACGTTACTCCCAGGTAATAAACCATTTCTCATAGCGGCAGCTACATATCGCGTTATCGGGGCTGAATCGTCAAAAGCGTGAATATATGCAGCATTCTTAAGTATTATATAATCCCTCAATACTACGGTCTGAGCAGGATGAAACCGGGAATTCTCTTTCTGGCATTTCTCATGTTGGCGCTCATTGCGCTACCGCTCGTACCCTATAGCGAGAGTGCCAGCTCCGCTGGTTCAGATCAATTGCCGGTCAGAGGCGGGATGGCCCATGCATACCGTTATGGTGGAGGGTCCGGGATGATGCCGAATAATGGGATGCAGGGAAACGGGCCAATGCCACAGGGCGCCCACCACGGTCAGGAACGGTCTGCACAATCTACAGTACAACAGGAACTCAATCGCGATCCGTTTGACTGGAACTCCAAAGTCGGAAGGATACGGTTCCGTGGCTACCGGCGCCTTTCAGGAAAGAATATTCTTGAACATGAGAAGAGACTAAAAATTTACTCAACCATTCTCATGAACCCGGGAATCGATGTGCCGGCCCTTGCCTCATCAACTGGCATCAACCTTCACACCTTGCGGTATCATATCTCGTATCTTGTACGTATGGGAAAGATTACCTGTATGGAACAAGGTGGGGGCCATCATTTCTTTGAAAACCATGGCCGGTATGCCCATGCAGATCAGCAGCAGATCCTGTTCCATAAATACCCGACAACAAAAAGCATAATTA
>Ga0194039_1001876_pt1 | contig 11014 bp, 10 predicted proteins | sample JunL228m_MetaG_FD_148679 | JGI IMG/M metagenome (GOLD analysis project Ga0194039, IMG submission 148679) | Anoxic zone freshwater microbial communities from boreal shield lake in IISD Experimental Lakes Area, Ontario, Canada - Jun2016-L227-8m | ecosystem: Environmental > Aquatic > Freshwater >...
CCGGTTCCAGTCTGCCATGAAGACATTCAGAACTGAACTCCGTGCAAAAGTGAAGGATGGTTCTATCGACAAAACAGATTTGAAAAGCTATGCGAAGGACCATCGAAAAGCATTACGTTTAATCCACGCCATACAACAAAACAGGCAGCAGGGCCAGATCAAGTCCAGTCCATAAACCACCACTAAAACACCGGGGGACCCGTTAAAGAGTTCCCCCCTCTCCGGTCGCATGGAGGTCGAAGGGAAAAAGCACCTTTTTTTAAAAAATATTTGCTCTGGAGGAATTCCTGGTCATGGTATCGAAATGGACGATATCGAAATAGTTCAGCACCTGCCAGCTCTAGTACTGCAAAGGACCCGTGAGGATATCCCTGTCCTGGTATCTCCCACACAATACTTCCTTCCCGCTACCAGGCGGTTGAATTTTCGTTAAAAGATGAAACGTATATAGGTGTCTGAATAGCTTTTTATGAATTGTTCATTTGATGAACAAAAGAGATTCTGAGCTTTCCTGCCTGATAGTGATCAACGTGTTAGTTTTAGCTTTTCAATACAAACAAGTATGAACTTGAACAACCACAGAGTCAAGATCATAAAATGCCATCTGCCCTCAAGGTCCTCTATGTGGATAAAGAAAAGGACCTCTTTGACATCGACAAACTGTTATTAGAGGGATCAGGAGATTTTTTTGTTACAACTATTGATTCGGCACTCGCGGCATTGGCATTCCTGAATAAGGAAAATTTCGATGCGATTATTCCCGGTTTCCCGATACCGGGGATGGATGACATCCGGTTCCTCGTCGAAGCGGTGAAAAAATTCGGGCAGATTCCGTTTATCCTGTCCACCGGGAAGAGGGCACGGTCCGGGATAATGGTGTCGACGAGGATGTTGTGGATCAGTGAACGTAACAGTACCAGGGGCTGAAATGGGTGCAGGAAAGAGACGAAAGGAAAAGGAGGAAGATCCAGAGGTCTTCAAACATGCGATGAGAGATACTGCAGAGGAAAAAATTACCGAAACGATAGGAAACTCATCCGACCTCGAAGGGAAGACCCCCGAACAACTCATCCACGAGCTCCAGGTACACCAGGTCGAGCTTGAAACTCAGGCAGAAGATCTCAGGAGATCAAAGATCGCACTCGAGGAGGCACGGGACAAGTACCTTAACCTGTACGAGTTTGCCCCGGTGGGCTATCTCACCCTGACCTATGATGCACTGATCGCCGAGGTAAACCTTTCCGGTGCAACCCTCCTTGGAACCGATCGCAACCAATTAGAACGGGCACGTTTCAGGAAGTTCATCATCATACAGGACCTTGATATGTGGGACCGGTATTTCATGAATGTGCTGAAACAGGACGACAAACAGACCTGCACCCTCACACTCAAACGGGAGGACGGGTCTATCTTCCCCGCACGACTGGAAAGCGTCCGGCTCACCGGCATTAACAATAGCACGACAACAGTCCAGGTGGCAATTAGTGATATTAGTGACATAAGGTTGGCGGAGGATGCACTCGCAGAGAGAGAGAGAGAATACAGGTCTATTTTCAATAATTTTCCCGACCTTTATTATCAGACTGACCTTAAAGGAATTATTACCCGGCTATCCCCATCCATCACAAGACTTTCCGGGTGGGTACCTGAAGAATTGATAGGGCATTTTACAACAGAATTATATCCTTTCCCGGAAGAGAGGAATGGCCTGATTGAAACACTATCGCGCACGGGTGCAGTGCAAAACTACGAAATTACACTATTGCACAAGGACCGACGACATCTCATGACATCCGTCAGTGGCCATCTGCTCTATGATGATGCCGGAAAGCCAACTGCTATAGAAGGAACGATCCGGGATATCAGCGAACGCAAACGGGCAGATGAGAAACTCCGCCAGATCTCCGACCGACTGTCACTCGCAACAAGGGCAGGTGGCGTGGGTATCTGGGATTATGATGTTGTCAATAATACGCTGACCTGGGATGACCGGATGTTCGCCCTTTATGGGATCACGAGAGAGCAGTTCGGCGGCGCATACGAGGCATGGCAGGCAGGACTTCACCCGGAAGACAAGCAGCGGGGTGATGATGGAATCCAGATGGCGTTACGTGGAGAGAAGGAATTCGACATCGAGTTCCGTGTTCTCTGGCCAGATGGCAGCATCCGCAACATACGGGCTTTTGCTATTGTTCAACGCGATGCCGGGGGAAAACCCCTGCGCATGATCGGTACCAACTGGGACATCACTGCACGTAAATATGCTGAGGCAGAAATCAAGCGACAGTCAGGTTTAATCCGTTCCCTGCTCGATTCAATTCCAGACATCATATTTTTCAAGGATAGAGAAGGTGTTTACCTGGGTTGCAATCCTCCATTTGTCGAATTTGTTGGAAAATCAAGGGAAGAAATAATCGGGAAGACCGACTACGATCTATTCAATAAAGAAATCGCTGACTTTTTCAGGGAAAATGACAAGCAGATGCTGGAACTGGGCGAATCTCACCACAACGAGGAATGGATCACGTATCCTGATGGCCGGAAAATACTGATCGATACCTTAAAGACGCCCTATTGGGGACCGGATGAAACGCTCATCGGCATTCTTGGCATCAGCCGCGATATTACCGGGCGCAAGCGGGCAGAGAATGCCGTGTCAGAAGCCAACAAAAAGCTCAACATCCTCAACAGTATCACCCGCCACGATGTCCTCAACCAGATATCTGTCCTCGTCATGACGTTGGAATTAATAGAAGAGAGCGTCCAGGATGCGGGTATCCTCGACTTCGTCAAAAAGGCAGAAGGTGCAACAGAACGGATCACCCGGCAGATCGAATTTACCCGGGAATACCAGGACATCGGTGTCCTGAAACCCCAATGGCAGAATGTATCAGATATTATCGTTAATGCTAAGGAACAGCTGACGACATGCCCGTTTGACATCCGTGTTGATCTCGGCGCTGTTGAGATCTATGCAGATCCACTCCTCCCAAAGGTCTTTTATAATCTGTTGGAAAATGCAGTTCGGTACGGGGAGCATGTCAGTACCGTCTGCTTTTCGAGCCGGGAATCAGTTCAGGGGTTGACACTGGTCTGCGAGGACAACGGGGCCGGTGTCGATGCAGAGTCAAAAAAGCACCTGTTCCAGCAGGGCTTCGGGAAGCACACCGGTTTCGGGTTGTACCTCATGCTTGAGATTCTCGGTATCACCGGCATCACCATCCGTGAAACAGGGGAGCTGGGCAAGGGGGCACGGTTCGAGATTATGGTGCCGAAGGGGGCGTGGCGGATGAACCCGCACGCGAGCAAGGGGGAAGACTGAAATGGCTGCGGGAAAGAAGAATCCGGAAGAAAAGACCACAGACACCCCGGGCATCACCCGTTCTTTGAGGGATGATGCAGAGGAACATCTCGCACGCTCCCAAAAGAGTTCTTCTAACTTGAAGGGGCAGACACCTGAAGAACTTATCCACGAACTCCAGGTACACCAGATCGAGCTCGAAACGCAGGCAGAGGAGCTCAGGAGAGCGCATGCTGAGCTCGAAGAGTCACGGAACAAGTACCTCGACCTCTATGAATTTGCCCCGCTCGGTTATCTGACACTCAATAACAAGGCACTGGTAACAGAAGTGAACCTCACCGGTGCGACACTTCTCGGTACTGATCAGAGAAAACTGCACAATGCACGGTTCAGGAGCTTCGTTGCTCCCGGTGATGTTGAAACGTGGGACCGGTATTTTATGGGTGTGCTGCAGAATGGGGAGAAAATCACCCGCACGCTCATGCTCACACGGGGGGATGGTTCTCTGTTCCCGGCCCAGCTGGAAAGTATCCGGATAACCGGTACCAGCGAAGGAAACCCAACGGTGAGGGTGGCATTCAGCGACATCACCGAACGCAAACAGGCTGAAGAAACGCTACGCCAGTTATCAGACCGGCTGTCGCTCGCAACACGGGCGGGCGGCGTCGGTATCTGGGATTACGATGTCGTCAATAACACGCTGACCTGGGATGACCAGATGTTCGCCCTCTATGGGATTAAGCGGGAGCAGTTCGGCGGTGCATACGAGGCATGGCAGGCAGGACTTCACCCAGGAGACAAGCAGCGGGGTGATGACGAAGTCCAGATGGCGCTCAGTGGAGAGAAGGAGTTCGACAGCGAGTTCCGCGTCCTCTGGCCTGATGGCAATCCCCACACCTTACGGGCCTTTGCCATCGTTCAGCGTGATGCCGGGGGTAAACCCCTGCGCATGATCGGCACGAACTGGGACATCTCTGACCGTAAGAAGGCAGAAGAGCAGGCACTTCTCTCTGGGGAAGAATGGGGGCGCACGTTCGATGCCGTACCAGACCTGATCTCCATTCTCGACACCCACCATACGATTCTCCGGGTGAACAAAGCAATGGCAGATAAACTTGGCATGACGCCTGAGGAAGTAGTGGGTCTGACCTGCTATGAGCACGTCCACGGCTCGCAATGTCCGCCCAATTTCTGCCCGCATGCGATGTTGCTGAAAGACCAGCAGGAGCATAACGTTGAGATTCGTGAGGACCAGCTCGGTGGAGATTTCCTTGTCACATGTACGCCGTTGAGGGACAAGGATGGCCAGTTACTTGGAAGTGTCCATGTTGCCCGTGATATCACCGAGCGGAAACGAGCGGAAGAGGAATTCAGGGAGAGCGTAAAAAAGTATAGCACAATTTATGACCAGTCCCCCATAGCCATTGAACTCTATGATGCTGCGGGCAGACTGGTAAACGCTAATCCTGCATGTCTTGACCTTTTTGGGATAGATAATATCCAGGTGATCCGGAATTTATCTCTTTTTACTGACCCGAATATCAACGATGAACATAAGAAGAGATTGCACCAGGGAGAGACTGTACAATACCAGGGGCCTTTTGATTTCGAAAAAGTAAAAGCCCGGGACCTGTATCCAACCAGCAGGGAAGGGGTCATCTGGCTGGATGTGCTCATTACACCGCTTGGAAATCGTGCGGATTCAATCACAGGTTTCCTCGTTCAGATCCAGGACATCACCGAGCGTAAGCGGGCAGAAGAGGAACGAGCCATTCTACAATCCCAGTTTGAGAATGCCATGGATGTCGGGAACCTTGCATGGTGGGAGATGGACCACAAGACAGGGAGTGTCCGGTTTTATAAAAAAAAGGCAGAGATGCTGGGGTATCCACCCGAACAGTTCTCCCACTATACCGATTTCACCCGTCTCCTGCACCCTGATGATCATGATCGGGTCATGCAGGCGATGCGGGACCACGTTACCGGAAAAAAAACCAACTACGAAGCAGAGTACAGGATCAAAACCGCGTCGGGCGAGTACCGCTGGTTCTGGGATGTTGGCGGCATCTCGGAGTATGATGCTCCAGGGAAACCCGTCAAAATGATGGGGTTCGTCATTGACATCACCGAGCGTAAACTGGCAGAAGAAGCCCAGGTTGCTTCTGAGATCCGATACCGTCGTCTCTTTGAGACGGCTCAGGACGGTATCCTCATCCTCGATGCCGACACGGGTCAGATCGTCGAAGTGAACCCATTTTTGATAAATATGTTGGGATTTTCACATGAACAGTTCCTTGGGAAGAAAATATGGGAAATTGGGCTGTTCAAGGATATCGTTGCCAACAAGGACAACTTCGAAGAATTACAGCGGAAGGAATTTATCAGGTACGAAGATTTGCCACTCGAAACCGCTTGCGGGCAGCGGATTGCCGTAGAGTTCGTCAGCAGTGTCTATGAGGTGAACAATAAGAAAGTTATCCAGTGTAACATACGGAACAATACCGAGCGTAAACTGGCAGAAGAGGCGCTACGCCAGAAGAACGATGAAATAGACGGGTACTTTACCAACACGCTCGACCTGCTTTTCATCGCGGACACGGACGGACATTTCAGACGCCTGAACCGGGAGTGGGAATCGGCTCTCGGGTACACCCCTGCCGAACTGAAGGGGAAACGGTTCATTGATTTTGTTCATCCAGACGATTTGCAAGCATCTCTTGCTGCGATGTCTGAGCTTTCTGCAGGTAAAAGAGTCCTGCAGTTCGCAAACCGCTATCGTCATCGGTCCGGGTCGTACCGCTGGATCGAATGGCGCCTGTTTCCCGCAGGGCATCTTATCTACGCGTCAGCACGGGATGTTACTGAACGAAAGAAGATGACCGAGCTGGTCGAAAAATCGCTTGCCGAGAAAGAGACCCTCCTCAAGGAGATCCACCACCGGGTAAAAAATAACCTCCAGGTCATTACCAGCATCCTGAACTTACAGATCCGCAGGACTAAGGACCTCCCTACGATCGAAGCCTTAACAGACAGCCAGAGCCGGGTACACTCGATGGCACTTATTCACGAGCACTTATACCGGGGCAAAGACCTTTCCCATATCAACCTGGAAAACTACCTCCGTGCACTGGGTGCAGGACTCTTCGATGCGTATGGGGCAACAAATCAGGGCATACGGTTCGATCTTAACATCCGGGACATTTATCTGGATATTAATACCTCCATTCCCCTCGGTCTTATTAGCAATGAACTGATCACCAACAGCTTAAAGTATGCATTTAATGGAAAAAAAGGCGGGAAGATTACCATTTCCGCATCAGAAAATCCGGATGCCCTGACGTTCATTGTCGCCGATGATGGTGTAGGAATGCCACCTCAAACCACGGAAGGGAACCAGAAGTCGCTCGGGCTCCAGCTCGTCCGTTCGCTGACCCGCCAGATCCACGGCACCATGACAATGGACTATACGAATGGTACGATGTATGTGTTCTCGATCCCGAAAACCACGGAGGGTGCCGCGGAATGAGCCGTGGAAGTCACGGGGTCATCCTTGTTACACATGACACCGGTGCAGGTCTCAATGCAGGATTTGTTCCGGAGCAAAGGTGTCATCCACCTGCTTTACCGCAGGTTTTACCTGCAGATAATACAGGCCTGGAATATGTTGAGCAGGACGGACAGAGTGAAGGGAACTTATTTTGCGATTTTTCAATCCCAAGTGATGCAGGAATCAAACAAAGAGTGAGTGAAATATGACCGAAAAGATCAGGATCCTTGTTATCGAGGACGAAGCATTGGTTGCCGATGACATGAGGGAGATGCTCAACGGAATTGGGTACGCAGTCCCTGGTGTAGCAGACACCGGGGAGGGAGCGATTGCCCTTGCTGCTGTACACCATCCGGACCTTGTCCTGATGGACATCAACCTGTCTGGCACGATGGATGGGATCACTGCGGGAGGAGAGATCCGCTCGCGGTGGGGCATCCCGATCATCTATATCACCGCGTTTGCCACCCAGGCGATCATTGACCGGGCTAAAAAGACGACACCGTCAGGCTATATCTTAAAGCCCTTCAATGAACGGCAGATCCAGACCGCCATTGAGATCGCGCTCTATAACGCTGCGATCGAGCGGCAACTCAAAGAACGCGACGAAACCATACGTGCGCTGCTCAATGCAGTCCCGGATGACCTGGTGCTGATCAACAGCGAGAGAAAGATTATCGCCATTAATGAATCCATGGCTAAAAAGCTTGGACTGATGCCTGCGGCACTTATCGGAAGGAAGATAGGGGACTTTCTCACATCATCCGTATTATCTGGCATGCTTGATCGGGCCATAACGTCCCCTGTTACCGGAAGGCCGACGTATTTCGAAGAAGAACTGAATAACCGGTGGTTTGAGACACAGGTGCATACTGTCGCCGACAGGACCGGAACTGACATGAGAATTGTCATCCAGTCTCACGACATTACTGACCGGAAACGCCTGGAAGAAACATTAAAACAAGAGGGGATCTCACAAATAGGACAAAATATGGAAAAGTTTCAGATCTTAAACGACCAGATCCGAAACCCGCTCCAGGTAATCAGGGGGTACCTGGCACTCGACCACACGAAATACAGTGATGCGATCAATAAACAGGTTGGCATGATAGACAACCTTGTGACCCAGCTCGATATGGGCTGGCTGGAATCTGAAAAGGTCCAGCAGTTCTTCTTAAAACATCGCCCGGTGTTCAATCAGTCCCTCGATGAACAACAAACGGAGGGGGATCTGCCATGAGTGTCATTGTACTGATCGATGACAATGATGACCTCATAGAAATTTTCACCCTCTTCCTTTCCATGAAAGGCCATACCATTCACTCGGCACCGGGAGGTCGGGAGGGTATCGAACTGCTCAAAACCGTGTATCCTGATCTGATTCTCCTTGATATTATGATGCCGGGCATGGACGGATGGGAGACACTCTGTGCAATAAAACAGGACCCGGCAACACGAGCACTGGCTGTTTCGATGTGTTCCGGAAAACTACCGGATCTGAAGGAGATCAACCTGTATGGGAAAGATATCGAGGATTATCTCATAAAACCGCAGGAATTACCGGAACTTTCAGATACCCTGGTCAGCATCATAGAACGTTTCACGAAATACAGGGCAGAAATTGAGAACCTGCAAAATAACAATCCCGGGAACCACCTGATCGATGAGTTCTATAACTCCCAAAAAATACTGTACATTCTTGAAAAATTTTCCCGGTTCTTTACGTCCGACTCGCAGGAGATCGAATCAGAGATCCATCGATATAAAGCCCGGATACAGGAAATTCAGGATTCCTGCCGGTATCCTTCCATCCCCGGGCTTTCGGAACCACAACCGGGAAAATAAAACCTGCTCCTTCATGCGAATTACACTGGTTGTACACGGTACAATGGCGTTTGGATACAAGGCCACGGATGAAAGAATAATGTGGACAACGCAAGAAAATCCACGGACCACGAAATAAACCATAATTTTTCATCGGTCAATGGTATCGCCGTATGCACGAGATCTGCTCACTTCACGGACCGTGGGAAAAGGGCACGGTTCAAGATCACGGTGCCAAAGGGAGCATTACGGATCCCTTAATAAAATAAAAACACGCCAATTTCGGCGGAATATTTTTAAAAAAATTGCCCGGAACTATGGGGATTTTCCGGTTGTCACCGCTACCTGGCCTTTCTCCTTCTCCTTCATCATCTCGATAAGAAGGAAAAAGACCGATGCTTCGAGCGGGTCATCAAACATCGCATATTCGGGGCCTTTGTGCCGTTCAAGTGCTTCAGCAAGACGTATCCCATATTTTTGATCGTCAATTTTTAGTGCCCGTGATGCCTTTCTCCAGCGGACACTCACATTTTTCATCCCGGTAGTCATGCTCATGGTCAATCACTCCTGAGGTTGAGGACTGAGCGTGCCAGCTATATCAGGTCTTGTAGGGCGTGGGGTGAAAGTGATAGAAAGCCAGGTTGTTGAAGGGTGATGAATCACGGGATGATACCATCTGAATGAAACCCTGGTTACCAGGGCGTAGTATCCCGGCAGGCCACGAAAGAACCGTATCAACGGGGTTTCCTTTCAATCCGGTGCCGGGTAGTCCCCGGCGATAGCGAAACGTTCCAGGGTTTCACCGTTATCGATGATATGCAATTTGAATAGTCTTGTCCTGGAATACATTCCGCCAGACCACGGTTGTTCCCGAAAAGATGCGAATGAACTGCACGATAATTGTGACGAATGGATCCTGGGAACCCTGGTTTTTTTAGGTATTGCGCGGTAAATGAATCGCCGTTGCTGTCAGGTCTCCACGTATTCCAGGACTTCCTGTTCCCGGACTTCTTCAAAATAATTATGTGAGCCGCAATTTGGACAGGTACGTAAGCGATCGAGTTCAGCCTTCATATCATTTCCACCGCGGTTTCCCATGGTGATCACGGTCCCGCCACACATCCCGCAGTACGAACAAGACCGGGATGATCCTTCCGTTTGCCCAACGCGACCCGCCCCTGCAGACGCTCCTGATTTAACGGTCTCTTCACGTGATTTGAGGGAATGCCAGACCGTTTCGCAGCTATAACAGGTCCTTTTATATTCCTGTACCATCAGGTTTTATAACCCGCAATTGGTATTATGTGTAGTGATTCAACGGAACCCGTCTGTCAGGATCTCAATTTTGCTAATCCGTACCATATGGCACGGAAAGTTGGGCCGGGCCTATAACCGTAATCGTAGTATCTACTGCCGGTTTCACCCGTCATGCTCACACTATGCGATACTAGCCCTGGAAAAACATGGCTTTTTTAAGGGGTGGTCCCTCGCGGTCAGGCGGGTACGCCGTTGTGTGCCAGAGAATACGGGTTCGTGTATAGATTTTCCCTGATCGGCAGACTGCCTGGCAGGGTTATTCAGACGCGTAATTCGCAATTGTACCTACCGGGCTAGGCGGTATAACAATCCCCGGCCCCTTCATTTTGGTTATACACCGACTGGTACAAAAATTCCCGCGAATGAACGGAAGAAGGAATGTATCAGGGATAATAAAAAGCACGTTCATGTGGTAATGGTTACCAAGGGTGAAATAGATGGACAATAAACAAAAAAACCAGGCAACAATTGCAATTCCCGTCCATGCCACTACGACCATTCTGATAATACTAAAACGGGTGCATTCTTTTCCTGGACCTCGCGAGAGGGTGATTATGATATGCACCGGCATAAACAGAACGAACTGGACCCCACCGAGTACACCGGGAAGGATAAAAATAAAGGATGATGGATGGGATATAACCAATAAGCCAGGGAAAAAACCGAAGAGCCCGAGGGTATCAATGGACCGTTCCCGTAATTTTTCTGCAGGGAAACTTGGCCAAGGAACAGGGTAACGGGTTCATGTTTCCAGGCATCATCCGGGTACAAGGAGTACTGATACCGTATATCGGCTGACTCTGCTCGCACATCTGACTTGGATTTCGGGCAGCAACCGTTATCTTTCGGAATTGACGATAGACTGCAATTTTCCTGCAGAAATCAGGAGGATTAAAAAAAATCCCGTGATCTCTCCTGGTCAGAACAGGATCTCCTCTTTTCGGAACCGCAGTTTCGGCGCCGGTTGATCAGCTGCATACCCGACCGGGCAGAGCATGACCGGGACGAGGGGCTTTGGGATATCC
>Ga0194039_1001878_pt1 | contig 11004 bp, 8 predicted proteins | sample JunL228m_MetaG_FD_148679 | JGI IMG/M metagenome (GOLD analysis project Ga0194039, IMG submission 148679) | Anoxic zone freshwater microbial communities from boreal shield lake in IISD Experimental Lakes Area, Ontario, Canada - Jun2016-L227-8m | ecosystem: Environmental > Aquatic > Freshwater >...
ACCAAAAGGAGCGGCTCAAATAGTCCTGACCTTCTACCCTGGCTGGAGAAGCTCGGCGAGAGCTACCGCCGGTTAGGGCAATATGCCAAGGCATACGACACCATCGAGCAGGCAAGGACTATCGCACGGGTTTCCGGTAAAAGTATGCAGATTACCGATTCCGCATTGGCTGAGTTGTACTTTGATGTCGGACTTTTCCAACAGGCGATGGCGTTTCACCGTAAACAGGGGCCGGCTGGCCTGGATGAACTGGAAAAAGGGAACTTTCACTTTACCATTGCCAGCCTCTTTAGCACCATGGGTGAACCGCAGAAGGCAATCGACATATTGGCGCCGCACCTGGCGTATGCAGAGAAGGAACTGGGCCCCAATCATCAGGATGTCGGCCGCCTTCTGGGACACCTCGGACTTTACTATGCATTCACCGGGCGCTATGAACAGGCTTATACAGCTCTTGACCGCGCGAATAAGATATTCGAGAAAACACCCCGTACGGGGCTGCTCAATGACATGGGTATCCTGCAGTCCAGGTTGGGACGGCATGCCGAGGCATTGGCTCTGTATGAACGCTCACTTGTCATCGACTCGGCGGCGAAGGAGCGCCGCGACGTCGATTTGCAAACGACATTGGTGAATATGGCCATTACCAAGAGCGATCTGGGGCGACACAGTGAAGCGCAGAAAGACCTGGCCCGGGCACTGCAGATCCAGCGCGCAGCCTATCCGCCCGGTCACTGGAAAATTGGCAACACCCAGTACTGGCTGGCTGGTGTGACCCGGCGCGCCGGAGACGTTGATTCCGCGACTAAGATATTGGAGGAGTCTGCGATAATCCTTGAGGGCGCCCTGGGGACCAGCCATGCGAGACTAGCCAGGACATTAAGGGCAATTGGAGAAGTCCGTCTTGAACGAGGCGATCTGGATCAGGCTCGTGCCTACCTGCAGCGGTCCTACGAGGTGGCTTTACGCAGCGCTGATCCAGAGGAGATCTGGCGTGTTCAGCACCGCCTGAGCCAGGTTGCCGCACGCCATGACGCAGCCGATATGGCTGTTTTCTTGGGAAAACAGTCGGTGAACGGTCTTCAGGAACTGCGTCGGCAATTAACAGGACTCGATCCGGAGTTGCAGAAAAGTTTCATCGGAGAACGGGAGCAACCGTATCGTGATCTGGCCGGCGTACTACTCAGCCTGGGGCGGCATGCCGAGGCTCAACAGGCGGTATCAATGCTGAAAGAGGAAGAGTTCTCTAATTTCATTCAGCGTGATGTAAAAGATGATGTCAGAGGAACACGGGCAACCTTCAGTGGCAAGGAAGCCGATTGGATGAGGCGGTATGAGGATATCAAGAGACAACTGGTCACCGTGGGCCGACGGCACGATGAATTAAAACAGAAGCAAAAGCTCAGTCTCTCAACGGCAGAACAGGCGGAACTCAACAGTCTGACCGCTGGTGCTGAGACGGCGCATAAGGCATTCACTGCTTTTTGGGACGAACTATGGAAGGAAACCGCACAGCTTGATTTGAAACGGCGTACTGTGCTGTCCCAGCAGAAAAAGGATGGCGCCACTGCCTCCGTCCCGGCTGTTCTGAGCGTATCGGAAACGCCGGCCCAGAAGCGATTTCAGGACACCTCTGCGGAATTGACGAGGCTTTCCATGACTCGGGGTGAACTTGTTGAGAAGACCAAGAGGGGTGAAACATTGTCGCAGGAGGAAGACACCCGCTTGACCAAAATAGACATGGAGCTTAAAAAAGCTGAGGAGATCTACCAGAAGGCCCTTGTGGAATTGTCCAAAACACGTCCCGACAAAGTTAAAGAGATCAAAGAGGCGGAAGGATTGATGAACGAGCTTTATGAGTTGGGGCACGGGGCGGTGGCAATCTATACGGTCGTGAGAAAGAATCGACTCCATCTGCTGCTCATAACTCCCAATATTCAGAAGGCCTATAGTTATCCGATAACGGAGGAGGAACTCAACCGAAAGGTGGATGCATTCAGGATAGTCCTGACACCCGATCGGTACGGGATACTGTTTGATCCTCTGCCGCCGGCGCAGGAACTCTACAAGATCATTCTTGGTTCTGTCGCAGAGGATTTGAAGACTGTCGCAGAGGATTTGAAGACTATTGAAGCCAAAACACTGATGTGGTCTCTGGATCGTGCCCTGCGATATCTTCCTGTGGCTGCCCTGCATGACGGGAAGAGCTACCTGGTAGAGACATATCGCAACGTCATATTTACGCCTGCCAGCAGCGGTCGATTGAAGGATGTTCCCAATCCTAAGTGGAAGGGGCTGGGTTTTGGCGTAACCTGGAAGCATCAGGGGTTTTCTCCGCTGCCTAAAGTAGAGGATGAGCTGTCGGGGATCATCAGGACGGGTGAACAGGCAAGCAGCGCCGGGGTTGTCCCCGGCAGGGTGTTGATGAATGATAAATTCAACTGGGTTGCGATGCTGGGCGGTTTACGGAAGGATTATTCTTTGGTGCATGTTGCCAGCCATTTCAAGTTTACGCCCGGCAATGAAAAGATGTCCTTTCTGCTTCTGGGGGACGGTCATCATCTGACGTTGAGCGACATCCAGTCTGAGAAGAATCTGTTTCGCGGCGTAGATCTGCTGACGCTATCCTGTTGCGAGACGGCCATGGGCGATCAGGAGATAGAATCAGGCAAGGCGACAGGAGAAGAGGTGGAGTCATTTGGTGTTATTGCCCAACGGGAGGGGGCAAAGGCCGTCATTGCTACACTCTGGCCGGTGGCGGATGATAGTACGAGCCTGCTGATGCGCGAATTTTATCGCTTGCGTGAGGGTACGCCGGGATTATTGAAGGTGGAGGCGCTGAGGAAGGCGCAGCTCTCTTTGCTGAACGGAGAGATCGGGAAAAACGGGACGAGGGGATCGGAGCGCGGCCAAGCCATATACGTGGGCGAAACGGAGAAGAAAGATCAGAAAGCGCCGCAATTGAAGACTTATAGTCGTAATCCGCAGGCGCCTTATGCGCATCCCTTCTTCTGGGCGCCATTCATACTTATAGGAAATTGGAAGTAACCTTTCGGGTGGGTTTTGCATCCATTTCTTAGTACGACTCCGACAGATTAGAAATAGACCTTACCGAAAAATGGAAAACGTAAAAGTGGTCGGTTGAAAGAACAATAAATTAAGATAGATAAATTGGTTCGACGCGTCGAACTTTTTTGTGGTCTTAGGTTTTCATGATCGCGGTCGCATGAAAAAAAGGACTTACTAATGAAGAGCCTGTCGGATAAAAAGTTGAACGCCCTGATGGGGATTGTTAAAAAGATAAACTCCAGCCAGGATCTTGACGAAACCCTGTTCCTGATTATGGGTGAAGCAAAAAGGATCATTCCCTCCGAGAGCAGCTCGCTGATGCTTATCGACGAGGAAACGAAAGAGTTGTATTTCTGCCTGGTAACGGGAGAAAAGAGCGATGAAGTGAAAAAGGTCAGGATTCCTCCTGGCCGGGGCATCGCCGGCATGGTGGTATCAACGGGAAAGGCTATAATCATTAACGATGCGGAAAAAGACAGCCGTGTGTTTAAGGATGTTGACCAGCGGACAGAAATAATTACCCGGAACATGATTTGCGTTCCCCTGATCATGAAGGGTCGCACCCTCGGCGTTCTGGAAGTGATCAACAGAATCAGGGCCGTCGGCTATTCGGACAGCGACCTTGCGTTGTTGAACTCGATTAGTGATTTTGCGGCAGTGGCCATCAACAACCGGTATCTCTATGAAAAAATGAAAAGCAGAGCCTATGAAGCCTCTGCCCTCCACCGGCTATCGACGTCAATTAATTACTGCAACTCGGTGGATGAGCTATTAGGGGATAATATTGCCATCGTGGCGGAGGTAATGGAGGCGAAACGGGTTTCCATTTTGACCCGCATGGGCAAGGATTTCAAATTCCGCGCCGGTATTGGTTTTAATACGGACAGAGTCAGGAATCAGAAGGTCGTCGTTAGTAACATCCTGGAATATATGATCAAGACTGATCGCAGCGTTTTTTCCACCAACATCAATGAGGATGACCGCTTTGGGATTAATAATGATCAACGTTACCGGGATCTCTCCTTTATTGTTGTACCCATGAAGATCAGGAATAAACTGGTGGCCTGCCTTTGCGTCACGGAACGGAGCAGAAAACAACCTTATCAGCATGCAGATCAGCTCCTGCTCGATATGCTGGCCCAGCAAATTGTAGAAAACTACAATCACTTCCATTTGACGGAAGAATTCAGGAAAAAGCAGCTAATGGAGGCAGAGCTGTCCATTATGGCCCGTATCCAGCAGGACATCATCCCCAGAGATTTCCCCTCGGACGGTCATTTTGACATCGCCGCCTGCAATCTACCGGCAAAAATTATCGGCGGTGATTTCTATGATTTTATTCCCCTCGGTGAAGGGAAATTTGGCGTCATTATTGCCGATGTGTCCGGAAAAGGGATCCCGGCGGGTCTGTTTATGGCCATCTCACGCAGCGTCATCCGCGTCCATTTCACCTCAGGCAAGGGCCCGGCAACGATCATGTCCCTGTCCAACCGGCGCCTCCATGAGGATTCCAGTACCAGCATGTTTGTAACGGTGTTCTGCTGTATTATCGATACAATCCGAAAGGAGATTACCTATGCCAGCGCCGGCCATCCGAATCAATATCTGGTCAGTTCCGGGAAACACGAGGTAAAAACCATGAATGCCCCCGGCAAGCCGCTGGGCGTCCTTGCAGATACCGACTATCTGGAGTGGAAGATAGTTTATGACAGAGGTGATCTCATGGCGCTTTATACGGACGGTGTTACGGAGGCCATGAACCGGAATGGGGAGCAATATGGGGATGGACGTCTGAAGAAGTTACTGATGGATAATGCAATCAAAAAGATGGCAAGCCGGGAAATAATGGAGTTGATCCTGAAGGATATTGAGCAATTTCGGGGTGATGGGGAGCAATCGGACGACGTCACGCTGATGATTGTTAAATTCCTGATCTGAAGGATAGGCATGGGAAACCCGCAAATATCAACGCTGGAGGTTGGCGGCGAATTGAAAAATGCCACTGCCGTTATCAACTGGCTGGATTCAGAACTAGAACGCGGCGGCGTTTCAGGTGAGACGGCCTCTGACATCCTCATTTGCGTTGACGAGGCTTTTTCCAATATCATATTCCATTCCAATAAGCATCAATCGGGTGGACCGAGTTGGACGGGCGGATTGGTTGGCATGATCCGTATTAGACTGTCCGTTAACGCCCACAGCGTTACTATAGTTTTCTGCGATGATGCGGAGGCATTGATTCTTCCCGACGTGAAACCGCAGTTAGGGCAAGCCGTGCTGGAAAGGACGACTCCGGGAGTCGGGGTGTATATCATGAGACAACTGATGGACGAGGTCAGTTATCAACGGGATGGCAATACTAATTGTCTAACCCTGATAAAAAAATTGAATTCATGAAATAAGGAGAAGTTGTCATGGAGTTCAGAATCAAAGAGAAGGGAAACGTCCGGATTGTCTATCTTGAGGGGAAACTGGACGTATTTTTGTCAATGGAGGCGGAAAAGGAATTCGACAGCCTTGTTGATGCCGGGGCCCTAAACATAATCGTAAATATGAAGGATCTAGAATTTTTAAGCTCCAGCGGTCTGCGCACTTTTATTGCCTTGCAGAAGAATCTTTTTTCCCGTAAAGGCCGGCTATTGTTCTGTTCGATGCCGCCGGCGGTCAGCAAGATATTCCGGATCGTCGAACTGGCCGATATTTTCTGCATCTGTGAAAACGAAAAAGCCGCTCTTGATCTTTGTCTGGCAATTACGAGGACATAACACGATATAAAGGAGGAGTTGTTCAATGATTAAGAAGTTTGCCTTCATGGCGGTTGTTGTATTGTTAACCCTGAGTTGTTTCATACCTGACTCAATGGCCCAAAATAAAGGAGCAGGTACTTTCACGAGTCCGACCATTGGGGCAAAGTTCGTTTTGATCCCTGCCGGGACGTTCATGATGGGATCGCCCAGCGGCGAGTCTGGGCGGGATAGCGACGAGAGTCCCCAACACCGGGTGACAATCAGCCGGCCCTTCTATCTGCAGACCACGGAGGTTACGCAGGGGCAGTGGAAACGCATCATGGGGAGTAATCCTTCCAATTTCAGTAGTTGTGGCGACGACTGCCCCGTGAAGCAGGTCTCCTGGAACGACGTTCAGGACTTTATCGGCAGGCTGAACCGTATGGAAGGGACGGGCAAATATAGATTGCCCACGGAGGCCGAGTGGGAGTATTCAGCACGGGCAGGGACGACAACGCGGTTTTATTCGGGAGCTAATGACGACGATTTGTCAAGCGCCGGGTGGTGTGGGTATTATTCTGAAGACAAGACGCACCCTGTGGGTAAAAAGACACCCAATGTCTGGGGTTTGTATGACATGCATGGCAATGTCGGGGAGTGGTGTCAGGACTGGTACAGCAATTACCCCACAGGCGGTGTTACTGATCCTGACGGCCCCTCATCAGGTTCTTACCGCGTGTTTCGTGGCGGCTCCTGGCTCGACGCCGCCGGGCGCTGCCGGGCCGCGAGTCGCGGCGACGGCGCCCCGGGCCTCCGCTACGACACCCTGGGCTTTCGCCTTCTCAGGACACGGTAACCTTTTAGCTTTTTACATTTTTACCTTTTGGAAAAATAAATGCAGGGCGATAGCGGACAATGGTAAAGTGAAAGTGTACCACTCCAACCCTTATTTGTTGGTTAGCAGTGACCAGCGGAGCAGGAGTTATCAAAATATTTTCATATCGTTGTTTTTGATCCGGGCGAGATGGATGGATTCTCCCATTCTGTCCGTCTAATTGTTTGGCATTATTGAAAATATTCCCCAAAAGAAAGCAAGGGGCATCCGTTTTACGACAGGACTTGTCTGCAAAGGGTGGCGAAACTTGACAGCGATCATTTGATAATGCATAAGGAAAAGACGATTAGCTGATATAAATTCTTATTAGGATGCTCTATGAAATCTCTTGCCAAATACCTCAATATATATCAGTTTAACCGATCACAACGGATACATTTTTTTATCAATGTCAGTGTGGGCGTGGTCATCGCACTGCTCTTTGTCCTGATGGGCAAATTCGACTGGGGTGAACAAGTGATCAACCAGGGGTTTGATATTCTTGTTCGGCTGGAAAGTCGAATCTATACTGAAAAGTCTGCCCCAGCCAAGAGTCCTGTCTGTTTTATCGACATCACCGATGACGACCATAAGAGATGGGGCCGTCCCGAGATGACCCCTCGCGGCAAGGTTGCCCAGATGGTGGAGGATGCCTGGAAGCAGGGGGCCGCCGTTGTCTTTGTGGATGTCCTGATGCCAAGGGAAAATCGGGATGATCCCACCGGTGACCGCGAACTTCATGTGTTATTTGAACGGATGCTCCGAGAAGACGCCAACACTCATGTCATCCTGCCCGTTACAGTCAATCATGACGGTAGCATTGGTAGTCATTTCCTCGATAAGCTGCTGAATCGCACCACTACTTCAGACAAGCAGATATTCCATCGCGGATACCCAGCCATCGAGGCCAGCGCATCCGACCGCCTTAACCGCTACTGGGCACCCTATCAGCCTTATCTGAACAACAGGGGAGATCCGTGCGTCCTTTGGAGTGTCACCCTCCTGGCATCCGCTATCAGGGAAGAGAAATTGGATGCGCTGAACCGCCTTGGTCATGAACTGGAACAGGCCGCACATCAATCCCGCACTGGCTCCCATGCCTCCCGCAGCATAAGCTTGGGAGAGAGACAGGTCGAGATTCCCGCCTTCCGAATCATTACTGACACTAATAACAACATCACCGTTGAAAGGGATGAAACGCATTCCGCCCCCTACACCCAGCGGATTCGCTACCGGATTGCCCCGGACACCCAATCCACCGCCCGTCTGCGGCTGACGGCAGATAAATTCAGTCCCGGCGACATCAATCCACTTCCTGACCTGAAGGGTAAAGTAGTTTTAATCGGCAATACTAGCCACGATATGGGCGATTACCACTGGACCCCTGTAGGGCTGCTTCCCGGAGTATATATTCTGGGGAACGCCATTAATACCCTGGCGGCAGGCCTGCAACCTATTCATATGAACTCCTTTCTGCACTTTCTGATCGAACTGTTTGTCATTCTGGTGGCGGCCTCTTTTTTCCTCTACTTTACTAAGCTTCTGGCTCAAGTGCTGGCCTGTACACTCTTTGTCATCCTCTTCTTTCCGTTAAGCTGGTTAGCCTACGATATATGGGGGATTTTCTTCAACTTCGTTGTCCCCCTGATCGGCATGAGCTTCCAAAGGACAGTCTCAGGCATGGAGGATATCATCATTCATCGTGGCATCAAAAAGCGTTATTCATGATTCAATGATTTTAAAAATTAAATTTAAAAATCATTCCACATCAAAGGAGAACCACCGTTATGCGTATCACATCAATCCTTACTATCCTGATGTTATATCTCGTCCTGATAGTTGCGCCGGTTTTTGCCGAACCGCCTGAAGTAGGAATATTCCTGCGGTTAGAGGAAAATTGTTCGGTCATGAACATGAATAAAAGGGGAGAAATCGATTGCAGCAAAGGACTGGGGCTGAGAAATGGAGATTCCATTATGACATCGCAGGATCCGAATACCCTGAAGATCCAGTGGATATCCAAGTCCGTCCGACTTGATGGGATCGCCGCGAACACCTATCGGGTGGTCTATACCGCACCAAAGGATAAAAAGGGCACACTGGAAACGGTCCTCAATGTGCTCGGTTTCACCCGCACCGCATCACGGGTAAGCGCCCTGGCCGTCACGAGAGGGCCCAAGCCCCTACAACCGGGCCCAGCGGCAACGCTCGTTATCGGGATGCCGACTATCTTTGCCGGTTGGAGTGATAAGGCTACGCGATTTGTCATCCGCAATGCAGCGGGTACTGTTGTGCATGAACAGCCGGCAGCCAATCTGTCCGAAATCCGCCTGCTGCCCGAAAAAGCCGGATTAAAGCATGGTAATACCTATACATGGAAGGCGGAGGAGAGCATGAACGAGGCATTAGCCCTCACGATCCTTGACGAAAAGACCACGGATGTCATCAATGAGGTATTCGCCACCATTGACGGAAACGCAACCCTTACCCTAAACGACAAAATCTTTGCCAAAGCGGCAAACTCCTTGTACCTGACTGAAAACAATCCCCAAGAGGTTTCATTGGGGTGGCTAACCTATCAGTTAGTGGATCAAATGGAAGGACTAACAACAAAGGAGGACGTGGATATGGCTCTGTATCTTAAGATACAGAGTGGGATTCTGTAGTTTTCTGACGCCGCATGAGAGACGCTTTAATTAGCATCATCAATGATGCCGCGGGAATAGTGGTAAAAAGGTTGCCGGAGTCTTCGAGTAGATTTGGCAAGATCCTGCGTTAGTGTTTCCAGAAAGGTATAGATTTCATCGGAACCAACTGAATCCAAGTCCCTCTGCGCGTGGATCATTTCAAATCTGCCAAGCACATGAACGTAACTGTCGATGGTCCTTTGTTTATGGTTTGAATTGAGATAGTTATTGAACAGCCTGATCGCTTCTTGCATTGTCATGGTCCACCTCCATATTCTTTGCTTTGTGAGGTCTTTGGGATTCCCGGGAATTATATCTCAGGTGGACAAGATATGTTAAGAATTATGGGATGTGGAGGGGAACACACTATCTACAATATGAGATCATATAGTAGCATAGTCGTGTATTTTATCGAAGAAATAGCAATGCGTCAAAAGTCGCATGTTTCGACCGGGATTCAATAATCCCTCAGCATCCGGGGTTTATCGCTTTGTATTTGGAAGGGATTGGCTGCAATTCATAGAAAATGACACGCATCGGACCTTATGTCCTACAAACAAACGACTTTGATGATTATTGAAAGCCATTCATTTTGGATTGAAAGAGATTTAATATCCTCTATCTTTTTATTTTCTGCTAAGCTTATTCTCTTTAAATTTCTTTACCAGTGGACCTTCAGCACGCCATGTCCGACACGTGTTTATAAGCATGGCGTAGTTGTCAAGAAGAAATCCGGGGATTTTATGGTCATAATAAGCACCATATCCTTGTATGATCGCAGGTCCCATGGATGTCAAGAGGGCCACTAAATGGCTACATCCCTTGTTACCACCTGCGATGTCCTTCACTTTTGATATAAAACCGCCGGTAATGTTTAATCCCTTAACAGGATTGAGGCAATTGATAGTTTCCAGGCAAGCCTCGGTCGGGGCGGCGGGCATTTCCACGTGCATGTCCTCGATCTCAAGGGTTGTTTTGTTAATGAGCAAATGGATGATCATCTGATGTAAGATGCCGGGTAATCTTTTTTCACCTGAACCTAACTGATATTCTTTGAAGCGATGGTCCGTAAGAATTCCCTCAACAGCAAATCTGAGATCGTCATATTTGTAAGTACTCATCTCTATGGTTCTTTTATGATATCTTTCTCCTTTTGGTTTTCCAAAAATGCTCATCCTGTTACGACTCCTGTAGCTTATATTTTTGTTGCACGAGGAAAGTATAAGGAGGACTCATCTATGTCAATGAAATATAATTACTGATTGTTTTTCGAAATGCTGCAAGAATAGCAGCGATCAGAAAACAGCATTTTCAGGAAGCAAAACGTTTAGTGAGGTCGTTTTATTTCCAGAGGTTTAGAACGGAACTACAGAAAAATTGATGGAACCGAACGGCACAGCTGTCCAGCGGATCAGGGGAAAGGAGGCCTCGTCCCCTAATCCGCCTGTCAGTCCTACTTGCCGCACGTGACAGAGATCTCGATGAGAACATCCCGCGGCAGGGCTGCCGCCTGAACGGTGGATCGCGCCGGTGGATTCTCGGGGAAGTACTTGACGTAAATAGCGTTGTACTTGCCGAAGTCCTTCAGGTCTTTCATGAAGACCTCGGCCTTGAGGACATTCTTCATGCTGTATCCCGCAGCCTCGAC
>Ga0194039_1001879_pt1 | contig 10999 bp, 17 predicted proteins | sample JunL228m_MetaG_FD_148679 | JGI IMG/M metagenome (GOLD analysis project Ga0194039, IMG submission 148679) | Anoxic zone freshwater microbial communities from boreal shield lake in IISD Experimental Lakes Area, Ontario, Canada - Jun2016-L227-8m | ecosystem: Environmental > Aquatic > Freshwater >...
ATTTTCGTAACTGCAGTTCCGCCTCGCTCAGTACTTACGTTCAACTCCTGCAGGGTTGCAGAGAGACCGAGTACTTCATCCGAAGTAAGTCCCAGGGACATGCCCACGCCACCGATTCTGTTTGCAAAATCAACCACCACCGGCGCCGTTGCAAATCCTGCAGCTCCAAGTTCATTCACAGCATTACCGATACGTAGCATGTCATCAGCGATGTTGCCGCTTTTCATATCAACGAGTACGTTTCTAAGCGTACCCATTTGCTTGGCTACTTCTTCGGCGCCGCCCTTGATCTCATCCCCCAGGGCGACATTGAGTTTATCAACCGATTCAACAAACGGAAGTACCTCGTCTTTTGCAATGCCAAGCTGTCCGGCTACAACAGCCATTTCACGAAGCTCCTGACGGCTGGTGCGTGTATTGATTTTTGACAATGCGGCATTCAAGGCTTCAACCTCGGAAGCCGTCATTCCTGTCGTTTTACGGATGTTTGCAAGAGAATCAGATAATTCCCCCTGGGCAGTGACAAGCTGCTTGATTGAAAAGATCATTCCGGTAAATGCTGCAGCTCCTGCAGTGATGATTCCGAAATACCGGTTAAAGCCATCGGCAATCCCCTGAAACGATAATTGTGCTGAAGCGGCTTTTCCTTTAAGCTCGCCTATGCGCGCTCCCACGGCTTTTAACTGAGTGTCCAGTTCTTTATACTGGGCGCTGCGAGGATCCATCTGCCGCATGATCATATTGAGTTCCTTCTGCCGGGCTGTCAGTTCCTTCATGGAAAGTCCGGTCAGGCCAATCTTCTCAAGGATTCCATCCATCTGAATCTTGATCTCCTTAAGTCGATCGCTCTTTTGGATCCACTCCGTCGTGCCTTCGGTAAGACCCTTGATGTCTTTATTGAGTTGACGGGCTTCGTCTTCAAGATTACGAAGGCTTTTGCGCGCCTGATCGTTATTGATCACGATCTCCAGCTGCAGTCTATCTATTTTTAAACTCATGGCGTATTTCAAGAATTTGTTTAAGCCGGTTTTTCTCTTCCTCTGAAAAATAAGTGGAGAGTACCGAAATCAAATGGTTGATGGTTCCGTATGCAGTTTTAGCATACCAGCGGGTATCCTTTTTCTTGATCCTTTTGCGGTTTTCACGCATGCCCCAAAGCATGGTGTTGGTATTGGGCTTGGTAAAAATGGAAGTGTTCTGTGTTTTCTTGTGCCAGCGGATTTCAATGGCACGGCCGTAGGAGATAAACGAGATGAGCAGGACCGGATCAATCCCGTATTTAATCACTCTGAAATCAATGGAATCGAGCAGATCAGCAGAATCTACAAGCGTTTTCTTGCTAATCTCTTCCCTGAGCAGATCGCAGAGATACTCTCCATGCAATTCAAGGTTGCGCTCAATAAATAAGAGTTCTACCTCATCAAATTTCCCGTCCATGCTGCAATGATAATTACAACAGTATGCCTGTTAAAGGACAATAAAAAAGCCGCCTGGCTAAGGCGGCTAAAACCCCGCAATGGGGGCTGGGTATGCGACAGCTACCGTTTAAGATTAGAACTCATTAATTCTTTTGCCAAACCCAGCATTTTGTTTCCGTACCAGGCTTGTGACATCCATACTGTAAGACATTTATCAGTGAGAGGATCATAGAGGGTAACAAATTCATCCCCGCAATCTTCGTCTACATGGCATGTGGCTTGTACCCTGGGATGAACATCTTCAAATTGCTGGACCATCTGCATTACAATTCGATCCAGGGCATCCATCGTTGAAACTTTAACTTTCTTCACCCTGACCTCCTTTCTCCTCGAATAGTGCTACAAGAAGGTGATGAAATGCCAGAAAAAGTTCGAAAATGGCTGGATCAAGGCCAATTTGGTCACGATCTACCGCCGCTAAGACGAGGCACTGTTCAGTGAAAAATGATTTGATTTCTGGCCCTGAATAATTAGTGATATTCCTTAATGCTTTAAGGATTTCAGGGGTAACTTTAACCCCGTCGATAACGATATCGCGGGATTCATTTGGGTTGGATGACATGGGTTTGACCTCCTAATGAAGAAACACGTCAGGCTTGCTTCGGTTCATCGAACCGTCCGACCCTTGCGGAATCGGAAGCCTGACGGGTTTCCCCTATATAGAAGTTGAAAACTCAATTGGACGATGATTTAAGCCCTACAAAGATACAACTCCATATGGGAAAGTCAATACCCAGTAAATACTATTTATTGAAACTAAAGTCTGAGCAAACAGCTTTTTCACCCTGGATAGTTACCTTAATAGAAAATCTTGATCTAACTGGTGCGCCAAAATCATTCTGACAATCAACCCAAGAATTGATGCGATATTGACCTTTCGAAAGTTTAACAATGTGGGTTAGCTTCGTAGTGGCATCAGGAAATTCAGCGGTAGAAGGACTTTTTAATAATTGCAAAACATATTGTTGAGCAACATTGTAAACCGTGAATTTTATTGTTTCGTCGTCATTTTCCATTGAGTGAGAACATAAACAAGATGATAGTATTACCAAGAAAAAAAATAAGGATAATTCCAAAATACGTTTCATACATTCAATATTTTAAGTTTGAAGAGCAAATTAATAAAAAATCCGGAACGTTCATATCGCCGGTCCGGATTCTTGGTTGTAGGTCCTTATGAAAATGGCCACACAGGCAGTGCGCCATGCCCTGTATTAGGGACTTTAGCGCTTAAATACATCAAAGAACCTGGCAAATAGGTTACGTTTCCACAGGAATACGAATAATAGGATGATCAGGACCGATGCAGCGATGACGATATAGAGAGTAAGATTCGGACGTTTGGTTTTAACCTGTTTGATCTCATTCAAAACAGCCCTTTTTTCACGAATATTCTTGTTTTCGGCGGATTGGCTTTTATCTTTAACTACCTGCTGAGTACTGCTATACTGCTGATGTTTGGTCACGCGCTTTATCTTGACCGGCACCTCAACTATCTGCCTGGTTTTTGAATCCACAACGCTAACGATAGTGTCAATGCTTTCAGTGATTTCAGTTGTGGCCGTAACCTGAAGCTTTGTTTCAGTCACAATATCATTGTTTGTTGCCTTTTTTTCGATGGCGGTACAATCGATTTTGGATTCCGTCTTCTGCTTTTGCATCTGCCGGCTGGTACTGCAGGCAGAAAGCAGCAGAATAATGACCAGAATTAAGCCCAGAGTTAACTTTTTCATAATGTAGAAAATTGGAAACTATTAAGACGGTTGATCCATCCATTTTTAAAAATGATAATTACAGCCGTGTGCCTGTTAAAGGACAATAAAAAAGCCCAATAAACGAAGATTGTTATTTGGAATGTAAATAAATTAGTATAAATATGTAAAATATTTACCAAAATGCTTGACTTAAGGTAATAATATGTCGTATCTTTACCTCATCAAACAACGACAAAAAACAAAAAGACATGAAAACAATTATTTTAACCACAAACACAGCAATTTACCAAATTAAAAATACAGATGGCAAATTGTTTATCACAAACGAAAACGGGGATGAAATTCCTAATCCAGGTTCCTTCATCCTTTCAATGGGTGGAATTGATGCGATCTTGAATCGCTGTAAAGAAATCGAAATTCCGTTTGAGGAATTTTTGAAAGAAATTGAGGAAAAAAATAAGATCATTCGTGAAGAAAGAAAATTGGAACACGAAAAGAAAACAATTGAAGCTGAATCAGTAATTAGAAACTCAGAATCAACCGCAAGGGAAATTTATGACGCATTCTGTTATTTGAATAAAAAACAATTTGGCTGGGGACTGTGTGATCAGGTTTTTTTGGGAGAAAACAATCTTTCAAAACTGTTACTTTCAAAATTACACTCATACACAGTAACACCTTATGATGACGGTGCAGTTATAATTAAGTCTAATGGTAAGAGTTATTCAAATCATCGGAGGTTTGCAAAAGCAGGTTCAATTATCGATCTCATTGAATTATGAGTCGGTCAGTTATTATTGTTACTCCCGGGCCAGAGGCCTGGGGTAACTTCAAAAAGTTATGTGAGGCAAAAGGCTGGTGCTATCAGACATTGTCAAACCAGAAGAAGGTTCCGAAAATTGGGGTTCCAATCGAGCATGAAGGATTCGAAATATCAAGAGTTGAGTTAAGATAGGAATAAAAAAGCCCCGGCGAGGGGCTTTCACATAAGTAGGTCCTTAAAAATGGCCACACAGGCAGTGCGCCATGCCCTGTATTAGGGACTTTAGCGCCTGAATAAATCAAAGAACCTGGCAAATAGGTTACGTTTCCATAGGAATACGAATAGAAGGATGATCAGGACCGATGCAGCCATGACGATATATAGAGTAAGATTCGGGCGCTTGGTTTTAACCTGTTTGATTTCATTCAATACAGCCTTTTTTTCATGGATGTTCTTGTTTTCGGTGGATTGGCTTTTGTCTTTAACCACCTGCTGAGTATTGCTAAACTGCTGATGTTTGGTCACACGTTTAATCTTGACCGGTACCTCAATGCTCTGCCTGGTTTTTAAATCCATAACGCTAACGATCGTGTCAACGCTTTCGGTGATTTCGGTTGTGGCTGTAACCTGCAGCTTTGTTTCAGTCACAATATCATTGCTGGTGACCGTCTTTTCGATGGCCGTACAATCGATTTTGGATTCCGACTTCTGTTTTTGCATCTGCCGGATGGTACTGCAGGCAGAAAGCAGCAGAATAACGACTAGAATTAAGCCCAGGGTTAATTTTTTCATACTGCAGAAAATTGAAAACTATTAAGACGGTTGATCCATCCTTTTTTAAACCGGTCCTGGTCAGGGTTCTTTTTGACGATATCATTAATGAATGCGAGCCTCGCATTGCGAATCTTCATATAAAAATCGCCTTGTTTGGAAACATTAACGGCAGCTATAGTTTCCGGGCCCACTAAACCATCAATATTTACTCTAAGGAGCCGCTGAGGGATCGTTATTCCCCACTTTCCACTGCACCAAACCCAGTCAACCAGGATATCTGCCACGGATTGATTGAGAATATGATCCGCTTTCCAGCGGTCCCAATAAAACCTTTTGAGAACGATCGTGGCATCCGCCCTGGTGAGGCGTCGGATATCATCCACATCGATATCCCCGTCACCATCTTTATCATACCCTACCTGTCTCCAGGTCGCGATTGTGACACCCATATTGGTTGCACCTCCGTGATCAGAAGGATCATTGACAAATCCGCCTTCCCATTGCAGGATTTTGGGTGCAAGTAATTCTACTTTTGCCATGTTACTGCTTTGTTAATTTAGCCGTGACTCCGGCAAAGGTTCCCGCGATCACGATGTAGGTGCAGGCTAACTCAACCCATTTAGGGATTTCTGAAAGAGTTCCGCTCGCTTTTAATGCGATTACGGCAAGCGCTCCCGTTACCGCCCAGGCTGCCACTTTGTAGACGGTCTTGAAGAAAGCCGGGCTTTCGGCTTTCCACCGGTCAATAATTGATTGCATCTTCATATTTCAAATCTTGAACTTTGCACAAATTTTTCAATGTGTTGCAGAATGCATCCTTGTCAATAGGTTTCTGGAAGAATGCACTGACACGTTTATCCACCAAGGCGATGTTCCGGGAATGGGCCGTGACTACGATGACAGGAATATTTTTATTGATGCAGTAATCTACCAGAACATGCCCACTCTGACCTGGTAAAGAAATATCAGTCACAACAGCACAATATTCGAACATGGATATCTTCCGGATGGCCCCATAAACTGAATCGCTATACTCGACCTCAATATTAAATTTCGATCTGATGAATGAATTGATAATTGGGAGCATCAAAGGATCGTCATCAACAAATAATATCTGCTTACACATATCAATCTCCTGTTAAAATTGGATTAGAGGGATGATTCATCCCATGCTGTGTTTCAATTCTAGTTACGCGCTTGTCTATGCCATCAATGTCTTCTTTGATTGATTCAATTTCCACCTTATGGAGCTGATGTTTTTCGGTACAATAGCCCCTGTGAGCTTCTTCCTCTTTATGATTTACTGATAGCGTTGTGACGAGCTTGTTAATGGCCTCCGACTGGGTATTCATGCTCGTTGTAACCACTCCAAACTGTTCTTTCCAGTGTTTCGTAGTAGATGTCCAGATAAGGACAATCAGGGATCCTATGATTGTAAAAGCGCCACACAGGACATAGATCAGCGCTTGTTGATGTTCATTCTTGTCTTGGAGCATGGCAGCATACTGACTTACTATTCTAGCAGTATCAATTACTTGGGCGAGAATCATAATGAAATGGATTAAAAGATTGGTATTATAATGACGTATGCGACAGTTGCAAGTAAAATCACAAGTTTAGTAATCAGTATACCATACCGGCCAATGTTGCGATCTATCCAACTTCCTGTACCTGATTCTTTACTCCCCTGGTAGAAGAAATTAAGTCCTCTGCCCCAATTCATAACCCCATCATACATCGTCCATCCCAGGTGAAGGTAGATCATGGCAAAGCCAATGATCTTAAACCACTGCCCCCAAAGCATCCATGCGATGAAAACCACCGGGATGAACCGAACGATCCATCCAAAAATGTGCCATAGGCGCATTTGAAGTGATGGATCTCCGACTCCTGTACCCCACTTAATGATATATACATTGTAGAGAGAGAGTGTCAGGATGAACAGAAAGCTGAAAAACAAAATGCGTTCCATGTTAAAAATTATTAGTTCTGAGTCCAAAGCTTAAGCTATAGCCATTACAACCAAAAAAATTACGTTCCCGGTCGATATGTTGTTTCCCTCGGATGAGTTGTTTCATGAGCCTGGTCCAATCCGTTGGATTGGTCCACTCAGCTTCCAGATCAAGCATTAATCGCCTGATCTCGTTTAAAAGAGCCTGAGTGGTGGCTCGTTCAGTGAGGATGTCTTCTTCGGTCTCATTTTTTACATTAATTTTCATTAAAAGGTAGATAACGCAAGTATCTACATCCCCGAAATTGTCTTCATCCAAAGGATTGAAATCGCTCGAGGGATATGGAGCAACCAGGATGATTTCCTTATCGGCCACATCTTCGATCTTCTTGGAAAGTTCGGACTCATCGTCCACACAAATCACGCGCATGATCTCTGTGATCTGGGTGGCCACATATTCCCAAAATGCCTTGTAATTACGAACCGGTACCATGTTTCTTCAGTTTTTCTTCCATGGCACGGCCTTGCATAACCACCTGGTAAACCCGTACCATGATATCCCAGATATTTTGATTGTCTGTTTGCTCAATTGTTCCGAAAACTCCGGTTTCTGCTATGCTGTAAAGCAGTCCGATCAGACCGACGTTGCCCTCATTTATTTGATCGGTATCCTTATCCTGGTATAAATTGGAAAAATCAAGTTCAATCCCGTCAATTACAGGTTTTCCTGTTTTAAGGAAATCCTCACATCCGGAGAAGTAAAGGAATACGGAGTACCGGATATGAAACGGGACCTTTGATAGTTTCTTTACCCGGCGTTCAAGCAGTAGCGGATTACTTTTTGAATTGATCGGGATCCGGATCTCTCCATCACAGCTTGGAAGATGTTTGCGGATGAACCACCATGGTTTTGCGGGTCGATAAAGCACAGCGACCAGGTGATTGAGGTCATTATCATCACCGGTTTCAGCAAATACTCTGAAATACTCCCTGGCTGTGCGGTATTCGCAATAGGTTAAGTTATCAAAACCGTCCTTTGGGCCGTAATATCCAAGTATTTTCGGCACAAAATTGCGAACGCTTTTAAGTTTAAATGACTTAACCGGCTTGCCTTTTTTCTGATATTCCTCGACAAAGCAATCCATCAGGTCTGAAAGGCGCACTATTTCAGCATCACAAAAGCCTTTATCCAGGTTACTCATCAGTGCATACTTGTAACTCATGCGGATATCGAGCAATTTTTGCAGCAGTCGGGTCTTAAACCTGTTTTCATCAATGTTTCCGCTGATGTAATGCAATACCAATTCAATGTAACACAGGTACTGGTCCTGGTTCATCTCATCGATTTCGCTTGGGAAATCAACGACTTGCTTTTTATCCGGTATTTCGAGGGTATGCATCAGATTCTCACGTATAGATTATCAGGGTCAATGCGATCCGTAGGATCGGTTTGAGTATAGGTCTCTCCGGAGTCTTCTATGGCTGCACGATAAATCTTCTCCTGAAGTTTGGAGAGTTCTTTCAAGCCCAGGGATTCCAGGGCATGGGATATCTCTACCCGGTGAGAATGATCAGCAGCGGTCTTACTGTTGATCACTCCGGTAATGAAGTTTGAAAAAATGCCGTTAGGCAGGATTTCAACACTGAGGGAGATGACGGCACGGCTCAGGGAGAGAAAGGTCAGTGCCGGCCGGATCATGGAGAGAAGAACTTCATTATCCTCGGAAACATCATCATCCTTGATCTGAGCGCTTAACTGATCATACTTCTCCTGCCCTACGCAAGACAATACTTCGTTCAACTGGACCTTGCGGATGTATGGTACCAGGGCAAGAAACACCCGGCGGGATCCATCGATGAAAAATTCCTCATTGAACTGCTGTTTTGTAATGAAAAGTTTGCGGGTTTCAGCAAACTCCGGAGATTCTTTCCAGGGGAGTAACGAGGTAGTGACTTTGGGATCCCCTGAAGTCACGGTATCATCGATATGTTTATCGAGGAATTCTAGCATCATATCGGTCGCCTCATGAGCAAGATCAAGGATTGATACATCACTTTTGTTGATCATCCACTCAAAGGCTGGCTTTTCCGTCTCAGTTACGGTAATTGAACGGCCAGAATCGCTATGGGTAAGATCATTGTTTGGCGCATACCGGCGATATGCATGAAGGGACACAGGAAGCTGAATGGCTTTAACAAGATCATCCAGTACCGGGAACACCGGAGTGTCTCCTTCTTCACTTACCGACAAATAATCATCAGACTCGTAATGCTCCTGAGCCAGGTCAAAGACATCATCGCCTATGACCTTGCGGATATCGCGCTCAGCGAAGCCAATATAAGTAATCATATTGGCAAAGGAGTTGGATCTATATATGAATCCAAGCAACGCTTTTAACTCCTCGGCACCTTTACTGTTTTTATTGAAGATCATGGCTGTGCGGGTTGATCTGGTTTTTCTTTACTTTTCTGATAAGAAGAGGATTGATTTTTTACGCGGTCGGCAGGGTTTGTTGCTTCTTCGGTGAGAATATTATCGTGGTAGAATCCTACTCTGAGATCTGATCCCGGGAAGTTAGTCTGGATGGCAAGGTTTATATCCTTGGTAACGATGCTTTCAGGGATATCTACTCCGGTTGACAGGTACAATTTGAAGGCGTAAAGCTGCTCCGATCCTGAAGGGAGGTTCCCGTCTTTGCTCAGGTTACTCAGGGCGGGATGTAATCCAATGCCGCTTACTGTCTCAAAAGCCGCCCTGGCTGCCACATTAATCTGCGCATCCATGAAATCCTTTACCTTCTGATCCATCACATCGATCTTCCATCCAACGTATGCGTTTGCATCACCATCGTATAGATCTTCGGTGGTAACCATCTTGCCGACTTTCTCGGCTCCGGAGAGTGCCTCAGTGATCTTTTTAAACGTTTTATCTTTCAACTCATCAAGCATAGAGTCTTTGTAAGGCATGTTTTTCTCAATACACTGCCTCTGCAGTAACTCTTCTTTTTGCTGCCAGTAAAGGGCCGGACTTTTGATGTGATATTTAATTGCAGCCGAATTGAGATTGAATGCACTCAAAAGCTTTGCAATCGAGGATGAAAGTTTGATCCAGTTGATGGTTCCATGAAACGGAGCCCGCGAGTATTCATGATCCAGGGCAAAAGAGTACAGATTACTGTACCGCATCGCAATTGGGGAAGCAAAAGGCGCTGTTGGATCAAACGTTGGATAGGCTTTCAGCCCAAGTTTCCAGGGCTGAGTAAAGTCACCCACAATAATTCGGTTCACGATCCAGTTTTCATCCGGCCATTCGTTACGGGCAAACACGGTTGAAACATGTTCCAAGCGTGTGATCATGCCACTCTTTCCAATGCGGGGACCACGATTACGGATAAACTTTGTAAAATGTCCGTTTATGGTGCGAAACTCTATCGCGGCTTTCAGTAAATAATCCTCCCAGTCCCATGATTTTAACCAGGTTTCTATCGTGGGATCCGAGACCCAGAAACGTTTGCGTTTACCTTCTTCGAACATCGTTCTGTAAAGGGCCGGTCCCTGTCCCCATAACAGCTGAGCCTGCTTATTGAGAACTTCCGGAGTAAGGTTGTTCTCATCGAGGATCTCGCGAAGCTGATCAGGATAATTGTTTTGCTCTCCGTAGGGAATGATGTCAAAACCCCCGATCTTGACGGGCACCAGGGTGCGCGAACGGGTATAAAACGGTAATACCGATGGTGAAGCCAAACGGTAATCGCCTGTGATCTCAAAAACGTAGCAGCCGACAGAACTTTTAGCGAAGGAATAATTGCCCTGTTTGACTAACTGTACATCAGAATTTTCGTTATCAGTTGACATGCTGCACTAGTTTAAAATACATTTAAGTCCATTGAAATAAATGATCAGCATTTGCCAGCAATTTCGATTGGTGCGATTATCCTGGTCAATGTAAAAAAGCTTAAAATCAGCACCTGTAATGTCGTCCCCTTTTGCTGCAGGCCGAAGGATTGCATTATGACAATGCCTCAGACCATGACTTGACTGCTCATCACGGTTATAGGTCGCATGAGTAAGAGAAAAACTCTGTCCCTGGGAGGATAGTTTTCGCATCCTCGCGATCGCTTCATAAACAGTAATAGTATCCTGTTCTATACTCATGAGGCAAACTTATTCCTATGGGTCTTTTTTTTAAAGGACAATTGCCCCCGGTGAGTTTACGAGCAAAAACTCTTAAAAGATGGGCACTTAGCATGAACCCTGCTGGTCAGGGGTCTCCGGGACGTGGGCAAAAACTCTTAAAAGATGGGCACTTAGCATGAAC
>Ga0194039_1001880_pt1 | contig 10995 bp, 6 predicted proteins | sample JunL228m_MetaG_FD_148679 | JGI IMG/M metagenome (GOLD analysis project Ga0194039, IMG submission 148679) | Anoxic zone freshwater microbial communities from boreal shield lake in IISD Experimental Lakes Area, Ontario, Canada - Jun2016-L227-8m | ecosystem: Environmental > Aquatic > Freshwater >...
CGTCCATACCGTGGCCATGGGCTGGAACAACTACACGCCCATCCCCTACCAGAAGTCCTGCAAGATTGTCGCCGACCCAGGCTGGGGCGCCTATTTTCACTTCGATTACGAGACTTTTCCTCCAGGCACCCAGGTTCCCACCTTCAAGCGCGAATTAACTCCCGCCGAATCCGCCGCGCTCGACCAGGCCAACGAGATTTTGACCCGCTGCGATTTCGCCGCCGACTGCAAATACGCCGGGCAGAAGCAGGTGACCAAATCGGTCACCGTCGCCCCCGGAAAATCTGTCAAGGTCGAGAACCTCAAAGGCCCGCGCGCCATCACGGGCATTCGGGTGAAGCTGGATTTGCCCGCTGCGCCTGGCGATCGCGACGTGCTGCGCGAACTGGCCCTCCAGATCAAATGGGACGGCGAGCAAACACCTTCGGTCTGGGCGCCGCTCGGTGATTTCTTCGGCACCGCGGGCGTCAACAATTACCGCTCGCTGCCGTTGGGCCATACCGGCGACGAGTGGTGGTATTGCAACTGGTACATGCCATTCAACACGCAAGCGCAAGTCGAGCTGATCAACGACGGCAAAGCTCCGCGCACCGTCACATTCGAAGTCACCACCGCCCCTCTGTCTGCGCCCGTGGACAGCCTGGCCCGATTCCATGCCAAGTGGCATCGCGACGTCTTCCTCCCAAAAGAAACCGAGCGCTGGATCGACTGGCCCATCGTAAAGACCGAGGGCGTCGGCCGGTTCGCCGGCGTGCTGCTCCATGTCTGGAATCCGCGCGGTGGTTGGTGGGGTGAGGGCGACGAGAAATTCTTTGTCGATGGCGAGAAATTCCCATCCACAATAGGCACCGGCTCGGAAGATTATTTCGGCTACGCCTGGTGCTGCCCGCAGTTGTTTCAGAACGCCTTCCACAACCAGACCCATAACGACGGCAACAACCGCGGCCATATCTCCGTCAACCGCTGGCACATCACCGACAATGTGCCGTTCCACAAATCCTTCGAGGGCTGCATCGAAAAGTATTATGACAACCAACGTCCCACCCTTTATGCCGCCACCGCTTACTGGTATCTGGCGTCCGGCGGGAGCGACCCCTATCGCCCCGTGCCATTGAGCGAGCGCGTCGGTTACTGGATTCCAATCGAGACCCACAAGGTCAAAGGCGCAATCGAGGGCGAAAAGCTTGCGATTCTGGGCAAGACCGGCGGCAATCCGCAGGAGCAGGACCTGACCGGGTTCGGCGACCAATGGAGCAACGACGCGCATCTGTGGTGGATCGACGCCAAACCCACCGACAAGCTTGACCTGGCATTGCCGGTGCAAGCCGCCGGAAAATATGAGCTGGGAGTGCAACTGACCAAAGCCCCGGATTACGGCATCGTGCAACTCTATCTCGACGACGAGAAACTCGGCGACCTCATCGACCTCTACCACGCCTCCGTAGTTCCCACCGGCTTCCTGGCGCTCGGCACCCGCGATTTGACCGCCGGCCAGCACAAGCTCACTGTTGAAATCACCGGCGCCAACGACAAAGCCATCAAAGTCTATATGTTTGGCTTGGATTACGTGAAACTCGCCCCGGCGCCTTAGGCAGCACTGCTACCCGCTCTCTCATTCCTGCTCTGAGGGGACTTTGCTGGCTCTGTCAGTCAGGGTGTATGGGATGGCGGGAGCGCCGAACTTGGCGGAGTAGAGCGAAGTGAAATCAACAGCATCGCGCCCACACGGCCTGGCTTATTTCGCCTGGGCCTGGGGAGATTCTTCCGGTCGCGCTGGCGGTTTCGGTCCGTGAGTTGTTTTCTCTCGAATGACCAGCATGAGCACTCCGCCAACGAGGCCGAAAGGCGCCATGAAGTAGAAGTAATTACCAAGGTTCCGATCGAGCAGATTGCCCAGCAAATAGCCAGCCAAGCTGCCGCCAAAGTATTGGAACGAGTCAATCAAGCCCAGCGCAAAACCTGCCATGCGGCGTCCGCCGATGTCCATTGGTGCGGCTGACCCGAGGATGGAGTGGGTGGAGTTAGCGGTAAAGGAGATGAGCACGAGGAACAAGATGGCGGCGTTGACGCCATGGAACTGGGCGGCTGCCACGATGATCGCGGTTTCCAGGAAGTAAAGCACTGCGGCCACAGGCGCCCGCCTTCCTTTGAAGAGCGTATCGGACACATAACCGGCAATCAGCGAGCCCGCCGAGGCCACAAAGGGGATCAGGAACGCCAGAAACTGAAATCGAACTGACTTCAGATCCACCTGATAAAGGTCCTGCATATAACGCGGAAACCATTGGTCCACGGCCTGACGTACAGCGCCGGTACACGCGTAGGCGCAGGCCGTGATCCACACCGCCGGATTGCTGAGGATGGTGCGGATAACCTGAGAGAATTGAGCTGTGACCCCAACGTCGGCCGGGCCAGTGTCATCGGCGATAGCACCGGGGAATCCGGCTTGCTCCGGCGTTTCCTTGACGGCGAGTGCCATGCCGACGGCGGCCACGGCGCAAATCGCCGATGGCGTCCAGAACAGCCAGCGCCAGTGAAGGGGCGGCAGGTGGATCAGACCGAGGATGGAGAAGCCAGCCAGGAGCGCCGGCCCCAGAGTGAAGATGCCGAAACGGCCAAGGTTGATCATGAAACCGAAAATGCCGGAAAACCGCCCGCGCTCGCGGTGAGCGAACCAGGCGGCGTTGATTTTGACCATCCCAGGCGCGCCGAAAGCCTGAAGGTAACCGTCCACCCCCCTGATCGCAATGAACAGCCCGAGCATTCCCGCGAACGATGCAGCGCCAAAAAGAATGTTCATCACAATCGTGCCCGCAGCGCCAATGAGCATCGCGCGTTTGCCTCCAATGCGGTCGGTGAGCAACCCGTTGATAATCTGACCACAGGCGTATGCGAAAAGCGCTGTCGTGATGATGTGCCCCATTTGCGCCCGGCTGAACCCATACTCCTCGCTAATCGACTTGTTCGCGATCGAGAAGTTGTAGCGGCACATGTAGAATGAGGTGTACAACAGGCCGAGAAATGCCCAGTTCTGGCCGCGCCGTGCGCGAAAGCCAGGGGGATGCTGGATGTCCAGTGAACTCGAGGAAGAGGTTTGACTCATGGGGCAATCATGCCGGGCGATTCATTGCGGACAACAATGCAACTCGCGAGGGTTAAAGGACAGCGCGCCAGCCTGGGCCGGTTCATGGCCCAAGCGGACTAGACTGCGGCAAATCGTTGCGTTGACTCATGCAAACTTCGCAAGTCTGCGCAAAATTGACCCTGCGCGGACCAGTCCTGTAGTTAAACAGCCTGCCACGCACGAGTCAAAGACAATTCGTTTCACCAGAAACCGCATATTTTCCCAAAAGCCGGCTCCATCCTCGGTATGAAGGTGGATCTCCCGAAGCTTGAGAAGGCTCTGGAGACCAATCCTGAATTGCTAGCCGTGGTGAACAATGCGAAAATGGAAGTCCGCTATGGCCGTTTCCTGCAGGCAATGCAGATACTCGAATCACCCCACGAAGCCTCGACCTCGATTCCCGACCCGTTGACCAATAAAAGGGCGATCCAGCTTTCACACTGAATCGCCCCCAACCCAACCATGAAAGAGGTAGAAGGCACTTGTTAGACCTGCCACCGCCCCACTCAGGGGACATAAACAAAGAAACGACAAGATTTCTGTTCGCAAGACCCGTGCCACGCAGGGCGGATTCAAGAACCTGCAAAATCGTAGCCGCCGATGGCAGTCGGCGCACTTTTCCTCGATTATCGGAGTGTTAGCGCCGACTGCCGTCGGCGGCTACGATTCCTTGAAACCACCCTGCGTGCCACGCTTGTCCGAGAACTGCCGTCGGAAGGCTGGGAACCTGCATCAATTCCTGGACATGGACATCGTGCTCATCTTCAACATGGAGACGGTTGTGAGATTCCTTCAGATTCTCCATCGGCTTGGCTCTGTCCCAATTTCGTGGTCCAGCGCCCCAATTCTTGACACTTCAGCTTGGCATCAATCGAACCATCCTCAGATATTCGGCATCTTGGACACCAGCCACCGTGAGGAATGTTGTTCTCGATGGCCCAATCCAAAGCCTCTCGAAGCAACGCTCCCAGGGCCATGCCCAGGGCTTTCGCGGTCGGGGGTGTAAATTCAGACATGACGTTTCATTGCGCTATCGCTTTCTCCAAGTGCGCATTTCTTCCAGCAACCGTTCTTTTTCGCTCTGGATATCCGCGCCCTCGTAAAACGACAAACGCCCCCGGACGGACACCCGTTCTCCCGCCGCGGCATCGGGCAGCACGGGGTCGGAGTGCATACAGGGGCATTTCTCATTGCCCCAGGCGCGGCCACAGTGCTCGAAGGCCAATAGCACATAACGGTCGGCGTTGCGGGCTTTCACCACCGCGAGCGGCTGGTTGTATTCCTTACGTTCCTGGTTTTGTTCGTTGAATCCAGTCGCGGCTTTTAGCATCGCACAGATTTGCGTGCGCAATTGGGTCAGCTTGGCCTTCGTGCCGTTTTCCAGCCACAATTCGAGGTCCGCGCCTCCGGGCCGAGGCGTTACTTGCGCTCCGAACACGACCCCATTTGGCAGACGCCATTCGGAATGCAGACCGCCGCTCTCTTCAATGATCCAATCCTGATTCTCGATCACCGCATTGTGCGCATTCCAAATCGTCGGGACATGCGTGTGCGCCAGGAAAACCAGGCCCAGGTTGCTGAAGATGGCTTCGGGAATATCAAGCACGACATAACCGCCGTTTTCCCAGGGCGGAAAAAACGACACTTTGGTCCCGCGCAACGGATCAATGGCGCCATCGAGGAAACCGATGCGTGGATGACGACCGCCAGGGTACGGCAGCGCCTTGATGCGCGCATCGCTTCCCGGAAAGGCGGACTTCTTTCCCAAATGGGCGATACGTTTCTCCAGATCTCTTTTGGGCAATGCAGTGACTTGCATCACTTCTTCGAGAGTGTATTGATGGTCGCGGACCATGTTGGGCAGCCAGAAATCAAGCTTCTCAACAGTCTGCTCCGTCTCGGCGGGCCAGTAAAAGCCGTCATCCGCCGGCTTTTTCGAGCACCGCGAGGCAGTCCGGCCCAAAGGCGTTGCCAGTCCAGGCGAAAGTGATCGGCTTGGGCACGGCGACTTTGGCCAGTTCATTCTCGATGAGCGCCAATTCCCCCGCGAGGCGCGCGGCCATTCGCGGGGTGTTGAATCCCGCGTGCGTCCAGGTGTGGTTGCCGATCTCGAAGCCCATCTGGTGCAGCTTGGCGACTTGTTCCCACGATAGAAAATGCTCGGTGTCGTTCATCCACGCGTGCGAGATGAAGAACGTCGCGCCGAAACCATGCTGCTTCAGCAAAGTGGCCACAATGTCGAGATGGGATTTAACCGCGTCATCGAAGGTTAGCACGAGCGTTTTTGGAGGAATAGGCTTGGAGTCCGAGGCACACAGCGATGCAGAGATCAGCGCGGCCAATACAACCAGCAGTGTGCGGACCAACGGCGGCAGTAATGAGAGTTGTCTCATGGACAGCAGGTTTCAGGGTTGAGCCGCATTCCGGCAAACGTAGCGATGGGCCCGCCCGCGATCTTCGCCTTCGCTCTTCACATCGACGAGGCGCATCGTCATCTTCTTCTCGTCCTTGTCGTTGGGCTTGGAGACGCTCAGTTGCCAAACCTGCGTTGTGCGGTCCTTCAATTGCAACTTCTGTCCGGCGATAGTCGTCGTGCCCTGCGACTGTGAGACCACGGTCATGATGCACTCCCCGCTGGGCCAGCCAAGGCGAAGCTTCCCCTTGGCGTCCGCGGCACCCGCCGCGGCAGCCAAGCCAAAAACCACTACCATCGAACCGATCCAGTTCCGAGTGCTCATCGAGTTGTCTCCAGCAAGTTGTCCACGCGGCCGTCACGCAGCCTCCAGCCTGCGGCAAGTCCCGCCCGGCGTCAAGTTGGCGCAGCTTCGATCTTGCCGGTCATGCCTCGTTTGGCTTCTGCGTTCTGCCTTCTGCCCGTCTTTGCGATTGCTTGAACGATTTGCTGGTAGCCGGTGCAGCGGCAGAGGTTGCCGGAGATGGCGGTTCGGATCGCCGTTTCGGTTGGCCGGGGGTTCCAGTCCAGCAGGGCTTTCGCGCTCATCAACATGCCCGGGGTGCAGAAGCCGCAGTGGACGGCATCGTGGTCCAGGAATGACTCCTGCAAGGGGTGGAGTTTGCTGTTCTGCGCCAGGCCCTCGATGGTCATGACTTCGCGTCCGTCGATTTGGGGCGCGAGGACCAAACAGGAGTTGACCGCTTCGCCATCGAGCAGGATTGTGCAGGCGCCACACTCGCCGATTTCGCAGCCGCATTTCGTGCCAGGAAGACCCATGTCCTCACGCAGCAATTCGAGCAGCGTGCGGTTGGCGAGGGTCGTCAAAGTGTGCAAGCGCCCGTTGATCGTGGTGGTGATGCGGCATTCCCGGGATGCTTTCGCATCTCGGCTCGGGGATTGGGAAAGTAGGGCAGCGCGTCCCGCCTGCCATTTGGGCGGGAATGCTTTCGCGGAATGGGCAGGCGAGACGCACTGCCCTACTTTGGAGGCACATTGTTTCAGGGCGCGCGTTACCAGCACGGCGATGACCGGCTCTTTGTATTCGGTGGACCAGCGTCGGCCAGTGGCTTTGATCATCTCCTCGGAGACCTTCTGCCCGGCGGCGGCGAACAGCTTCGCGGCCGGTTTCTCGCCGATGAGCATCTGCTCGGCTTCGGTGACTCGCTGCCAGATCGGGAAGGCGGCGCCAGGGACGATCCGCGCCTCGATAATCGTGCCATCATCGCCAATTTGGAGGATGGCGGCGACGCTCAATCGGGAGATCGAGAGAGCATTGCGACGACCGAGTTTGATAAAGGTGCTACGGGTATTTGGAGGGAGCTTATTGAACTGGATGACGGTCAGGAGTTCGCCAGGATTAGCCGCAGTTTGGTAAGGTTTGATCATCAATTTGGCCAGGTCCAGAACCCGGCTGCCGGTCTTGGATTGGAGGGTCACCATGGCGCCAAGGGCAATAAGAGGGGGGACAGTGTCGGCGCAGGCGGCGGCGTTCATGATATTTCCGCCGACGGTGCCGCGGTTGCGGATTTGCGGTGAGCCGATGGAGGCTGCGGCCGTGCTGAGAAGCGGAGCGAACTGATATATCGCCTTCGATCTCAACAACCCGGTATGAGTTGTCAGTGGCTTCACCAGGATCATTCCGTCAGTTTCGGCGATACCGTCCAGTTCGCCCACTTGAGATATATCCAGGACGAGACGAGGGGTCTTGGTTGAAGGCCGGCGGGACTCGATCAGGAGATCGGTTCCGCCCGCGAGGATCGAGGCGTCGGAACCATGCTCAGCGAGGACATTGCAAACCTGAGCGATGGTCATTGGGGCGATGTATGCGAAGGGGTTCATTGGTCACCTCGTCCAAGTTTGCAGGAATCTCCGAATACCAGGTCTTTGCGCGCCGAGGCGCGCTCGCCTTTCCGGGTCAATTTGTGGCCCAAAAGAACACGCTCGAGCGTGGCTGGGATTTCGCAGATTCGTTTGCCGGTGGCGTTGAAGATGGCGTTTGCGATGGCGGGAGCGGCGATCTCGGTGGCAGGCTCGCCGATGGATTTTGCGCCGAATGGGCCGGCGGCGTCTTCGTTCTCGACGATGATGACCTGGATGTTCGGCACGTCCAGGGCCGTTGGGATTAAGTACTCGTCGAAGTTGAGCTGCTTCGGAATGGCGTCCTCGTAATCGAATTCCTCGAGCAGGCCGTAGCCCAGGCCCATAGCGACGCCGCCGTAGCACTGGCCGAGGACGGTGTTCCGATTGATCGCCTTGCCAACATCGTGGCAGGAAACGAAGTTCAGGACATCGACTTTGCCGGTCTCGGTATCGACTTCGACTTCGGCGACATTTGCGCCATAGACGAAAGTGAAGTAAGCCTCGCCCTGCCCTTCTTCTTCGTGCCAGGAGGTGGGGGGAGCTTTATGCCAGCCAAGGCCGAACATCGGTTTGCCGCGGCGGAAACACTCGGCGGCGATCTCGGCGAACGAGGCCAGCCTCTCGCCGCTCCGATTATCGACCAGGTAATTGCCGAGCAACTCGCAATCGTCCGCACCCACCTTCGCCATCTCGGCTCCGACCCCGAGCAATGTTGCGCGCACGATCTCTGCAGCCTGCTTTGCCGCTGAGCCTCCCATGATCGTCCCGCGCGACGCCACCGTCGGCCCCGAGTCGGGCACCCGACTGGTGTTGGTGTTCAGAAACCGGATGCGGTTAATGGAAATCCCCAACACCTCCGCTGCGATCTGCGACATTTGTGTTTGCGCGCCCTGTCCCATATCCGTGATACCCGAAGAAACGATCACGCTCCCGTCGGTCTGGACGGAAACAATCGTTCCGGCTGCGTCCACACCTTCGGCGCCGAGAGAGACGCCGCGGTAGCTACAGGCCAAGCCGATGCCTCGCTTTTTGGGAGCGTTGGGGCTCTGTCGATATTTGTTCCACTTTTTCGCGAAGGCTGCAGCCTCGGCAGCTTTGGTCAGCACTTCGATGAGGCTTACTTTGTGGTGCGCAAGCTGTTGTCCGGTTGCCGTAACGGCACCCTGTCTAAAACCGTTTTGCAGGCGGATTTGCAGGGGATTCTTTCCAACCTTCTCGCCCAGTTCGTCCATCATGGACTCGATGGCGAAGTTCACTTGCGGCGAGCCGAAGCCGCGCATGGCGCCGGTGTAATTGTTGTTGGTGTAAACGGCGTAAATGTCGGTTTTGACGTTTTCGCAATAATAGGGGCCGGTGGCCTGGACCACCGAGCGCCAGGTCACGAATGGACTCATGGAAGCGTAAGCGCCACCATCAGCGATGCACCGGATTTCCATGGCAGTTATCGAGCCGTCATTTTTCGCGCCCCATTTGTAATAGAGGATATAGGGATGGCGCTTGTAAGATTCGAGCATGGATTGCTCGCGGGAGTTGACCATTTTGACCGGTTTGCCGGTGGCCAGGGCGAGCAGGGCGGCGCGGCAGCATAGCGAGGTCATGACTTCATCTTTGCCGCCAAAGGAGCCGCCCAGAGTGGCCTGGACGATCTGGACGCGGTTGAGGTCGAGCTGGAGCGCGGCCGCGACCGAGCGGCGGGTCGAAAAGAGATTCTGGACGCTGCCGGTGACAATGACACCGCCCTGCTCGGCGGGTTCGGCGAGCACGGCTTCAGGCTCGAGGTAAGAGTGCTCAATGCACGGCGTCCGGAACCTCCGCTCGATGACAAAGTCGGCCTGGGCGAAACCTCTCTCGATGTCGCCTTTGCGCACTTTGTGGTGGACAAATGCGTTGTCGTTGCCATGAATCTTGGGGGCGTCCGGCCTGAGCGCGGCTTCGGGGTCGGAGACGACGGGCAGGGGTTCGTAATCGACCTCGATCAGGTTCAAAGCGGCCTCGGCGATTTCTCGGGTCTTGGCGGCGACCAACGCGAGGCCGTCACCAAGGTAGCGGACCTTGTCGCTGGCAAGGATGGCTTGGTTCTTGACGACGATGCCGATGACTCTTTCGCCGGGGATGTCCTGGGCGGTAAGAACGGCTTCGACACCGTCCAGTTGTTTGGCTTTGGAGGTATCGATGCGCAGGATGTGGGCGTGGGGATGCCTGGAGCGGAGGACTTTGCCCCAGAGCTGGTGAGCAAGGTTGTAGTCGGCGGCAAACTTTGCCTGACCGGTGACCTTGCCGAGGGCATCGACGCGCCGTTCGCCTTTCCCGATGATGTTGGGATTTGGCCTGGCACCGCCGCCCCGCCTGCCGACAGCGCGCGAGAATGCGACCTGGTTTCGCTTTGCGGCCGCTTGCAGCCGGACTTTACGGTGTGGCAATGGCCGGCGCACTCTCTTTTTCAATTGCGTCATATTTCGGTTCGGTGCCCGTCGTCTCAGTGCGGAAGCTTCGAGAGCGAGCACTGAATTCTAGTGGCGTTGCCGTGGCTGAGTCAATATGTCCGCGTTTTCCGGCAGCAATTGTCATTATACCCGGTTGCCGAAGTTGACTCGGATTTGAACAGGAGATAACAGAGCTAACGGAGCTATGCCCGACGGACCGCCACCGACATCTCCGTCTGGAGCGGCATGTTTATAGAAACAAACACCACGGCACCAGCAATTCATTTTGACGTGGCGTTGGGCAGCCGGGCACCCGGCGTACAAAAGAGTTGCTGTGAATCAAGCGCATGGTTCTGTGATTGACGCGACCCCCTTGGTCCGGCTAACAAGTCTGCCATGCTGAATGCCGATCGCCAACCACAACCAACCCTTCATCAGCCGCATTGGGATCACCGACTGCCCGGCTCGGCACCCTCGTTACGACTGCCGCTAGTTAACCCATCGCTGCAACGAAGCAAAGGCGAAGGCAACCCGGTTCTTAACCGCTTCAACCGTTTCCAGGCCAGGGGAAGGTTCGCACCCGGCCTGGCGCCGGTGCTGGCTTGCGTGTTCACGCTTGCAGGCTTGCTGGCGAATGCGGCGGAGTTGCAGAAGACCTTTTACGTCTCGAAGCTGGGCGATAATTCAGATGGCCGCAGTTGGGCGACCGCTTTTGCTACGATTCAGAAAGCGCTGCTCGCTCTGCCGGATGCGTCCGGGGGCTGCCGCGTCGTAATTCGTCCCGATACTTATGTTGAAGCCAATCTCTACCCGGCATTTAAGGGCGCGCTGGGCGCTTACAATTCGCTCGAAGGCGATTTCGACGGCAGGCTGGGCTCCGGCACGTCGGGGTGGGTGGTGATTGACAGCGGCGACCCGGCGAAAGGGTTCAAAAGCTACGACTGGTGGGGAACCATCCGAGCAACCAGCAAGGGTTGGTCGCCGGGGCACACGGAAGCGACCTTTTCGGCGATCGGTTGGGACCGGTGGATCTTGCGGCGGCTTTACGCCACAGGCGGCGATGCGGGCTTGTTCTGGGATTGCACCGACAAGGTCGAACCGTTCACCGTTGTGGTCGAGGACTGCGTTAGCAT
>Ga0194039_1001882_pt1 | contig 10992 bp, 10 predicted proteins | sample JunL228m_MetaG_FD_148679 | JGI IMG/M metagenome (GOLD analysis project Ga0194039, IMG submission 148679) | Anoxic zone freshwater microbial communities from boreal shield lake in IISD Experimental Lakes Area, Ontario, Canada - Jun2016-L227-8m | ecosystem: Environmental > Aquatic > Freshwater >...
AGATTGATCCGACGGCCATCCGCCGCCGCGCGAAACTCATCGAGCTCCACGAGTCCATCTCCGCGCAGAAGCTCATCGACGAACTCGCCCGCAAGGGCCTGAAAATCGAGCACTATGCGGACAGCGACGCGCCGCTCTTCGAACTCGTCGAGGGCGACGGCGACAAGGCGGTCACACACCCGCTCTTCGCCATCCCGGAGATCCTCACCAAGGTCCTCGAAATCGGCAAGCGCGGGCTCTCGATCCAGCGGTTCAAGGGCCTCGGAGAAATGAACCCGAAGCAGCTCTTCGAGACCACGATGAATCCGGAAAAACGCAAGATGCTCAAGGTCGAGCTCAACGAGGACAACGCGGTCGAGGCCGACCGCATGTTCACCATCCTCATGGGCGACGTCGTCGAGCCCCGCCGCCAGTTCATCGAGGACAATGCTTTAAATGCGCGGCTCGATGTTTAACCCGGAGCAAGCCATCAATCAATCGAAAGTGCCACTGTCATTTTCCATTTCTTCCCATCGTATTTGACACTCGTGACTGCATGTGACTACATTTGGATATGAAACCTTCATCCCGCATCACCGACGGCGAGCCGATTTCGCAATCTCCTGTTTTGCGTGAGGTCACGACGTTTCCCGGCATCGGCGACACGATCAGCGTGCGAGCGGCAAAGGCCCATCTCTCCGCCCTCCTCACCCTTGTCGAGGGCGGACGCGAAATCACGATCACGAGCGGGGGAAAGCCAAAAGCGCGTATCGTTCCTCCCAAGAAAACGGATCCCCGCGTGCCGTTCACCGGCACACGGGAGCACCTGGCAAAAATGCCGCCCTGGCGCGGCGGCCCGACCGCCGACGAACTCATCCGGGCCGATCGGGATTCGAGGGGCTGGTAACCATGTATCTCGACAGTGCCATCATCGTGAAATTGCTCACCAAGGAAGATGACTCCGCCTTCTTCCAGAAAAATCTGGCCGGCCTCCGCTTTTCGATTTCCGAACTTTCCGAAGCGGAGGTTCTGTCCGCTCTTCTTGGAAAAGAGCGAGCCAAGTTCCTCACTCCGACTCAGCGAAAAATGGCATGGACGGAATTCCAAGAGCGCGTCGCGAGCCGCGAGTTTTACATGTTGCCGCTGCATTCTGCCACGCTCTCGAAGGCCGGAAATCTCCTCGAAGCCTGCCACCCGCACGTCGCCCTCCGCACGCTCGATGCCATCCACCTCGCCGCCTGCGACCTGAGCCGGGATTTCCCGCTCTGCACGACCGACCGTCGGATGCGCGAGGCGGCCGGCTTTTTGAAAATTCCACTTTTTCCTGAAACCCTTCTCTAATTTTTTATGTATACGCAAAACGAAAAAGTCGAACTGGTGAACGTGGCCGATGAGATGTCGAGGTCGTTCCTCGACTACTCGATGTCGGTCATCATCTCCCGCGCCCTGCCGGACGCGCGCGACGGGCTCAAGCCGTCGCAGCGACGGATTCTTTTCGCCATGAACGAGCTTGGCATCCAGCCGACCCGCAAGCACCTCAAGTGCGCGAGGATCGTCGGCGAGACGATGGGCAAATACCACCCGCACGGCGACCAGGCGATCTACCCGACGCTCGTCCACATGGCCCAGCACTGGGCGATGCGCGAGATGCTCATCGACGGACAGGGGAACTTCGGCTCGGTCGAAGGCGATCCGCCCGCGTCGATGCGATACACCGAGGCCCGCCTCCACCATCTCGGCGCGGTGCTCATGACTGACATGGACAAGGGGACCGTCGATTTTGTCCCGAACTACGACGAGACGGAATCCGAGCCCACCGTCTTCCCGGCGGCATTCCCGAACCTTCTCGTCAACGGCGGCACCGGCATCGCGGTCGGCATGGCGACGAACATGCCTCCCCACAATCTCGGCGAGTGCATCAACGGGATCTGCGCGCAGATTGACGACCCGGACATCACGATCGACGGCCTCATGGCCCACATCATCGGACCGGATTTCCCCACGGGCTGCGTCATCCAGGGGAACGCCGGCATCCGCCAGTATTTCGAAACCGGCCGCGGCTCGGTGCGGGTGCGCGGACGCGTGGCGGTCGAGGAGGGCAAGGGCGGACGCGAGAGCATCATCATCACCGAGATTCCCTACAACGTGAACCGCGCGGAGCTCGTGAAACGGATCGCCGCGCTGGTGAACGAAAAAATTCTCACGGGGATCAGCGACGTGCGCGACGAGAGTGCCGAGGACACGCGGGTCGTCATCGAGCTCAAGCGCGACGGGAACCCAAAGGTCATCATCAACAACCTTTTCAAGCACACCGCGCTCGAATCCTCGTTCAGCGTGAACATGCTGGCGATCGACCGCGGCAAGCCGAAGCTCCTCTCGCTCAAGGAGGCGATCAACTGCTACATCGAGCACCGGCGGGAGGTCATCCTCCGCCGTACCCGCTTCCTCCTCAACGCCGCCGAGGTCGAGGCCGAGAAGCTCGAAGGCTACCTCATCGCGCTCGCAAACATTGACGACTTCATCAAGATCATCCGCGACTCGAATGACCGCGATGACGCGAAGGCGAAGCTCCTCGCGCTCTCGTGGACGCGCAAGGCGGTCGAGAAGCTCGGCATCCTCATCCGCAGCGAGGCCCGCGTCGCGGACGGAAAATACCGTTTTTCCGAGAAGCAGGTCGGCCACATCCTCGACCTTCGGCTCTACCAGCTCACCGGCCTCGAGCGCGACAGCATCAAAAGCGAATACGACGCGCTCATCTCGACGATCAAGGACCTCCTCGACATCCTCGCAAAAGAAAAGCGCGTCCTCACCATCATCAAGGACGAGCTCCGCGCGCTGCAGGCGAAGTTCGCCACCCCGCGCCGCACGCAGATCGTCCCGGCCGAGGGCGAGATCGCGATCGAGGATCTCATCGCCAACGACGGCGTCATCGTCACACTCACCCACAACGGGTTCATCAAGCGCACGCTCGTCAGCGCGTTCCGCGCCCAGAGACGCGGCGGCAAGGGGGTCATCGGCATGACCGCCCGCGAGTCGGAGAATGAGGAGGACAGCGACTTCGTCGAGTATCTCTTCACCGCCACCACGCACGACTACCTGATGTTCTTCACCGAGACCGGACGATGCTACGTCGAGCGCGTCTTCGAAATCCCCGAGGGCTCGCGCGCCAGCAAGGGCCGCTCGATCGCCAACCTCCTCGAGCTCCGCAATGACGAAAAAATCGCCGCCACCATCCGCGTCCAAGGACAGAAAACCGACGAGGAAACCTGGAACGAAAACCTCCACATCGTCTTCGCCACCCGTAGCGGAATCGTCAAGAAGTCCAATCTCAGCGACTTTAAAAACATCCGCAAGGGCGGGATCATCGCGATCATGATCGAGGCGGACGACCGCCTGATCGATTGCAAGATGACGATCGGCCAGGACGAGATCGTCCTCATCACCCACGGCGGCCAGAGCATCCGCTTCAGCGAGGACGAAATGCGCGACCAGGGCCGCAACACGATCGGCGTCTGGGGGATCCGCTTGGAGAAGGGCGACTACGTCGTCGCCGCCGCCGTCGTCAACAAGGACGCCCAACTCCTTGTCGCCGGAGAAAACGGCCTCGGCAAGCGCACGGGCTTCGACGAATACCGGCTCCAAGCCCGCGCCGGCAAGGGCATCATCACGATGAAAACCAATGAGCGCACCGGCGGCGTCGCCGGCGCACTCACCGTCCGCGACGACGCCGAACTCATGCTCATCACGAACAAGGGGAAAATGGTCCGCACCCGCATCAAGGAAATCCGCGAGACCGGCCGCAATGCTCAAGGGGTCAAACTGATTGACCTCCGCGAGGGCGAAGTCCTCCAGGGCATCGCCCCGGTCGTCAGCGATGGCGAGGAAGAGACGGAAGAAGCCTGACGCGGGCGGTGGAGGAGTTTCGCGGCTGGAAGCCGCGAGTTGCACGCTGGAAGCGTGCGCTCCCGGAAGAAAACGCGATGCGTACGGTTCAACTTCGCGGGGGGAAGCTCATTCCCCTTGCGGTTTCTGCGAGGACAAAAAAATCCCCGCGGAAGCGTTTGCGGCTCCTCGCGGGGATGATTTTTTTGACGTCGCGGACGTTTACAGCCGCGAGATGAGGAGCTCGCGCTGGAAGATGAGCTCCTTCGGAAGCTGGCTGTAGAGCTTGATGAAGAGCTCGTCCTGCATGACGAGTTCACGGTGCCACTCGGCGGTGTCGATCTTTTGCGCCTGCTCGAATTTCGCGGCGGGCATTTCTTTTTCGAGCCCGCGCATGTCGATGTCCTGGTATTCCGGCATCCATCCGATCGCGGTCTCGGTCGCATGCTTGCCGGCCTGGCAACGCTCGACGATCCACTTGAGGACGCGCATGTTTTCTCCGAATCCGGGCCAGAGGAACTTGCCCTCCGGGCTCTTGCGGAACCAGTTGACGTGGAAAATCGCCGGCAGGGTTTTGACGTGGTGGCGCATTTCGAGCCAGTGGGCGAAGTAGTCGCCCATGTTGTATCCGCAGAACGGGAGCATGGCCATCGGGTCGCGGCGCACCTGGCCGATCGTGCCGGCTGCGGCGGCGGTCATCTCGGAACCGACGGTCGCGCCAAGATAGACGCCGTGGCCCCAGTCGAACGACTGGAAGACGAGCGGCATCGTCGTCGCACGGCGACCGCCGAAGACCATCGCGCTGAGCGGGACGCCCGCGGGATTTTCCCAATCGGGATCGATGATCGGACAGTTGCGCGCCGGGGCGGCGAACCGGCTGTTCGGGTGGCTGGAGAGCACCGGCTTGCCGTCGGCGTCTTTCGTCTCCGGCGTCCAGTCTTTGCCCTTCCAGTCAATCAGATGCTTGGGCGCCTCTTTGCTCATCCCTTCCCACCAGATGTCTCCGTCGTCGGTGAGCGCGACGTTCGTGAAGATCGTGTCGCACTTGATGGATTCCATCGCCATCGGATTGCTGTCGTAGGCGGTGCCGGGAGCGACGCCGAAGAACCCGGCCTCCGGGTTGATCGCGCGCAGGGTTCCGTCGGGACCCGGCTTGATCCAGGCGATGTCGTCGCCGATGCAGCTGATTTCCCAGCCCTCGTCCTTGAGGACTTTCGGCGGGATGATCATCGCGAAGTTCGTCTTCCCGCAGGCGCTCGGGAATGCGGCTGAAACGTAGGTCTTCTTGCCCGCGGGATCCTTGACCCCGAGGATGAGCATGTGCTCGGCCATCCAGCCCTCGTCGCGCGCCATCGCCGACGCGATCCGCAGCGCAAAACATTTTTTTCCGAGGAGCGCGTTCCCGCCGTATCCCGAGCCGAAGCTCATGATGAGCCGGTCTTCCGGGAAGTGGGTGATGTAGGTGTCCGCGGGATTGCACGGCCAGGGGACGTCTTTTGCGCCGGCGGCCAGCGGCATGCCGACCGAATGCAGGCACTTCACAAAGACCCCGGTCTTGGCGATCTGGTCATAAACGCCCGCGCCCATGCGGGTCATGATCCTCATGCTGGCGACGACATACGGGCTGTCGCTGATCTCAATCCCGTATTGGGCGATCGGGGAACCGATCGGGCCCATGCTGAACGGGATCACATACAGCGTGCGTCCGGCCATGCAGCCTTTGAACAGGCCGCTGATCTTCTTCTTCATGACATCCGGAGCCTCCCAGTTGTTTGTCGGGCCGGCGTCCTTCTTCGACTTCGAGCAGATGAACGTGCGTTCCTCGACGCGGGCGACGTCGCGCGGGTCGCTGCGCACGAGCAGCGAGTTCGGGCGCTTCTTCGGGTCGAGCCAGCGCGAGGACCCCGAGGCCACGAGCAGCTCGCGCATGTGCTTGTCTTCGGCTTCGGATCCGTCGCACCAGAAGATGGCGTCGGGCTTGGTCATCGCGGCGATCTCGTCGACCCAGGCGATGATGGATGGGTTCGATGGTTTGCAGGTTCCCAGTGTGGTGGTTTTACTCATATGAAATTGATATTAGCCGCGCTAATACTGACAGGTTTTCCATGCGTGGCAAGGGAAACGATATCGCGACAACATTAAATTTTTCTCATCGGGAACGACGATCCTTGCGCTCTTCCTTGTGGCTGTTTCTTTGCTCCTCAGCACCTCCGCGCGCGTCCCCGATTTTTCCTTTGAAGGAGCGGGAGCGCTCCATCACACTCCGTGCACTGGATGAGAGCTTATGATGTCATCGTGATCGGCGGGGGCGCGGCGGGGCTTTTTTGCGCGGCCACGGCCGGGCGGCGGGGGCGCCGGGTTCTCGTCCTCGAGCACAACGGGCGGCCCGGCGAGAAAATCAGGATCTCCGGGGGCGGACGCTGCAACTTCACGAACATCCACGCCGGGCCGGACAACTACATTTCCGCGAACCCAGGGTTCTGTCGCTCGGCGCTCGCCCGGTTTTCTCCGGGGGATTTTCTTGCGTTGGCCGGGAAGCACGGGATCGCCTTCCATGAGAAGACGCTCGGCCAGCAATTTTGCAACGGCTCGTCGCAGGAGATCATCGGGATGCTATTGAGCGAGTGCGCGGAGGCGGGCGTCGAGATCCGGTGCGGGTGCCGCATCGGGGAGGTTCGCGCCGGGTTCCGCGTTCAGGTGGACGCCGGCGAGCATTGCTGCGACTCGCTGGTCGTGGCCACCGGCGGGCTTTCGTTTGCGAAGCTCGGAGCCGGCGATTTCGGACACCGTGTGGCGAGGCAGTTCGGGATGGACGTCACTCCGCTCCGCCCCGGCCTTGTGCCGCTGACCTTGCCGGGGCCGGTCCTCCGCGCGTTCGCGCCGGTCAGCGGCGTTTCGCTTCCGGTGCGGGTGAGATGCCATCGCGGAGATTTTTCGGAATCGCTTCTGGTGACCCACCGCGGATTCAGCGGGCCGGCCGTCCTGCAGATTTCCTCGTTTTGGAATCCGGGCGACGTGCCGTCCTTCGATCTCCTGCCCGGAAAATCTCTCCCGTTCCGCCGCGGCCGCACGAGCGCGCCCGCCCTGCTCGCGGAGTTCTGGCCGCGCCGGTTCGCCGACGCGTGGTGCTCGCTGCACGCCCCGCAGAAACCGCTGGACAGGTGGTCGGATTCCGAGTGCCGCCGGTTCGAGGAACTCATCCACAACTGGCCGGTCGCGTTCGCGGGAACCGAGGGCTACGCGAAAGCCGAGGTCACCATCGGCGGCGTGGATACCGGCGGCCTGTCCTCGAAAACCATGGAGTCCCGCACCCAGCCCGGGCTTTTTTTCATCGGCGAAGTCGTCGATGTCACCGGGTGGCTCGGCGGATACAATTTTCAATGGGCCTGGACGAGCGCCCACGCGGCGGGCCATGCGGCCTGAGCGACCGCCGCACGGATTTTATTTCCGAACCGCCGCTTTCGTTGTAGAGGTTTTCAGCTATGACATTTTCAGGAACCCATACCGCACTGGTCACTCCGTTCCGCGGGGGCCGGTTTGATGCGGACGCCTTCCGCGGGCTGATCGAGGAGCAGATTGCCGGTGGGATCACCGGGATTGTGCCAGTTGGAACCACCGGCGAGTCCCCCACCCTCGACCACGACGAACACAACGAAGTGATCCGCGCCGCGATCGAGGCGGCCAACGGCCGCTGCGCCGTGACGGCCGGAACCGGCTCGAATGCGACATCCGAGGCGATCGCGCTGACTGTCGAGGCCGAGCGGCTCGGGGCCGACGCCGCGCTGCTCGTCGCGCCCTACTACAACAAACCGTCCCAGGAGGGCCTCTACCGCCACTTCCGCGCGATTTCGGAATCGGTGAAAATTCCGCTTGTTCTCTACAGCATCCCCGGCCGCTGCGGGATCGAGATCGGCGTCGGGACGGTCGCGCGCCTCGCGGGCGACTGCCCGAACATCCGCGCGATCAAGGAAGCCGGCGGCTCGGTCGAGCGGGTCAGCCAGCTTCGCGCCGCGCTGCCCCCGGAGTTTGAAATCCTCTCCGGCGACGACTCGCTGACGATCCCGTTTCTTTCGGTCGGAGCGGACGGGGTGATCAGCGTCGCCTCGAACCTTTATCCCGCCGAGGTCTCCCGCATGGTCCGGCTCTGGCTCGGCGGCAACACGGCCGGCGCGGCGGCGATTCACCGCCGGCTCTATCCGATCTTCAAAGACCTCTTCATCGAGCCGAACCCGGTGCCGGTCAAATTCGCCCTCTCGCTCCGAGGAAAAATGTTGCCCGACGTCCGGCTTCCGCTCTGCGAAATGTCCGGGGAAAATTCCGCGCGTCTGCGCAAAACTTTGGAGGCGTTCGCATGATCCGGCTCCTCATCAATGGCTCGAAAGGCCGCATGGGCCGCGCGCTCGTGGCCTGCGCGGCGGAAGACCCCGAACTCGCCGTCTCCGCCGAGGTGGACGAGGGCGACGATTTTTTGTCCGCCCTTGCCGGATGCGATGCGGTGATTGACTTCACGCTCGCGCCCGCCACGGCCGCGGTTGCCGAAGCCTGCGCTGCCGCGGGGAAAACCCTCGTCATCGGGACGACCGGCCACTCGGACGCCGACCGCGCGCGGATCGCCACGACCGCCCGTACGATCCCGATCGTCCATGCGCCGAACTTCAGCGTCGGCGTAAACACCCTCTTCTGGCTCACCCGCAAGGCCACCGAAATCCTCGGGCCGGACTTCGATCTCGAGGTCGTCGAAATGCACCACCGGCTGAAAAAAGATTCGCCCAGCGGAACCGCCCGCCGGCTCGCCGAGATCCTCGCCGACGTGCGCGGGCTCTCCTACGACACCGACGTTAGCCACGGACGCGAGGGAATGCCCGGCGAACGCACGCGATCCGAGATCGGCATGCACGCGATCCGGGGCGGAGACGTCGTCGGCGACCACACGGTCATCTTCGCCAACACCGGCGAACGCATCGAACTCACCCACAAGGCTTCGAGCCGCGACACATTCAGCAAGGGTGCCCTCCGCGCTGCCAAGTGGGCCATCGCAAAGCCCCCCGGACTCTATGACATGCAGGATGTCCTCGGGCTTCGCTGAGGAATCCCAGGAAATGCCAGCGCCGGCGACATCCAACAGTTCAGGGATCGTCGGCGGCCAAGTGGACACAAAGCTTCAATCGGAATACTCCGGCAAACGCACCGAATTTCTGGCTTACCGCTCGGTCATATCCACCGCCCGCACCCCACTCGAATGGCTGCTACGGCAACTGAACGAAAAAGTATGACCCGCGAAAACCGCACAATCTCGTGCTTTGGAATAACTCATCCATGAATGCCGCCCTCGATTCCCTCATCCTCACCCTCCGGGGCCAAAAGGTCATCCTCGATGCCGATCTGGCCGGGATCTACGGTGTGCTCACCAAGGTGCTGAACCAGGCGATCAAGCGAAATGCCGACCGATTTCCCGACGATTTTATGTTCCAGTTGAAGGCTGGAGAATGGCGGAACTTGAAGTCACAAATTGCGACTTCAAGTTTAGAATATCAAGAGGATCAGCCAGATACGCAGGACCGGTCACAAATTGTGACCGGTTCCCAAAAACATCGTGGCACGCTTCCCTACGCCTTCACCGAGCACGGTGCCCTCATGGCTGCCAACGTCCTCAACAGTCCCGAGGCTGCCAAAATGAGCGTGTATGTCGTCCGGGCGTTCATCAAACAACGCGAACTCCTCATGGCGCAATCCGATGTCCTGAAAAAACTCGCCCAGATCGACGCCAAGCTCCTCGAACACGACGACGACCTGCGCGTGATCTGGCAGGAACTCCAGCCGCTCCTCAATCCCCCGCCCATTCCACCCAAACCGCAGATCGGCTTCCATGCCAAAGAAGACAGCCCGCCCTACCGCGCCCGCACCGCGAAAAGAAACCGCTAAACCTTTTCCCTTTTCTGCCATGCCTGACCTCCGAGAAAATCTCCAATCCGCCCTTCCTCCCACAAAAAAACGAACCGTCGTCGCGAAGGCCACGCCCACCGATCTTGCCAGGCTCATCACCGAAGTGGTGAAGCTCACCCTGCCGAAGGATGCCAACATCCACGCCAAGGAATACCAGCTCTACCTGCCCTCGAAAGAACTGCTCCGCCAAAAGCTCCTCGAATGGGCCCGTGCCGCCGAATCCGGGACATAAAGATTGAAACAGGAACCCATGAAAGCCGGCATCGCACTGGGATCGAACCTCGGGGATCGCCTGCATTTTTTTCAGGAGGCGCGGAGGCATCTTTTCGCCCTGCACGAAGGCGCGGAGGCGATCCTTTGTTCCAGGATCTACGAGACCGAGCCGGTGGATTGTCCGGACGGATCCGCGTCGTTTCTCAACGCGGCCATCGAGATCGAGACGTCCCTTTCCCCGCTCGATCTCTTGGCGCGCATGCAATCCATCGAGGTTGAGTTCGGACGGCCAAAGGACCATGCGTTCCACGGGCCGCGCACGATCGATCTGGATCTGCTTTATTGTGATGATCTCAAGCTGTCGCATCCTTCGCTCACGCTGCCGCATCCGAGAATCGCGGAACGGCTATTCGTTCTGAAGCCGCTGGCCGATATCTGCCCGGAGCGGATCCTTGCCGGCGGCCGGGAATCCCTTCGCACCTTGTGCGGGCGCTTGGAAAAAATCGCTCCGGGCCCTCGAACAAAGGTTTTCCCGGCTTCCTTTTCATGAGACCATTCCAACAAATTTCAGAATGAAAAGATCCGCTAATTTTCTCATCGAGGCGAAGCGCACGGGCGGGAAGATCGCGTGTTTGACCGCTTATGATTACCCGACCGCGCGGTTGTTGGACGAGGCGGGGCTGGACATTATTTTGGTCGGGGATTCGTTGGGGATGGTCGTGCTGGGGCATCCGGATACGACGTCGGTGCGGATGGAGGACATGCTGCACCACACGGGGGCGGTGGCACGCGGGGTGACCCGGGCGTGGGTGGTCGCGGATCTGCCGGCGGGAAGCTGCGCGTCACCGGAAGCAGCGGCGGAAAATTCCTTGCTGCTGATCGGGGCGGGGGCCGATGCGGTGAAGATCGAGGGCGGGGATCTGCGGATGCTCGAGGCGATCCGGGCGACGGGGGTCGAGGTGGTCGGCCACCTCG
>Ga0194039_1001883_pt1 | contig 10985 bp, 6 predicted proteins | sample JunL228m_MetaG_FD_148679 | JGI IMG/M metagenome (GOLD analysis project Ga0194039, IMG submission 148679) | Anoxic zone freshwater microbial communities from boreal shield lake in IISD Experimental Lakes Area, Ontario, Canada - Jun2016-L227-8m | ecosystem: Environmental > Aquatic > Freshwater >...
GTACTGAATTCGCCTCCCTGTTCTATACCACATTGGGGGCCGCTACGGAAGCGCATCGACGCGCTTCGGTCCGCAGCACGGTGATGGAAGGGTGTAACCTGAATGGTATTGGGCAGTTGGCGCTCTGAGGCACCCCTGGCGCCGTCCTTATGCGGGCGGGCGAGCGGCAGCGACGGGCGGCGAGCCATCCAGCTCGCGTCGCTGCCGGTCGCCACGCGTAACGGACTCGCCCGCCCGCATAAGGGCGCGCCGGCATGATTAACCACGCCGGTCAAACTGGTCACCCGGTTTAGGCTGCCCGGAAATTACCCCGCCTCGGAATTGCTTTCGGTCTCCGGTTCGCCATCGGGGGCGGCATCCAGTTGGCTGGGTGCCTGGCTCTTGGTCAGGTCGAGGGCGGCTTCGATTTCCTGCTGCCGCTGGACCAGCGACGCGAGACGGGCTTCATATTCGAACGGTTGCTCGCTTTGCACGATCAGGTCGGCGAAGCGCTCGCGAGTGTTGGCGATGCGCTGTTCGATGCCGGCCGCCGCTTCCTCAAGATTTTGGATCGTGTATTCCACCGAGCGCATGGTTCCCAGCGCCGTGTTGCCCACCTTGGCCAGATGCGTGCCGGCGCCTTTAATGACGATTTCCGGCCCGGCCATGAAATTGTCCGTCACAAACAGTTTGAAGCCGGCAAAGATGCCCACCTGCCGCTCGGCCCGCGAGCCCCGCATCCGTTCAGCCTGGCGTAACAACAACTCGCCGGCGATGCCGCGGTCGCGGAGTTCCTGGCCGTCCAGTTGAATCACAAAGAGATCACCATGCGTGTCCTGCCGGGTGCCAAGGTCGGTGCGCACTTCTTCGAGTCGTTTCTCCAGGCGTGGCCCTTCGTCGCTCAGATGCCGTATCTGGGCGCGCAGCCGGTACTGGGTTTCGCCATGCTGGCTGTGCAACCGGCTCAAACGCGCCACCTCGGCGTCGATGCCGGCCTTTTCGATGACCATGGGATTGCCGGACGCGATGGCCTTCACCTCCGCGTAAGTCAGCGCCGCCCCGTCAATATCCTCGATGCGCCGCAGGTCGCTTTCGCCGGTCATCACCTGCGCAATAAACCGGGCCTTGGTTTCCAATGTCTGCCACATGTAGGCGTCGAAGGATTCCTCGGTGACGTAACGATGGATTTGCACTTCCGAATTGAGATTGCCTTGCCGCAGAATGCGCCCCTCGCGCTGCTCGACATCCGCCGGCCGCCACGGGGCGTCCAGGTGATGAAGCGCGATCAGCCGCTCCTGCACATTGGCCCCTGTGCCCATCTTCTGCGTGCTGCCGAACAAGATTCGCACCCGTCCGGCCCGCACCGCTCGGAAGAGGGCGAGCTTGGCCTCGTCGGTGTCGTAGTCCTGGATAAAGGCGATTTCCTGGGGCGGAACGCCCCGCGCCTGCAGCTTATCGCGCATCTCCTCATAGACGGAGAAGCCGCGCCCGCCCGTGGGGATGGACAGGTCGCAAAAGACCAGTTGGGTGCGGCGCTGCTCCGCCGTCTCCCGCCAGACCCGTTCGATGCGCTCGATGGCCTGGTTGACCTTGCTGTTGGGGTGGTCGGGCAACGACGGATTGTGCAGCCGCAAATCCAGGGCCGCTTTCCTGCCGTCGGTGGTTACCAGCAGCATGTTGTCCTCGCGCGGATCGATCAACCCGGTGCGCAGCGCCTCGGCCCGGTCCACAAGCGACTGGACGATTTCCTTCAGCTCGCGGGAACAGGGGGCGCTGACCACCAGCGGCTTGCCGCTTCGCAGCTCGGGCACCGGCAGGTGAAGCATGGTCTGGGTCTGAATGTCGGCGACTTGCCGGAACTGCTGCATCAACTCAGGCACGTTAATAAAGCGGGCAAAGCGCGTGTTGAGCCGGTAGCCCGACCCGTCGGGGGCCAGTTCCATTGCCGTAACCGGCTCGCCGAAGGTGGCGGCCCAGGAATCGAAATGATCCACCTTCAACGCCTTCAGCGCCGTCATTTGCAGGAAACGCTGCATCGTGTACATCTCGGCGACGCTGTTGGCGATGGGGGTGCCGGTGGCGAAAACAACCCCGCCGCCGCTGTTCATCCGCTGGAGATGCAACACCTTGAGAAACATGTCGAAGGCTCGCTGCGAAGCCGTCTGCGGCAGCCCGGCGATGCGCGTCATCTTCGACACATAGAAGAGGTTCTTGAAACAGTGCGCTTCGTCTACGAACAGGCGGTCCACGCCCAATTCTTCAAAGGTCAGCATATCGTCTTTGCGCTCGTTGGCAGCCAGTTCCTTGAGTTTGCTTTCGAGCCGCTTCTTGGCGCGCTCCAGGGATTTGACCACGCGCGAGTCGCCCTCTTTGCGCTGCTGTTCGATGGCCAGCGTGAGTTCGCGCAGCTCCCCCCTGATGAATTCCTCCTGGGTTTCGCGCGACACGGGAATTTTCTCGAAGCCGGAATGGGTGACGATGACCGCGTCCCAGTTGCCGGTCGCAATGCGGCTCATCAGGGTCTGTCGTTTCTGTTTCTCGAAGTCTTCTTTGGTCGCCACGAGGATGTTTGCGCCGGGGTAAAGGGTGAGCAACTCCGACGAAAACTGCCCGAGCATGTGGTTGGGGACGGTGAACAACGGTTTGCGCGCCAGGCCCAGCCGTTTCAATTCCATCGCAGCGGCTACCATGGTGTAGGTCTTGCCGGCACCGACGACGTGGGCCAGCAGGCAGTTGGGGGTTTGGAGAATCCGCCACACAGCCGCCCGCTGGTGCGGATGCAGGGTGATGGCGGGGCTGGCGCCGGGGAGTGTTAAATGGTCGCCGTTGAAGGTCCGCAGCCGGACGTTATTGAACTCGTCATTGTATTTGCGGGCCAGCCGTTCCCGGCGTTCGTCGTCCTGCCAAAGCCAGCCCTTGAAACGCTCCTTGATCTTTTCCTGCTTGTCACGGGCCGCTTCGGTGGCGGGACCGTTCACCACGTCGCGTTCGGCCCGGGCATCGTAATCATACACGGTCGGGGTGCGCAGGTTGAGCGCGTCTTCCAGCAGTTCCAGGGCGCTGCGCCGGTCCGTCCCCCATTCGGCGGTGTTGGCGACCGAGAATTTGACGCCGTAGCCGCCCCGCACCACCCAGAGGCCCAATTGCGGAACATGGCTCACTGCGATGCCTTCTTCCAGCAACTCTTCGGCAAAGCGTTGAATATCCTCCGCCGGAATCCAGGCGCTGCCCAGCCGGCCATCAATCTCGGAAGGCGAAAGGTCCGCCGGCTGCACCTGTTTCAACGCCTCGACGTTGGCCAGGAACTGCTCGTCCACCAGCGCCGCCGCTTCCGCCGTGGCCAGTTTGGCCCGAACATTGCCGGAAAGGTATTGGTCTTCGGTGTCCCAGCGATGGGTTTGGGGATCAAGGAAAATCGCGCCTTTGAGGTCGGGGAGAAAATCGGCGGTCTTACGATGCAGCAAGCCGGCCAGATGCTCCAGGTCCACAGAACCCCGCTCGCTAAGCGTGACGAGCAAGGCGTCTTTCGGGGTATTGATCTCGATGATGCGGCGCCCCGTTTGCACCGTCCGCTCGCGGAAGATGCTGGCCTTGGTCGCCCGTTTGGTCTCGGCGTCATAATGTTCGAGCGACAGCAGCAAGGGCAGGTCCGGGTCGCCCCGGAATGCGGCGGTATTAGCCCGTTCGGAAATCGGGCCGAAGCGGGCCAGGAATCGGTCATAGGCCTGGTTGAGTTGAAGGCGGACGGTTTCGATGAGGCTCTCGTCCTCGGTGTCGATCTGGGTGCGCAAACACCGGCGCACCGTATCGCGCACGCGAATCAAGCCCCGGATTCGCATGGTGCGCGCTGGTGAAAGTCCTTTGAGAACATGGATCTGGTCGCCTTCGCGGATGGCAATCTGCTCGTTTACCAGCGTGTAGGCGTTAGGTTTGATGTGTTCAGGTGCGGGGAAGAGGTCCTCGACCATCGGCGCCTGGACCTGAGTTTCGACGGGCTGAAAGATGCTGGATGGCAGCGAAACAATGACCCGCGCCAGCGCCTCGGTCAGGTCCTGCCCGTTTCGCACCAGGGTCGGCTCGTTACGGGCATACATCTTCCCTTCCAACCTCATTTCACCCAGCATCATCTGGGGATGGGCGGCGAAGTATTCGTTGACCGGGATGGTTTCGCCCAGGGAATTGGTTATCTCGACCACCGTCTTCCATGCCGGCCCCCCGGGCCGTTCGCCGAGCATTCGCTTGCGGAGGATCACCAGGTCGGTTGTGACCTCGGTATGCGCGTTCTTCTTGAAGGCGTCGTTGGGGAGCCGGATGACCCCGATGAGATCGGCATGGTGCGAGACATATTCGCGCAGTGAGGCGTCGAGCTTGTCGAGGGTGCCTTTGGACGTAACAAACAGGAGCAGGCCGCCGGGCCGCACCTTGTCCAGCGCCTTGGCAAAGAAATAGTCGTGGATGACGAAGTGCCAGGCCTTGAAGTGGGGATCGAACGGTTTGTAATCTCCAAAGGGGATGTTGGAGATGGCGACGTCGTAGAAGCCATCGGCCAGCCGCGCTTCCTCGAAGGGCTGATGGCGGATGTCGGCGTCGGGGTAAAGCGTTTTGGCGAGCCGGGCGGTGATCGAATCAATCTCGATGCCCGTGATGCGAGAACGCCCGTGCATGTCATCGGGCATCAGCCCAATGAAATGACCCAGCCCGCACGCCGGCTCCAGAATCCGTCCCTGCCTAAATCCCAGCCGGCGCAACAAGGCATACATTGCCCGGATGATGGCCGGCGCGGTATAGTGCGCGTTGAGCGTCGTCGCCCGGGCCGATTCTAGCTCGTCGGACGGCAACAAGGATTCCAGCCGGTCTCGTTCTTCGCTCCATTCGTTGTTGTAGGGGTCGAACACCTGGGGCAATCCACCCCAACCCACATAACGGACCAGAATGCGCTTTTCGTCCGCCGTTGGAGGCCGGGCCTCGGTTTCGAGGCGTTGGAGCAGTTCGATGGCGGCCAGATTGTGGCGGCATTTCTGTTTCAGGGAACCAAGCCCCACCCGGTCGGCGTCGGTGATGCGGTAGTTGCCCTGGTTGCGCAACGGCTCCGGCTCGGCCGGTTCTTTGACTGGCGCTATGACTCGGGCGGGAGAAAGAGATACCGCTCCCGGACCATCTCCCAGGCCCGGTCGTGGGCTTCCTGCGCCGTTAACCCCTGCTCCAGAAAATGACGGCGAAGCTGGTCCAATTCCGCGTCGGTCCTCTCCTCCGCCTCCAGCAAGGCCGATTGCAGCAGCCCCGCTGTCTCCAGGCACGACACCATCCGGGGCAGGAACTCGCGCCAGTGTCGCTCGGCCATCCGGCCATATTGTGTCAGTGGTTTCTGTGGTTGCATAGTTCGATGACCTGAATTGAAAGAAGTCTAGTTGTAAAACGTCGTTTGCATTTCTCGCCTTGGTCCGCGCAAACACCCCGCTCTTTGGCATACGCCTCCCAGATCCTAAACAAACGCCATTTTGCCGCCAAATGCGCCGGTTAGTCAACGGCACGGCCCAAGTGCGCGCGAAGATTAGGGAAAGAGTTTTGCGGGTGAGCCCCAACCTCCTGCGGAGCTGTCATTTCCGGGTTCTTGCGGTTTCGGAAACGGAACAATGTTCGGTTCCTGAGCCTTCCTCTCGAACGATTCGAGCGAGGGCAGAACCAGCCATTAGTCTGTGGTTAGGTTTCGATTTTCGTCTGGAGAAGTCCGGATAGGAACGCGTCGATGGCGTTCTTTTTCGCCACGCTGCCGCTGGTTCCCCCGCGGGCGATCAACTTGCGCTGGAACAGCGGGGCCTGAGCCAAGGCTTTCTGCTCGATTTGTTGGCGCTGGGCTTCGGACAACGACCGCCAGAATTCCTGCAAACGCTCTTCTTGTTCCAGTTCCGTCGTCCGTTCCCGGGCCAGCTTCTCCTGCCGGTGCGCCCGGAGCCGGCGCCTGCGCTCACACCCTTGCTGATACCGGCGGGCCTGTTCCTGCCAACTCGTGAAATCACGTGGCGTCGAGTAATGGCTCTTGATGGCGCTGACCAGAAAACCGGGAGGGTTTCGGGAAACCCTCGGGTCCCGGCGGGCGACCAGCCAGTCAAAGACTTCAAGCTGCGCCCGGATATGCTCCGGGGAGGCATTTTGAACGGTATCGGCGGCGGTTGCTGGCGTAACTCCCCGCGCAATCAACTCGCTGGCCAGCGATTCATCTTCGCTTGGCTGCCCAGAGGGCTGGTCTGAGGTTGCCATGGAGGTTGCTTTCGTGAACGCCACGCGCCACCCGCGGGCGCAGACTTTGCGAAAACGCTGGGCGTCAGACATCGGCGTGAGGTAGCCTTTCGCTTCGAGTTCGGCGATGCCGGGGCGCAGTTTGCGCTTGAGGCTGGCGGTATCGTAACCGCGAGCCAACCCGATGTGTTCCCAGGCCAGTTCGTGGAGGCTGAATTCCCACTCGCGCTTGTGAAAGAACCGCTTGTCCAGAAACCGGTAAAGCCGTTTGGCAACGGCGCTGTCGAGTTGCTTGAAGAACTGGAAATCAATGCTCTTGAGATTGCCGGCCTGGAAACTGCGGAAGACCACATCATTCCAGACGAAGGCCGACAGGGGAGGCCGGTCCACGTCGTCGCCGCCACCCTCCACCGGGTCGCCGCGATGGCAGAGCCATACATTATCCAGCACATGGAATTTCGCATCCACCCAGCACTGGCGGGCCTTGTTCCACCAGGCGTTCTGGTAGTAAAGGGTGACCCCGGTCCAGCGGTTGAGCGATTCCTCGATGCGTTCATAGCTTTTGCTATCGTGCCGCCAGCCGAGAATCTGGATCAGTTGATAGCGGGTGAAGGGCACCTCGCGCTCGGCGAACCCGCGCAGCTTGGTGACCTGGATAAGCCCCAGGAGCACTTCATCGTCCAGGGCGGTCGGCAACCCGTAAGCGTCCGAGCCGGTGACCGTGAAATGCCGGGGAACCCATCCATTGCGCTGGTTATCCCAAACCCGGTCTTCAAATTGGAGCGTCTTCTGGTCGGGCCGCAACCGATGCGCCAGGGTGCAGAGCGGGAATTCCACGAGATTGAGCTCATCTTTTCCGTCGGTCGGTTTTGGGGCCATCAATTCTATTTCGATGCGTTCCCGCTGCTCCACGATTCGCCCTCCGCTAAAATCAACACCCCGGCTTTGGCGGTGTTGCTGTTGGTTAAAGGATTCTCGACATAGTTAAAAGTTATGGTCGCAAATCGGCAGTCAAATCACCGGCTTGCGGCAGTTTTCCTGCTTCAATTCCCGGCAAATCCTGCTCCAAATCCCGGTAGCGGCTGCCCCGGTTCCCGGTAATTCCCGCCCCGACTCCCGGTAAGATTCTGTCCAGGTTCCCGGTAGCGGCCTGCCTCAAATCCCGGTATAACACACCGCGCCCCGCCTTGTATAGTTGCTCCCAGAGCCGGCGGGCTGTTCTTCCGCTCTATCACCACGAAGTCAAACTGTGTTATACTCCGTCCCCTCTGGAAGCCTGTGGCTTCCAGGCATCAGGGCAATGCCAACGCATTCTCTGACTTCTTTGAGATGGGCGCGAACACCCGTTAAACCGGACTCACCATCCGGCTAAGGGGACGGACTTTACCAACCGTCAGGTTCGCGTCCCGTAGAGCGTGGTGCCGCGAGAGTGGCTCGCCACGTTCGAGAGAGGCTTCTGGAAGTAATCCCTGGCCGCCCGCCAGGCGTAATCTCCAGATTCTATCTCATGGCAGTGAGGGCAACCTCGCGAATATGGGCGAGCGGGAAATGCTCTGTCGTGAAAATCGGCAGAGCCGTGCGACTCAAAGCGGGTGCGCAGTGAACAAGGAACACTGCAAATCCCCCGGCGGGACCAGGACCACAGCCATTATGGCCGAACGGGTGAAAAGCTCGACAGGTTCGGGTAACGCACGCTGGCGTCGGGAGTCTGGCGGTGGCAACACCGACCAGCCGGAGGCGGACCGCATCCGGGTATCCGCAGAAAAAGCGGAACATGAAAAGCTCAACGATGAAAGGGGCGTTAAGCCCTTGCCAGTCAGCCGCAGCAGAGACGGAGCCGAATCGGAACAAACCGGGTCAGGACGGATAGGGGAGCAGCTTCTGTATTCTAGCCCCCGAAATCACCGCGCCAAGGGCGGTGGAAACTATGCCCGGGCGGGAGCCCAGGACATACCTGACCGGTCCGGACGAAAGCGTCCTACCGACGTGACTGCTGTAGCGAAGAGTCGCACTAACCGTGCAAGAAGTGTGGCGACCGGAGTGGTATCCGGTGCCGGCCAGGTCAGCCGGTGTTTCAAAGGCCGCACTTTGATGAGAGTGTCTCCAGTAGGATTGCGCCGAAGCTCGATTAGAGCGAAGGCAAAGCGCATCCTGGGCAAGGCAGTCCAGGCGGCGGGTGCGTGCTACGGGTGGTGCCGGGCACAATTGCACACACGAAAGAGACGACGGGATGAACCCATCTCAAGGAAGTGGTGGGCAGGTGGATTCAAACTCCACCTGCCCATCGTCTTGCCGGAGAACTGCGTTCGCGGCGGCGCGCCTGGGGACAGGCCGCGCCGTAGCGAGGAGAGCAAAAGCACTGAGCCATAGGTTTGCAAAGGTTCAACCACAAGGATTTTCAACACGCGCTACGACTATAGCGCGAACCAGAGGTTTTGAGGCAGGGCAAGGTTTAACGCGGCAGAAGCGGGCCGCAGAAGGATTTGGGCTTTCGAGAGGTTGCGCCCCCAATGCAACGTCTCATCCTCGGGCTGCCATAAGGGCGCGTCGAGGGAGTCGATTGAGCGCAGCGGCTCGGGTATTCCGGGAAGCCGTGTGCCCCGTGCGCCCGGCGGCGCACGGGACTTGGGCCGTTTAGCCGGCCTCTGGGTCGATCCCAAAGAGGTTGGCGAGTTCTTCGACCTGCTGCGTGCTGAGCGGTCGGCTGGCGCCGTCAAACCAATCCTGAAAGAGGTAGCGGCCGCCAACCCAAGCGGAAGAAGCGGCAGACCAGTCGAGTTCAAAGTAATCTGCGGGACCGCCCCAGGAGAGGCAGAGCTTGTAGGTGCTGAGCCTTTCGACGGAAAGGAGGCTCTCGGCGGCCCGGTCTTGGATGAGGGTCGAAACTTCGCATTGCAGCGCATCGATGTCCGCCGTGGTTACCTCGCGGCCTTCGGCCTTAAGATACCTGGCGCACTTTAGGACGCCCCAGCTTTGAACGTCCGGAAGGAGCTGTTCCAGGCGCCCGCGTAGTTCTTCGTCGATTCGCTCCTCGCATGTGTTTTTGGTTTTGTTTGCTTCCATTTTAGGTCTCCTTTTTCTCTTTTGGAGGGACCATCCCTCTCACCTGGGGCTGGAGGGGTGGCCAAAAAGAGAAAGGGGAGACCCAGGCTTTAGGCCCGAAGGGAGCGGCGGCGGGCAGCACGACTGACGGCTTTGCTGGCGGGAGGGGTGCTCCAAGCGCCCGAAGGGCAAAGCCCCGGTCATGGAAGCAGAAACCGAAAGTGAGCGAGGGGCGTAAAAGCGCGCTTAACGGGCCTGCGGAAGGGCCTAAAACGCCGCAGGAGGGAGTTTATGCTTGGAGTCCGGAGAGTTGAAAGGACAGCCAAAGTGCCCCAGCGGGCCTTTTGGGCTAGGTCACCCCAAAACTTGGCTCTAGACGCCTCCAGGAGCGACGATCTCGCGGCGGGGAAGGGTAGGAGTGCGGGCGTTTTCAGTCGCGGAGGGGAATTGCTTAGGCGCGGGGTTCGCCGCCTCCAGAGGCTATAAAGGAATTCGTGTAAGTGGCCAAAGAAAGCTGAGAGGATAAGCGACTATGGCCATTACTGACGAAGTGTTGAACGAACTGCTTAAAGATTACCAGAAGCCCGAAGATCTATTGGGGCAAGACGGCTTGCTGAAGCAATTGCAGAAGCGACTGCTGGAAAAGGCGATGGGGGCAGAGTTGACGGTCCATTTGGGCTACGGCAAGCACGATCCGGCGGGGCGCAACAGCGGCAACTCACGCAACGGCACCAGCCCCAAGACCTTGAAGGGGGAGTTTGGGAATCTGGACTTGGCGACCCCGCGGGATCGCAACGGGAGTTTCGAGCCGCAGATTGTGGCCAAGGGGCAACGGCGCTTCGAAGGCTTTGACCAGGCGATCATCAGTTTGTATTCGCGCGGACTGACGACGCGGGAAATTGAAGGCCACCTGCTGGAGATTTACGGGGTGGAAATCTCGCCGGGCCTGGTGTCGCAAGTGACCGACGCGGTGTGCGCCGATGTCCAGGTCTGGCAGAACCGGCCGTTGGAGGAAGTCTATCCGATTGTCTATTTTGACGCGCTCTGGGGCAAAGTGCGGGACAACGGGCCCGTGGTGAAGGTGGCGGTGTATCTGGCGCTGGGGATCACGCTGGCCGGGCAGAAGGAGGTGCTGGGGATGTGGGTGGCCAACAGTGAAGGGGCGAAGTTTTGGCTGCATGTGTTGACGGAGCTCAAGAATCGCGGGGTGCGCGACATCTTCATTGGCTGCGTGGATGGGATCAAGGGCTTTCCCGAAGCGATGGAGACCGTCTTTCCGGCGACCCAGGTGCAGTTGTGTCTGGTGCATATGGTGCGGCATTCGCTGAGCTATGTGGGCTGGAAGGAACGGAAAACGGTGGCGGCGGATTTGAAGGCGATTTATCGGGCGGCGACGGTGGCCGAAGCCGAGCAAGCGTTGGCCGCTTTTGAAGCGAAGTGGGATCGGAAGTATCCTTCGATCAGCAAGAGTTGGCGGACGCACTGGCCGGAACTGATCACGTTTTTGAAATATCCGGCGGAGATTCGCAAGGCCATTTATACGACCAACGCGATCGAGTCGTTGAATCGATCGCTGCGCAAGATCAGCAAGAACCGGGGCGTTTTCCCCATCAGGAATCACTGCTCAAACTCTACTATCTGGCTCTGGACCGGATCGCCAAGAAATGGACGATGCCGATTGCGCACTGGAGCGAGGCCCTCAACCGCTTTGCGATCGAATTCGGGGA
>Ga0194039_1001884_pt1 | contig 10978 bp, 14 predicted proteins | sample JunL228m_MetaG_FD_148679 | JGI IMG/M metagenome (GOLD analysis project Ga0194039, IMG submission 148679) | Anoxic zone freshwater microbial communities from boreal shield lake in IISD Experimental Lakes Area, Ontario, Canada - Jun2016-L227-8m | ecosystem: Environmental > Aquatic > Freshwater >...
GTATAGAACGGGTGGTTGATCGTCGAGACGATGTTCCCTCTGACAGTGCCGATGATCATGGCGGAATATTCAGGCCATCCACAATGCCGATGATGGCGTGGTCCACTGGGACAAACCATGTGTCGAGCGCCATCGCGGCTTCACGTCCGCCTTCATAATAGATGAACTCGTTGAAGCCGGCGGCGCGGGTGGAGTCGCAGGCCACAAGCGGTTCACCTTTGGGCTGGCCGTGTTTGTCGAGCGGTTGCACCCAAAGCAGGGGCACGCCTTCGAGTCCTTCATAAACGACACAGGCCGTCAGGGTGCCGATGACCTTGCCGAGCAGCATCAGGAGACCTCCTCACCCTCCATCTCGCGCGGTTTCGTCGCGGCGAAACGCGTGCCCTCAGCGAGATGTTTCGTCAATATTTCGTGCGGCTGGCAGATGATGCGGTGTTGGACGTATTCCTTCCGGCCACGCAGGAAATCCCCGGCCAGCTCCATCGCCGCCTCGATTTCGTGCAACTCGCCGTTGTAAATGCTGATGGCTTTGCCGGACAACTCGTAGTCCGCGAGGCGCAGTTCCACCAAGCGCACCTGGGTGCCTTTGAGCGCCAGTTCAGCCGCGCGGACGTTCGCGGCAACGGTCTCGGTTTCAAGAATAGCCACCGCGTCCTGCTCGACCGGGATGCGATGGCCGAGGATGGCATCAAGAACCTGGGTGTGAACGTCGGGAAGGAACGCGTGGTCCAACCGGCTGGCCTGGCCGACGGCCAAGGCCTCGTTCAGCGATTCCTCGACCGAAGCGGTCGAGCCGCCAATGATAATCAGGTACCGACCCCGGCTGACGGTTCCGGACTTGATCATGGCGATGGGCGCTTTCTTGAGCAGCGCGTCGGTGCAGTAAATGCCGTCGGCGATGCTGCCGAACTCAATGACCGCGATGGTCGAATATTTCCTCATTAGACAATCCTGAATGCGCCGACCAGCGTGCAGCGACGCCAGCGCGAGAAACTGCGCGGACTGGTCATGCCTTCGCCGGTGGGACTGGCTATGGTGAATGACGTGTAGCCTTCGCCCTTCCAGCCCAGCCCGGCCAGAGACGGGCCGTTCTTGACGAAGATGCTGGCGTCGCACTCGCGGGCCATGCGGCTGAGGTTCGATAGGTTCTGGGAATGCATGACGAACGTGTGCCGCCGGGGATGCTCCAGCGCGATGGCCAGATCGATGCCCTCGTCGGCATCCCGCACGCGCGTGATCGGCAGAATCGGCATCATCTGCTCAGTCCACAGCAACGGGTGATCGTGATCGACCTCGACAATGCCCAACCGGACTGTGTCCTCGCACAGGATACCGGCCTTCCGCAAAATAACACTGGCGTTCTTGCCGACGAGGGAGCGGTCGATTTCGGCCTCCTTGCGCGCGCCGTGATTCTTCTTGAAAATAACCTGCTCGAGCGCCGCCAACTGCTCCGGCTTCACCAGCACAGAACCGTAGTACGTCATCGCCTTGATCAGTTGGTCGGCCACGCTCGAAACGACGAGGCATTCCTTCTCGTCGGCGCATATAATGTTGTTGTCGAACGATGCGCCGAAGACCACGTCGCGCGCCGCTTTGTCGATGTCGGCGGTCTCATCCACCACGACCGGCGGGTTGCCGGGTCCGGCGCAGATGGCCCGTTTGCCGCTCGACATCGCCGCATGCACCACGCCGCCGCCGCCGGTAACCACCAGCAGACGTATGCCGGGATGCTTCATGAGCGCTTGGGCGCTTTCAACGGTCGGGTTGGCGATGCAGGTGATGAGGTTCTTCGGCCCCCCGGCGCCAGTGATGGCTTTGTTCATCAGCGCAACATTGTGGCACGAGACGCGTTTGGCGTTCGGGTGAACATTGAACACGACCGCATTGCCCGCCGCCACCATGGCGATGGTGTTGTTGATGATGGTCGAGGTCGGATTGGTCGTCGGGGTAATGGCGGCGATGACCCCGTAGGGCGCGGGTTCAGTCAGGTTGAGACCATCGTCGCCGGTAACGGCGTGCGGCTGCAGATCCTCAGTGCCGGGGGTGTTCTCCGTGACAAGCAGGTTCTTGATGATCTTGTCTTCGTACCGGCCCAGCCCGGTCTCTTCGTGGGCTTCCTTCGCTAACGCGTCGCGGTGTTCGCGCATCGCGCTGCGGATCGCAGCGATGATCTGGTTGCGTTTCCGCAAGCCCATCTGGTCGAACTCGCCAAACGCGACGGCGGCGGCCTGAACGGCTGCTTCGCTGTTCTCGAATACGCCGAGTTCGTCAGCCAGCGAAGGAGCCGCCGGACGCTCCCGGCTCGCCGGAGCGCGGTCGTTCAGGCCGGCAACGATACGCTGGGCGATGACTTCGATTTCCTGGTCGCTAAGTCCGGCCATGATGAACCTGTGCTAGTCCTTCTTGTACTTATCCACGCCACCAATTTCCCAACTATCCACGATGGCCATGATGACAGCGTCGCACGGACGGTTCTGAGTGGCGGTCGTCTGGCGCGCGGAACTGCCGGTCGCGATCAGGACGAGTTCGCCCGGGCCGGCGCCAACGGCGTCCGCCGCCACGACATGACCGCCGGTTTCCTTGCCTTCGGGATCAACGTGTTTGACCAGCATGAACTTCAATCCATCCATGCTGGCTTCCTTGCGCGTGGCCACAACGGTGCCGACAACCTTGCCAAGATTCATAAAGTTCCAATCATTTCAATCATTTCAATCCACGCCCCGCCTGCGCGGGCGGGGCGATGCACCCTACCGGAACGGACCACATGGCCCGTCCCTGATCATGATGCTCGCGTTACTTCTTGGCCGCTTTGGTGCCGCGCCCCAGCGGCAGCACCTCGTCCACGCCCGGGTGCGGCCGGGGTATAACATGGACAGCGACCATTTCGCCGACGCGGCTGGCGGCGAGGCGGCCGGCATCCGTCGCGGCCTTCACTGCGGCGACGTCGCCACGGATGACCGCCGTGACGTAGCCACCGCCGGTCTCCTCGAAGCTGACGAGTTCGACCTTGGCGGCCTTGACCATTGCGTCTGCGCCTTCGACCATCGCCGCGAAGGATCGTGTCTCCAGTAAACCTAATGCATCTGCCATATATGTGTCTCCTAACGTTTTATTTGTGATTATGAATTGTAAATTAGGCTGGGTTCAAAATCCGTCACCCCACGGCTGCCACACTGCGCTGCGGAAGCTGCGGACAAGTGGTTGGTCGTTCCCATGAAGCATCCGGGTTAGTCCGAGCTGCCGCCTTTCATCGCGCGGCCGCTGATGCTGTTAATGGCCGCCTCGGCCGCTTTCCATGCAACATCCACGTCCTTTTCCTCCCCGCCAATATAGACGCGGCCGAAACTGCCAAACGCGCGGATCTCAAGGATGTTGATGTCGGCAGTTTTCTCGGCTTCGTTGGCCGCGAAGGCAGCGTAGGCGGCCGGGGCGACTTCCAGTGTGAAAAGGCTGTGACCCGGCAGAATCGTGTTACCGTGTCGCGTCCGGTTGATGAGCATGGTATGGTAGTCGTTGATCATGCGGATGACGCTGCTGCTGTAGATGACCGGCTTGTAGCGGTCCTCCTCTTTCAACCCGAGCGCATCGAGGATGGCGGCGCCGGCGGCGCGGACATCCGCCTGCGACTCCGAATGGATTTCCAGCAGACCGTAGAGGCGTTCGATGATCTGCATGCCAGGCAAGACCTTCGTGCATTTGAGCGCCACATCGGTGACGCGGTTGATCTCCATGCCCGGCGAAATCTCGACAAATAGCGAGGCCTGCCCGGCAATGGGCAGGAAACCCTGCGATACGGTGGCGAAGAACGACGCCACCTGCGGTTGCAGGCTGTCCAGGAAAATGTATGAGCGTAAGTCTGCCATAAAAGAGAGGGATCGCAGGTATCCTAATATTTTACACCCTCGGAACTGTCGGCCTTCCCGGCGGCTTCCTGCAGGATTTTGATGCCGCTGCTGGTGCCGATGCGTGTGGCGCCGGCTTCCACCATGCGCAGCAAATCGGCCAGCGAGCGGATGCCCCCGGACGCTTTCACCCCCATGCGCTTGTCGCGCACGATTCGGCTCATCAACGCCACGTCTTCCACCGTCGCGCCGCCGCTGCTGAACCCGGTCGAGGTCTTCACAAAGTCAGCCCGTGCTTTGACCGCCAATTCGCAAGCGCGTGCCTTCTCCGCCTGGTTGAGGAGCGAGGTCTCCAGAATCACCTTGCATTTCGCGCTGCCGTCCCGACAGGCCTCGACCACCGAACGAATGTCCCGCAGCACCAGGCTCTCGTCGCCGCCCTTGAGCGCGCCGACGTTGATGACCATGTCGATCTCCTTGGCCCCTTGCCGAATCGCCGCCCGGGCCTCCATGGCCTTGGTCTCCGGCGCTTGTGCCCCGAGCGGAAAACCAACGACGCAACAAACCTTCACGCCTGATCCGTCCAGAAGTTGCCGGGCATGTGAGACCCAGGTTGGATTCACGCAAACCGAGCAAAACCTGTGCTCGCGCGCCTCCCGGCATAGTTGCTCGATGTCGGCTTTGGTGGTGTCCGGCCGCAAAATCGTGTGGTCGATAAGCTGCGGGATGTTCAACGGCGGCAAAGCCGCAGGGCCGGCAATCGGCGCGCGTTGAGTCGCCAGAAGCTCCTGAACGCGGTGAGCGATCTTTTCCAGGTCCGGCTTGGTGATGTTCTGCAAATCCGATGGCGGCAGGATCACTCGAGCTTCACCAACACCCGCCAGGAGAGTTGCCTGGTGCGGCCCGACCTCGATGGGTCCGTCCTGAACGGCGTTGATCAATTGCACCCGCTTGCGATGCCGTTCCTCGACACATTCCTCCGTCAGGAACGCCTCCAGAATCTGCGTGGCCTGATCGAGATTGGTCTGCCCCGCGCCAAGCGTCAGCACGTTCGCATCATTGTGCTGGCGGCTGTTCCTGGCCAGCGCGACGTTGTAACAGGCCGCTGCGCGCACGCCGCGCACCTTGTTGGCAGTCATCGCCGAACCGATCCCCGCGCCGTCGATCATGACGCCTCGGTCACATTGCCCGCCAGCAACCAGCCGCGCCACGGTGTAGGCAATGCGCGGGTAATCGACGGCCTCCTTGTTGTGGGTTCCGCAATCCTGGACAAAGCAGCCCTTGTCACGCAGGAATCCCAGAAGCTGGTTCTTCAGCTCCAATCCGCCATGATCCGCACCGATGGCAATCTTCAGGTCTTTCAAGGTCAAAACGTCAAAGTTCCACTCTCGAAACTGACGCTATCAGGGTCCGAAGCTATGTCAAGGGGCTGATGAGGGCGGCACCGTCCGCCCGTGCGAAATGACGACTGACGAAACGAGACCGGGACGCCCCGAATTAAGACTGGCCCCGCAGCAGGTGCTGCCATTGGTCTTCGCGCGCTTGGCGGGCTGCTTTGAGGGCGCCCTTGGCCACGAAATCCTTGTAATTCTTGCCGACACTTCGGACAATCGGCTTCTCGTATCCTTCCTCGACGAGCATTCTCTGCAACTCGCTGTCCAACTGCCGTATCTGGCTTCCGCCACCAGTGAGAATGATGTTCTGCAGCAGCTCGGTGATGCTATCCGATGGTGCCCGGGCAATGAGCGCTTTGGTCGCCTCGAAGACTTGATTCAGCAGCGATCGGCACGCGAAGTCGATTTGTTCGGTCAAATCGAGCTTTCTGACTTTCCCGCCAACCATCACATTCACGATCACCGGCTGCTCGGCCGCCACCACAGAGGAATGCTGTTCCTTGATCTCGCGCACCTTGATCGTGGACAACCCGCAGTCGGGGTAAGTCTTCTTAATGCCTTCGCTCAAAATGGCATCGACCTTGTCGCCAGCAAATGGAAGGCTGATTTGGTCTTCCGCTGTCGGATAATAGCCCTGAACCAGGCAAACGTCCGTGGTGCCAGCCCCAATATCAACAAATAGGGAGTTGCGAACCGGGTCCACATAATTGGGATCGGTCAGGCGGTTCTCACCCCGAAAACCCAGGGCGGCAAGAAACGGTTCGGGAATCAGAATGACCCGATCGAAGATGCCAGCCACCACTTGACGGACGTTTTCCCGGGCGGTCACAGCGGCATTGGCAGGAATGCCGATGACCGCCCGGATTTCCGTTCCGGCAGGCACCGAAATGAGGGATTTCAAATATTGCAGATAATCGCGAGAAACGCTGATATCTTTGAGAACACCGTCGATCATCGGTTGAACCAGACGCAGGTGGAGACGGTGTTTCAAAGCTTCCTGACCGAAGAGCACAGAGGCATTGCCGGGAAGCAAATCCGGGAGAATACCTTCCTTGGCATAACCCACCACGGTGGGAACCAAATGGTGAACGGTAAGTTCCGTCGATCCGCGCAGGGATCCCTGGATGCAGGAAGTGTTGGTTCCCCAGTCAAAACCGAGTTGTAAAACTTGTTTTGCTTCCCGTTGGGGTTCATCTCCGCTTTTCGGAGCCGATTTGATTTCCGTTTCTTCGGTAGTTCGATTGGATTTGACTGGTGTACTCATGGTTATTCGTTCGTTAAGTTAATTCGATTGGATTTGACAGGTGTGGTCATGGTTTTGTTCGTTCAGGGTGTTCCTTGGCTTGACTGGCCAATGGCAACTTAAGCTGCCACGACTCTTTTGTTCAGACCAGCGGGTTTTCGATCTTCCGCCGATAAGTAATCTATAATCCCAGGAATGTTCTCGAAGGCGATCTTGGGCGCAATCCTTGGGTTATTGGCGGACCGGCCGGCGTTCAATTCCCCAAACTGCGCCTCGTAAGCTGAAAATTGATCGCTTACCGTGCGACGAATTTCCTGGGAAACCTGATTGCACAACATCGGAATCAACTGCGTTTCCCATCGCGTGGAGGCAATCTCATGGAACAGCATCGCGTCTTCAACGCGCTTTTGCTCGTTCCGAAACATGTCCTCCAGAGTCGTCTTTTTCACGATAGGATCTTGCGTGCTGGTTCGCGACCATGTAGCTATCCGTTTGGGCAGCCGGGTGCTCAGAATTTCGTCCGATTCGGCGACGTTACCCTGATGGCGCAGCATGCAGAGCCGTCTGAAGTCGGAAACTACTTGATCCCAATCGCTGGTTGTTAATGATTCACTTTTCATCGAATGACATTATTTGCCACATTTTTTAGCCTGACGGGAGTTAAGCAACTCGCGTGCCTGCCATTTCGGAGGGGGTGCCTGTTGAAACAGGGTCGTTTTTCCAAATGGTTATGTTATTCGATAGGCAATAATTGCCTCTCCCGCTTTTAACTGGGACATCCTTGCCTAGTTGGCTCGATTGACCGTATCACCTGGCTTCGAACGTCTGCAACACAGCAATTTTAACGGGGCGTAGGGCAGGTCTCCGACCTGCTGGTTGGCGGAGTCGCCGACTTCGTGCGGGGCAAGAGCAAGAGCAAGAGGAGGAGCATGAGCAAGGGATATGCCCCAGGCTGCTGCCGGGTGTAGGGCAGGTCTCCGACCTGCCGGTCCATGGAGTCTCCGACTCCGTGCAGGGCCAGAGCCAGGGCCAGAGTCAGAGCAAGACATCTGCCCCACGCTGCTCCCCAAAGAAAAAACTGCCGAGGATTGGTGACATCGGTTTGCTTCAGGTCCTGTTTTCCGCAAGACTGCGCGTGATGAAAAAGCAAATCGCCATCGAATCCGAGAAAGGCGCGAACGAAGCCGGCGGCAAGGGCTGCCTTGCCGCGTCTCGGCGCCTTTGCCTGGCATTCTCATTCTCACTCGCAGCTTGTGTGTTTGGCTCGAAACTGGCCCAAGCCGAGACTACAAATCAAATCGCCGCAGCAGCCACCCCACTGGCCGCAGCGACGGCCCGCAGATCCATTAAGCCGATCGACTGGCGACACCATATCGAGGCCAAAGCTCTGGCTCAGTCGGGGAAAGGCACCTGGACCTCGCCGCTGGTGAAAGCCGCGTTTCCATTCAACGAATTGGTCTATTACTGGAATGTCCGTCTCCCCAAAGAGCAAGGGTTCCGGCTTTATCTCCAGGCGGAGTTTGGGCCGGGCGACGCGTCGCCGTGGCTTTATGCCGGCTTCTGGGGCGACATCAAACTCTCCGGCAAACGCTCCAAGCCGAGCTTCGATCGGGGTTGGGTCGATGAGGACACCCTCCTGCTGAAAGCGAAGGCGACCGGTTACCGGTTCAAGGTCGTCGATGAGGGCGAGACGCCGCTGACGGTTTTGCCGGCCCTGGGGATCATCACCACCGATACGAATCCCACGACCGAGTTGGCGGCGCGTTACCTGCCTCAGAAACGGAGTTCTCGGGCGGCGTCAAAGGTTCTCGATGTTCCGTTGCGCCTGCAGGCCGATGTCTGCGGTAACCCGCTGAAGGACCGGTGCCAGTCGGCCGCGGTGGCATCGGCGATGCAGTATTTCGGCAAGTCGATACCTCTGGAGCAGATCATCTGCTACACGACGGACCCGGAATACGAATCGTTCGGCATCTGGCCGCGCACGATCAATGCCGCCGTCGAACACGGTTTTCGGGCCTATCTTGATCGCTTTCGGGACTGGGACGCCGTGCGCCAGACCGTTAGCGAGAACAAGGTGATTCTCTGCTCGATCACCATGCCGGCCAGCAGTGAATACCTCGCGCCGCCCTACGCGAAGATGGGAGGTCACATCGTCGCCTTGTGCGGCGTAACCGAGGATGGCCGGGTCATCGTGACCGATTCGGCCTCGACAGCCCAAAAGGCGAAGGAGGGGGGGCATTGTTTGCAATGGCTTCAGCCGGATTTCGAGAAAATCTGGATGCGCAATAAAGGTGGCGTCGGCATGGTGATCTGCCCGCCGAAGAACGCGACGGAGCTTCTGGTGCGCAATCTGCCTCCCTATCCCCGCCCGGTGCCACCAGCACCCCGGAACCCACCAACTTCTACGAATGCCTCGGCTCCGCCGGAATCTTGACGCCAGCCACCGTCCTCCCAACCCAGTCGTCACCGAGTCCCGGTTTCAGCCGTGCTCCCCACAACGCGACAAAGCACGGGCAGCTACGGAAACCTGGAATTGAACAACGCCAACTGCGCGTCGTTGGGCGCCAGCCCGACCGTGAATGGCACCCTCACGCTTACCAGCGGCGAGTTGGTCACCGGAAGTTCGTACCAGGTCAACCTGGCGGCCGCCGCTGCCTGGTCGCGCAACAATGGCTGGGTCAACGGCACATTGCAGAAGATATTCAACACAGGCAGCCAGTCCTTCACCTTCCCGATTGGCGGGCAGACCGCCTACCGGCCGGTTGCGGTGGCCAACCTGAATGTGGCGACGGCCGGGACACTGGCCGCGGTGGTGTCCGCTACGGCTGGGAACCATCCGCAGAGTAGCGGGTCCGGAATCAATCCCAGCCATGACGTGACGCGCTACTGGACGCTTACGCCGGGGGGGTGGGCTGGCGGTTGGAACTTTCGGTGTGACCTTTACCTTTGATGACAAACGTCTGGTCCGCGAGGACCGTCAGTTCGTCGTCCGTCAGCGAGCCGTAACCGGGCAATGGAGCGAGGCGAAGAATCTCGTGGCAGACCCAGCGCTGCTCGGACGGTTCGAGTTGCCGGAACTCGTCCACCAGTTTTGTGGCTATCGCAGTCATGCCAGAAAGTTAAGCCCTCCCCACCCCTTCCGCCAAGCGGATATTCCAACAGGTCAGTGAACGTCAGCGGGTTCTCACGATGGACACTGCCGCCATGCCAAGCAGCCCGGAATCTGAAAGCCAGTCGTGGTCAGCCTCAAATCCGGTCCAGATTCTTTTGCCTTCGCGCCCGTCGTGCCGCCACCCCAGCCGTCCGTCCGCTGGCACGAGCCGGTATCGGCATCCTGCCAGGCCGGTGTTACCGTGGCGCGCATGGAAACGCTGACGATGAAATTGCCCGAGGGTTTGCTGGTCTGGCTGGAGGCTGAGGCCAAACGCGCCCGGCAGCCGAAATCCGCGCTGGTGGGGGAGATTTTGCGGCAACACCAGCAGCGCCAGCATCCGTCGGCGCTGGATCTGACCGCCAATTTGTGCGGGTGCGCCGAGAGTGGCTTGGGCGACGTGGCCTGCAACAAGAAGCACTTTACATCTGAGCCAAGTGTCGCTGTGCTGGTTTGTCCACCAGGCACATCAGGTCGCAAAGCGCGGCATTTGCCGGCTTGCCGTTCTCCTCCCAGGCCACTTCGATCCGAAGATAGTTGGTGTCCGCAGCCGTCGCTGCTTTGTTGAAGTCACCGGTGATGGGCACCGGGTTCACGCTGCCCTGGGAAACAGAATATGATTCAGAGAAAACTCTGAACCCTGTGGTGGAAACTGGGGTTGGGCTGCGTGGCGACGGAATACGCGCCTGTGCATGGCGATTGTAATTCACGCGTCGTCAGCAGCCTGAAAAGCCCCGCTTTAACGCTCTTTATGACAGAAATCTCCGTTCCCTTTGATTTAGTAATTCATAATTGTTTTCTCTTGTGATAGTCGATTCATAACAATAAAATACGTTCCGTAATGATTTTCTAAAGGAAATGCCAGGTGGTAAATAACCAGTTCAACGGTTCCACTCCAGTTGGATACGAAGCCTTGGTTGCCAGGTTCAACCTCCAGGTAGTTCCAAACTGGCACCACTCGCGCACCGGTCAGTCAAACCTTCACCAGACCCACACAGACGCCGGTCAGGTAGTCGAGGTGTATCCGCGCTTCCTCACGCCGCAGGATTCCTTGGGTGCCCAGCTTGAGTTTGCCCTCAAATACGACGGCACGAATCTCGAAATCCTCTCGACACTATTTGAAAAGGCCCCGGAAGAAGAATTGCTCGCCTACATCCGCTCAAAACCCACCGGCAAGTATGCCCGGCGTCTCTGGTATCTTTTTGAGCTGCTCACCGGCAGACGCCTTCCAATTGAAGACCTTACCACCGCCAATTACGTTGATTTGCTCGAAGCGGATGAATACTACACCGCCGACCCAGTCCAGGTCCGCCGTCAGCGCGTCAATGACAACCTTCTCGGTGATGCC
>Ga0194039_1001887_pt1 | contig 10969 bp, 14 predicted proteins | sample JunL228m_MetaG_FD_148679 | JGI IMG/M metagenome (GOLD analysis project Ga0194039, IMG submission 148679) | Anoxic zone freshwater microbial communities from boreal shield lake in IISD Experimental Lakes Area, Ontario, Canada - Jun2016-L227-8m | ecosystem: Environmental > Aquatic > Freshwater >...
CTGTATGATAATATCTATTACAATTTAATAACGTTTTTATAAATTTATATGAATTGGCTTCATTTAATCCAAAATCTAATACAATTTTAATATCTGCTTTATAGCCAATTAATTCGTGTATCTTATTATATTCAGGATAGTCTTCTTCATAAAATTCTGTATTTAAACTATGTTCTAATGCTTTTAAATAATTATCAAAATCACTAAATGGATAATCTGTCATTATATTATATAAAAAATAAATATTATTCAATTATTTTTAATAATCCAGTCTACGGCCATTTCAATAGAATGATCTGAAGCATCTGGCAAAATAATTGCCGAAACAATTTTAACTATCCTGCGTATTTCACGCACGTCTTTTACGTCATTAATATGACTAAGCATAATATTTCCAGCTTTTTCTATTATTATATCATATTCATTAGTGCATTTAATATTTAATTGCAATAATAAATTATGCTTGCTTTCTAATATTATTATATGTTGATCTATTATATTAATTTTATTTTCAAATTCATCAATATAATCTTTAGTCTTTGTAATTCTTAAAGTTAAATCTTCTATAGATTCTTTTAGCTTGTTAGTATGCTGGTCTACAATATTAGGCATTGCTTTGTTTTTACAATACAAATGGTCTCCTAATGCGATGTTTGCAAATACTAATTCAAATTTTAGTTTATCTAATATTTTGGTTAAGCTTTCTATATTGTCTAAAATATTATCTTTTTCAATACACTGATCGCTTATGCCCTTAGCCGATTCCAATATAAGATAGAACAATGCCATAGTTGCGTTATACGTTAAATATAAATTCAATTTTAAAATATAATTGAATTTTAATTATATTTATAAAATGACCCACTGTGTGGAATATCCAATATGCATTGAAGACTGCATTAACTGTATGAACTGTACGGGAGAATGTTGTATTTCGTTTAAATGTATGAAACCAATTAATTATGAAAATGTCATTAAAAGATGTCAACAAGAGTGCAAAGGATGTGCTAAATATTATATTAGAGCCATAACTTTGGGTCATAATATTGTAAATTCTGCTATGATATTAGAAAGGATGAATGAAGTTCTTAATGATAGTTAATTTTTTATAATTGAATTAATATTACGTTACAAATGGCTGAGCTACATTGTGGTGATCTAGGGTGTTATTGCTCTAATTGCTGTGAGTGTAAATGCGAAAAGTGTAAACCATATATATGCGAGCATTTAATACAACTTGGAGAAGTATTAATTAGGTGTAAATTTTGCGTTAATTGTATAAAATTTATACAGGATAATAGTCCAACTTAATCTAACCTAAAATTCTTATGGAATGAATTATTTATGTCTAATTCAGTATCTTCTTTATTTGCTACAACTTCACATAATTCGCGTATTGCTTCTGAACCAAATTTAAAAGATTTATGTATACTAAATGTATGATGATATAAATCTTTTGGATTTCTTCCATTTTTTGAATATATCATTTTTCTATTTCCAGTAAATACTAATTCTGTTATAGCAGTAGCATATGCTTTATGTTCTTTAGTAAATTTACCACCTCTTTGGATATATGTTAAAAACACACCACTTTCAGCAAATATAGATAATCTTGCCGATTTACGCAAATTAGCATCTAAATCGGTTTCATCTTGACAGCTGATAATTAATGTTATATGACTGTGCCTGTTATTATAAAATAATTTTCTAAACTCTTCATTTTTAAAATGCGGTTTTAATTCGGCAGCACAATCATCAAATACTAATACAATTCTTGGATTTATATCAATATAATTTACTAACGTTTGCTGTTTCTCATTTAAATTTAAATTCATTAAATATTCCCTATCTTTTTTAATAAATGTACGAAATATTTTTATTAACTGACCTTTAGTTAATTCAGTTAATTTTTCTAATTGTGTGTCATATTCATCTTCAGTATATTCTTCTTTTAATTTATTATTACATTCTTCAACATATTTATTTAGTTTTTTAATACAAATATCACACTCACTTTTAGTTTTCTTAGACAACAATAATCCAACTGCCTTTAATGTTTTTAAATCGTTTGTTATATTATAAATAGATGTAATATATTCTTGTCTTTCTATAATTTTAGCCAAAAATTTATGTGATTCTTTTTTACCTTTAGAATCACTATTACCACTAATCGTTTTATGAATTAATGGCGATGGTACTATATCACTATATGACTTATTAGAATCATTAGTAGGCGATACTACTATAATATTAGGCACTTCATCTTTAATTATATACAATAAATCCAATATAGCAACAGTCTTACCATTCTTAGGTCCTCCATATAATACTATTGTGCTATTTACAATTAATTCTGCTGATATATCTATATGTGGAACATCTAACCCATTCACAGTTTTTATAGTAGACATTATATTTATATAAAAAAATATTAGATAGAATGTTTGTTTAAGTCTTCTAATAATTTCTCAAGATGTTCCAACGAAGCCTTCATAATATCACCCCCAACTATATGACCACTGCATTCCTCTCCATCGATAGTCATATTAGTTGCATATTTTTTATTGTTCTTTTTTGCGTATATTACCATCTTTAGTGTTTTTTTAGCATACTCATGGTTAGTAAAACGCCAAATCGTTTTTACCCACTCAGTTGCATTAGCTTCGGCATTCATTCTTACAAGAGTTTATAGTAATAAAAAGAATTCAATTTTATTTAAGTATATAATAAAGTTAATTTAAAAATAAAATTGAATTTTTATATATACTATAAATGGATAATCACCCCTCCTCGTCTTGTATTTGGCTCCAGTATTTTCCAGGATTTATAAATGGAGCTTGTATTAAATGCAGTAATCTTGAATGCTCAAGCAGTTGCAATTCTTGTATAAACTGCGATTGTCGTAAATTATGCCATAAAAAAAGATGCTCTGATATTAAAGTAGAAGAGGGTAAATTTCTCAGATGCAAAACTTGTGATGGTTGTATTAACCATTTTGGGCAACCATAAAAAGCATGTGTGATAATAATTATTGACACAGTGCGCACTAATTTTGCCAATTTATTGTATTTCCTAAAACAGATTCAACCCTAATAAATACATTCGATCCAATAAATCCTCTGGCTAATGGCGATGGATGTTTTTCATAAACAATTCTTTTTTTATCCGAAATAAATATATCTTTTGATTTTGCCTGATTGCCCAATAATAGAAATACACAATTACTATTATCTGAAATATATTTAATAACAGCATCTGTTATTTTACTCCACTTTTTTATATGACTTAAAGGTAAATTTTCTTCAACGGTAAGTGCTGTATTAAGTAAAAATATTCCTTCTTCTTTATGCCAACGCGTTAAATTTCCGTGCATAAAATTATAGTTTCTATCTTTAAAATTTAATTGTAATTCTTTAAAGATATTTCGTAATGAAGGTGGTATAATATTTGATGTTGAAAAACTTAATCCATGTGCTTGATTTTTATTATGATATGGATCTTGTCCTAATATTACTAGTTTAATATCTTTAACATTCATTTCAAATACTTTATATATATGCTTTTTCTTTGGATATACAACAGCATTTTCATATTGTAATTCTTCCCCAGTTTCTTCATAGTATTTTTTAAAGAATATAAACCAATCTAAATCCATTATATTATTATATCTATTATTCAATTAAAAACCAAAACCATAGTAAATTCTTCATTAATTTCTTCTGGAGATTTATAATATGATACTAAATCACCGGTCTTTATTGGTATATTAACGGAAGACAGTCCATTAGTATAAGTTTTACCATTTATTACACACTTACTGCCTAATTGGAATTGAGATCCAACTCTAAATGCTACAATATTACCTGAATTAGGTATTTGTCCAACATAATTATTTGTACCCTTTGTAAGTATAATATCCATATAGGTTAATGGCTTAGTATAATTTAATAATTTATCAACTATTTTTGTTTCTTCTGACACGTCAATAGTTTTAGCATAAACTAAATTATCTGGCAATATATCTAATAATGTTTTATAATCATCCATCATATCAGCCATTGCTAATTGTTTATCCTTAACAGGGTCTAACTTATTTAAATCTTTATCTAATAATTCTATATCGGATATTATGGAAACTATTTTCTTATTATTCCTATCTAAATATGCACCAAACCCACATAAAAATCTGAATTTGCCTCTGTATTGTTCTAATTCATCTAATGTAATAACGGTCGTGCTTCTAAATGCATAATATCCACCAAACAACAAAATTAAAAGCAATATAAATACCACCACTAAGTATTTGTAATTCATATTAAATATATTATAATAATTATATAAATAAAAAAAATAATAATGTTTAGACCAATCAAAGGTTTAGTATTAGATTTATTAGCAATTAAAGCAAATAAAGATTTAGCTAATATTACTATGGTGTATAATATGAATTATATTGTTAAATATCCATATTCTAACCAATTAGAAAAAAGAGGTAATTTGTTTTTGTATAAAAATAGAATTATGTATAATGATTACACTAAAGATACACAAATTATTACAAAGAGAGATTATAAAATTAAATACCATTATAATTTAGTTTTATACAATAAGAATAATAATATTGTATTTGAAACAGCTAATGCAGATATGCCTTGTATTGATGAATTAAAATATGCAATTAAAAAGTATTATGAATAAGTAATCTTTTTGCCACCATCATATTTATATCCAAATTTATTTTCTATCATATGTAAATTTACGCACATATTATTTTCAATATATATAGTACCTAATAATCTCCCATATTTATCCCAATTTCCACATTCTAATTTTACACATTTATTTAATACTAGTTTAGTTAATTCATCTCTTGCTCTTACTGCTTTTTTTATTTCATCATTTCTATTTACATTGCTTAATAATGGTTTCATTTCTGGCGAATCGTATCCCATCATTCTTATTTTAAATTTAACCGGTTTATTATCTAACATAAATACAGCAAAACAAGTATCTCCGTCATAAACTTTAACAATTTTAGCATCAAATATTCTATTATTAAGAGAAAATAATTCTATATTATCATCTAATTTTTCTAACTTAGAATTACATAATCCCATTATATATTTAGTAATAAATATGCTTAATAAAAAATTAAACATAATCTGATAATTTACTACCTATTAATTTTACCTCTGCTAATATTTGTTTTCCTAATATTTTTTTAACTTCAGATTTAATAACAGGTAATTCATATTTATAAATATAATTAGACATTCCTTCTTTTATTGTTTTATATTTCTTAATATTTTCTACTAGTTTACTTACTTTTTTAATAGTTATTATTTTATTGTATTCTTCTTTAAATTTAGCACTAAATGCGTTATTACCGTATAAGGGCATCTCATTGGCATGATCGCATTTAGCATATTCTAAAATATATTCTTCTATTCTACCTATTGCATTAAGATACCTAATAAAAGCAATGATATCAAATTTATAACTATCACTTCTTGAACCTTTGTCAGATAATGCTTCTAATACACGATAAATCCTAATGTGTGTAAAGTATTTTTTTTCATCTAATTCTCTTAAATAGGCTTCTTCATCACTCGTTTCCTTTATATATGCTTCATTAAGTATTTTTTGATGTAATGGCAATTGTCTACTAATATATTCTTTATAACTACCAAATCCAACTGTTATGCGACACTGGTCCCAAATATTAAATTTTTTAATGGTTTCTTCACTCAATTCTTTTTTATATTTTTCTTTTAATTTTTTACGATCAATTAAATTAGGTTCTGATTTTATTAAATATTCTAATTCTAAATTTTCTATTGCCTTTTCTACTTTTAATTTAAATTGCTTTTCTTCTTCTATTTTTTGTAGATTTATTTCCTTTAATCCTTCTAATCTAATTACCTCTAATCTTTCTAATCTTTCTAATCTAATTACCTCTAATATACCGATATCTTCTTCTACACTAGTATTTTGAAAGTTGCCAAATGTTAATTCTAATTTATGTTCTTGTGCAAATTTAATTATGTAATCTTTTTTTAATATTACACCGCGTTTATAGAATACATTATATATTATTTTATATATTTCAAAGTATATGATATTATGATTACCTCTATAAAACTTTGCTATACTACCATCAGTATCTATTGGAACTAATGATATTATACTAAAATATATTTCCTTTATTATTTTGATTTCCGAATCTTTATAATCTGTATTTAAATCCCCTGTGTTAATTCTAAATCTAACGTAAAGTAAGCAACAATGTATACAGGAACATTTATTTAATTCTTTAGTATTTAATAAATTTACCTCATATATAATATTATAGTATTCACCTCCCATATCATCGTAATATAGACTCTTATGAGATTTACATTTTACTCTACTATTTGCTAAAACTTTGCACTTAAAAATTCTAATTAAATCACTTATTGGTAATGGTGTAGGAAATATGTTAGGTTTTCCTATATGTTCTAATTTAACTGGCAATATTCCAAAATACGGTTTACCTAATGCTAACCTGAGTTGATCTGATCTTTTCTTTGTTTTAAATCCAATCTGAGAATTTAGAAATCCAGATAGCTCTTTTAACATAACTACTTCTTCTAGTTGGCAATAGTCAAATATAAATGTTAATATATCCCTAAGTTCCGTATTTGTTCTATTTAAGTTAAGTGTATCCTCTAAAACATCCATCTCAAGTTTACTGTATTAAATATTATTCAATTTTAATTTTATATACATAAATATATAATTGAATAATATGTATATAATTATAATAATATTATTGATATTTATTATGATTAATATTAGTGGATTTATAAACATTAATGATAATATAAATGGGGGCAAACCTAAACAAAAAAGAGCAATAGTTAATTTAGCTATGTTCGACGATTCTTATATATTAGGTGCTTGTTGTTCAGCATATAATACAAGAAAATATTTAAAATCTGATATAGATTTAGTAATTATGGTTGATAATAATTTTTACCAAAGATTTTATCCACTATTATCTAAATATTATGATTACGTACATAATTTGGGTGATTTGTGGTATTATCCTATTTCAATAAAACAAACATACGTTCAAGAAAAATATTCTAAATGGGTATCATATTCACCAAATAAATGGAGATGCTTAGAATTAACTCAATATGATAAAATATTATTTATGGATATTGATATGTTAGTAGAAGATTCTAAATTCTTTGATGTATTTGAATTAGATTCAATGGCATTTTATAAAACACTTGCAGGAAAATTAGAAGAAACTGCAGAATTTAATCCAGAAAAATATTATAAATTAAAAAAACCAATAACTTATGATAAATTTCTAGAAAATTGCAAAGTAGATAATATAAATACTATGTATGATGGAAGTTTAGTATTATTAACACCATCGCAAAAATTACATGATGAATATAAAGAATTTTTAGATACATCATTTCCGGAAGGAATAGAGTGGATAAAATGGAATTTATTTGATGAAGTTTCTATTATATATTTTATGGTCGTGTTAAATAAATTTAGATATTCAGTAATACCTCCAGAATACGCGGGAAGTCATAAAAATATTGGATTAAAATTACTATGTAATAACTTTAGAAGTAGCATTAAACCTTGGAAACGACCTACTGAATTTAAATGGGATGAAGAAAAGAAATGGGATACACTATTAAAAGAAATAGAATGCCCTACGCTATTATATATACAAAAATTAGATTACTTTAAATTTTATGAATATTTTAGATCATCTGAAATACAAAAACAATTAAAAAATCCAAGAAATCTACCATTTGAATATAAAGTAGGATTTAAAGTACCAACTAAAAAAACTATGTTAATATTATTGCCAAATAATAGTAGGGGATTAAGAATGGATGCTGAAATTATAAAGAGTATATTAGATCCAATATATGAAATAAAAATATCAGAAAAACCAGAAGGAGAATTTGATGTATGTATATTTATTGAAAATATAAATAAACTTATTAGTAAAACTGCTAAACTCTTTTATTTTCCAAATTTAGAATTTATTTCAGATTGGGATTTAAAATTTATGCAAGAAACACCAATTACAGTTTGTTGTAAAAACCAATTAACTTATGATACATTAAAAAAATATAAAATTAAAGACTTAGTATTAACCAAATTTACTACAATAGATTTATATCAATTAGATAATAGATTTAATCGATTTAAATTATTAGGTGATAGGGAATATTATATTAGTTTATGTGGTAATCACGGTATGAAGAATTATACTGCTATATTAGAAGCATGGAAATTATATATTGAAAAATTTAAAGAAAATAAATGGTTAATAATGGTAAGAAAACAATCTAAATTTAATACTTCAGAAAATGGTGTTTTTAAAACATTGTTTGAAAATAATAAGACCATACACAGTTTAACATTTATGAATATACCATCTGTTTGTTTTAATGAAGGATTATTAAATACAGAGTATAGAATTATATTAATAGATGAAGTAGCAGAATTAGATAAATATAGTTTAATGTATAGTTCATTAGGATTAGTATTGCCATCTCAAATAGAAGGATTCGGAATCACATTGAATGAAGCATTGATGTTAGATAAACCAATTATAACAAGTGATTTATTACCAATGAAAGAATTTGGAAATAAATTAGTTAAATGTAGTGTTAATTCTAAAAAGATGGGAAAATATTCAGAACTTAAAGTAGATACTGCTGTATTAGATATAGAAGATTTTGCTGATAAATTAGTTGGAGATATGGTGTGTGAAAATAGAAAAAAATATTTAGAAGATTATCAATATTTTAGAGAGACTATAGCTAATTTAATTTAGATAAATAATTTTTAAAATTGAATATATATTAATATAATAAGATGTCAGTAAAAAGAGAGAAGATACCAGCTACTATTAGAAATATAGTATTTAAGACCCATGTTATTAATAATAAATGTTATTGTTGCAAAATAGAAGACATTTCATTAGCAAATTTTGAATGTGGTCATATTATAGCAGTTAAAGATGGTGGAGAAAATAATATAGATAATTTAAGACCTATATGTGGTAATTGTAATAAATCAATGGGTGCTAAAAATATGTATGAATTTATGTTAAAGTATGGATTAAACGAATTAAAAATAGATAAATCAAATATTGATATATTAGAAATATTAAATAAATTTGAAAAAATACCAAATAAAACTATTAAAGAGTTAAATAAAATATATTCGTCTGTGTGCGATGATATAGATGAATGTTTAATTATTGCATGTAAACATAAAATGGAGTTGTCTGCAAAATATATATTAGAAAACGCCCAAGTTAATGTTAATTTAATTGTTGGAAAAAATAAAGATAATGCTATTATGTATGCTTGTAAAAATGATATGCCAGAAATAGCTAAATTAATTCTATTAAAAGGTAGTAAAGTTTTATCCAGATCTTCTTTGATTTCCTGTATTAAAAATAACATGATTGAAACAATAGATCTACTAATGACTCTAAAATTATATGATAAAGAAATGATTGCTGAAGTAATAGGATTAAAAGATAGTATTGCTAAAAAGTATACATTATCTAAAATTTAATATTTTTTAAAATTGAATACATATTAATACTATAACAAAATGAATCTAGTATTTCTAAAAGAACAGATTGCCCTATTAGAACTAGGCAATAATACTATTAAAAGTAAAACAATAATATTATCAGAAAAGTACAGAATTATAATAGATGATATATCGGCAAAAGATAAAGTAATATTTGGAACTGTGGTTGGCGTATTAAGTGCTATTGGAATTGGGTCATTAGTAGCATTAAGTATATTAATCCCTCCAATTGGTATTGGTGCTAGTGTAATAACCTCGTCTTTAGCCGGAACTGGTGCTATAGTTGGAGGAGGAATGGTAGCAGGTGTATCTGTTATAGCAGGTACTTCTGCTATTGCTACTGCATCAGTTGTATTAACAACTTTAGCAGGTATTAAATTATATGATGCCCATGATATTATACCAATATTAAATAAAATGGATTTAACTGAAATTTACCAAAGTAAGTTAAAAAATGGAGATAATGTAATATACGATGGAAGTTGGAAGGGCTTACAATATCACGGATGTGGTACATTGTATTTTGGACGATATAATTTAACTGGAAATTTTATAGATGGTAAATTATATGGTAGATTTATAGTTTGTGTTGATAATATTAGAATAATGTCAGGCATTATGTTAGATGGTGATATTATAGAAGAATGAGTTACTCTGGTTTACGAAATAATTCATTTGCTCTTTTTTGATAATATTCCCATATATTATCTATATATCGTTTATTAGTGTCTTCATGTAAATAATCATATGGCAATTCAGTTCCAATCGGCAAAACAAATTCTAATTTTAAATTTTCTTCTATAGATTTATTACTATCTATTTTAATTTTGTTTACAATATTATTATATGTAGATACTAATAATACATAGTAGATTCCAGCATGGTAGTAGTGTATAATATAAATTCTAAATCCATCATTAATATCAACACGAACGAGACTATATTTTTTATCAGGAAAATTGTATAGAAAATTATTACCAACTATACTAAATCTAAAATTACTTTGCCCCTCTCCTATATTTTCAGGTTTATCTGTTATAAAATAGTAATTAATCTTATCTTTCCATTTATTATATTCTTGTATTTTAATTATAACATCTTTCTCTATTTGTTTTATATATTCTAAATCATCAAACATTTCAACAATTAAATTACATTTCTTTATTTCATTTTTACACATAAGTCGTAACAATAAATTTTCCATCTTATATATTATTCTTTTTTTAAAACAAATTTAAGTTTTGCATTAATTATTTTTCTGGATTCCTCTATATCACTTATATTAGATTTGCTAAAAATCTCAATTAATTTATCAGCACACACCTTAGTACTATTG
>Ga0194039_1001891_pt1 | contig 10942 bp, 14 predicted proteins | sample JunL228m_MetaG_FD_148679 | JGI IMG/M metagenome (GOLD analysis project Ga0194039, IMG submission 148679) | Anoxic zone freshwater microbial communities from boreal shield lake in IISD Experimental Lakes Area, Ontario, Canada - Jun2016-L227-8m | ecosystem: Environmental > Aquatic > Freshwater >...
TTCCGGCTGGCTAATCTCTTTATTGTCTCCTTACCTTTTGAGCACACATTATGGTAAGGAGACAATGTACCTTAGATCTTTCGGTCGTCGGCACAACTCCCTTTTAGATTAGGATTTCTACAGAGCAAAAAAACCCTAACCCGCGATCCATTTACTTTTTTTAAAACACAATCTTAATCCCTGTTCCGGCCAAACATCAGGACGAGAAACGCACATGCTCTTTATGGAATTTTCAAAAGCCTGCGAGAAACTCGAAGGCATCTCCGGCCGGCTGGAGATGATCGATCTCATCAGTACCGTTCTGCCCGGTCTCTCTCATGAAGAGCTCCCGATCTTTGTGCGATTTGTTATGGGAAGGATCTTTCCTGACTGGAGTGCACAGAAACTGGGGATTGGACCGAACCTCCTTACTGAAGCGATCGGGTATGTAGCAGGTATAAAAAAAGAGCAGGTGATCGAGAAGATCAACCGGACCGGGGATGTCGGTCAAGCTGTTGAAGAACTCTTAATGGAAAAGTCAATGACTACGTTCTTCCACGAGGATCTGGACCTCGTCCGGGTGTATCATGAACTGGTCGGCATCGCAGAGATGGAGGGGAAAAAATCCCAGCGGGAGAAACTGCTTGCCGTCCGCAGGTTGCTCGGTAATGCCCACCCGCTTGAAGGCCGGTATCTTGCCCGGATCATGCTTGAAGAGCTCCGCATCGGAGTTGGGGAAGGGAGCGTGAGAGAAGCGATCGCCAAAGCATTTGCTGTGGACTCGGCCCTTGTCGAACATGCCATGCAGGCCTTAAACGATTCGGGAGAAGTTGCCCGTCTGGCAAAGATCGGACCCGAAGCACTCAAAGATGTCCATATCACGCCGTTCCACCCGGTGCGGATGATGCTTGCCCAGCAGGGTACTATTGCGGATATGATCACAGGACACGGGCAGATTGCAGCAGAGTACAAATACGATGGTTCCCGGTTTCAGTTCCATAAAAAGGGCAACTGGGCACGGATGTACTCGCGGCGGCTTGAGGATGTGACGGGGGCACTACCTGATGTTATCGAACAGCTGCTCGGTGCAACCGATCATGACGTGATCCTTGACGGGGAAGTCATTGCGATCAAGGATGGAAAGCCGATGCCGTTCCAGTCTGTGCTCCGCCGTTTTCGGCGCCGCCACGATGTGGCAGAGGCAACAGCGGCAATCGAACTGGTGCCCAATGTCTTTGATATCCTATGGCTCGATGGCGAGACATTGATCGATCTCCCACTCACTGAAAGAAGGAATAAATTAGAGAGTATTGTTACAATGTTCATCGCCCCGCAGGTTGTGAGCAGCGATGCCGCAGTGATTGAAAACGTCTATACCGATGCCATTGCTGCCGGCCACGAAGGGATCATGATCAAGGTGCCTAATTCGCCGTATTCACCGGGCCAGCGGGGCAAGAACTGGATCAAGATCAAGCCCGAAGTGGACACACTCGATCTCGCGGTGATTGGTGCCGAGTGGGGCGAAGGCAAAAGGGCACATGCATTCGGTTCGTTCCTTGTTGCCTGCCAGAACGATGGAAAACTCATACCGCTGAGCAGAGTTGCTACCGGTTTTTCTGATGAGCAGCTGGCCGAAGTCTATGGGCTGCTCAAGGATACGGTGATAGCAAAGAGCGGAAAGGAAGTGACGTTTGAACCATCGCTGGTCTTTGAAGTTGGGTATGCAGAGCTGCAGGCCAGTACGAACTATGATGGCGGTTTTGCCCTGCGGTTCCCCCGGTTCATCCGGATCCGCGATGACAAGGATCTCCCCGATATCGAAACGATCGAGAGCATCCGCGACCGGTACAAACGACAGGCAAATTCCGCACAGGCATACAAAGCCTAAAAGAGCGTTCTCTGGGTTTTGAGTTCGGGGATGAGCGTGCTGTGCCCGAACCACGACCCTGAGCCGAGCCGGGCGGATACCTGATTGACGGCCACATCAAGTGACAGGCAGACCACGGGCGGTGTGTTCATTGCTTTTCTTGTTGCTTCGCGGATCACCCATGTGCCGAGCGGCGCCCAGTAATTGCTCGATATCCTCCGAATGATGATCACCCTTGCGCAGCGCCGTATGCTTTTGAGATATTCACAGGCCGCAAGCCGTGCCGAATAGTACGCTCCGGATATGGGAGAGTAACCCTTCTTGATCAGACCCTCCCGGTCCTGCACAATCACTTCCTCATCTCCTGCCCAGAGGGTCTGTTTTCCCCAGCACTCGATCATCTCGTACTTCCAGTCACCCGGGACAAGAATGCAGAGGATCCGGTTGCCATAGATTTCACCGTCAAACAGGCGAATCTCTTCAAGCGGGGGGAAGCGGGAGATCTCTTTTTTCAACTGTATCGACAGGGTATCGTCAACTGCGGTGATTGCCCAGCGGGTGGGAACAAATTTCCGCCGCTTGCCTAAGAGCCCGGCAGTCATCAGTTTTGTGATCTGGTACACGTCGATATCCGCATTCATGAGGGCGATGCAGGCATCGGTTGCCATCACATCGGAGTCGGACGTGATCCGGTCAACTGCCCGCTCTACCCGGGCACTGCCGATCACATCCATATGTTTCACAGGACCTGTAAGACCAACAGGGGCAACCGTGCCATCGAAGTTCAAGTTAAACGCAACCGGTTTGAAAAACGCCACATCAACATCGAGCGGGATCGAAGAGATGGCAATCTCCTGCAGGTTACCGGCAACTGCGTGCAGTTCCGAATTCCCCCGGATCGTGCGGGCACGGATGCTGACAATATCTTCCATGCCGAGATTTCGGTTGATCCAGTCGGGAGGATTATCGGAATCATTGATCAACAGGGGTCCGCCCTGCATATCGGGATACCCGTAACTGCCGATGAAGACCGACGGGGAACTGCCCTGGTAATCTAGGCCGGGCTTTATTGCGAGCTGGGCATGGAAGCGACTCATGATCGGGCATCGAGGCAGACCACACAGGCCTTTTCCCTTGCACTCGGCGCACCGCATCATACGCATCTCTTCAAGTCATTCAACAACAACACATGTTCACCCAACCGCTGCGCTCGTTCGCAGGTTAAATGGGCAGGGTCTTTACAACCTTGGCCTCGGGCTCGGTAAATGAGATCCGCCAGCCCACATCATACCGAGCTCCGCACTCTGGGCAGATAAGGATCACCCGGTAGACTTCCCGTGTGGATTTGATGTGATTATCTTTGACAGCATTAGAGTTGAGAAACGATGTATGAAAGCCAAGTGCATAGCCGCAGCTCGGGCAGGTATGGAGCTCATCTTCAACTGTGAGAAATGTTATTTCACCAGGGTTCGGCATGGAAAATCTTACCTGAACATTACGATCTAAGCCTGATATTATAATTTCCTGCGGTTCGCTGCAGCTATAATGATATCTGAGGCATTCTTCCTCCCGTTGATTGCAGTATGTAATTCCTGAAAGGGGTGCGGTGGGAGGGCCGCAGTTGTAACAATTTTCTCTTCGAGTTCCTCTTTTGTAACAGTCTTTCCGTCAACAAACGTGCCTGCGCCCATGTTTACAATCTTCCGGACATTGTTCTGCTGCTCCGGGTGGTTCGGGTCCATGATGATCAGCACAGGTTTTTCAAACAACAAAGCCTCGTGAAGGGTGGTAAGACCGCCGTGCACAATGGCAATTCGTGCCTTTGCCAGATGCTCGTAGATATTGGGAACAAATCCATGCGAGAGAAAATTATCAGAGGATTCCGGAAGAACAGGACCGGTATAAAACGCATCGAAGATCAGATCTTTTCGCTGGTCTGCGATGGTCTTTAACATTGAGTACAAGTGGAGTTTGTAGGGTTCGCCGCCAAAACTGGTAAAGATCGTAATCTTCTCATTCTTGAACTGGGTGGGATCAAATTCATAGAACGGACCGGTGAGACTGAAGCGGTCTTTATCATGGGGGGGTATGCGTAGATTATATTCACTTATGGTGTCCGGTGTCGGATAATCCGGGATGATGATGTGGGTTGCAATGCGTAAGTACTGCCGGAGCAGGAGGTTTAAGATGATCCAAACCGGGTTTGTCTTTCCATCCCTCCCGCTGAAGTGGTTCTGGTTTGTGATAAAAATGCACGGGACTTTCTTAAATTTTGCGGATATGACTCCCCCAAACATGGTATCACACACAACGCAGTCAAACCGGTGAACTTTTATCAGCCTGCGTACCCTGAGCGCTGATTTTAGCAGGTCATACGGGATCCATTTAGAGAACAGGAGCGTTTTTTTGAGGCTGAAGAACCCTTCATCTCCTTCAAGATAGACTTCACGCGGGGTTTTGTGAAGATTTGTGCATCCGTTCTGCTCCATGAAGTCGTAGGATTTGCCATAACCGGCAAAGTGGAGGGTGTGTCCCTGCTGTTCCATGTAATGCCCGAGATGGAGACAGCGGGATGCATGCCCGAGCCCTTCACCGCAAACAACAAAGAGGATCTTCATGAAACCTTCCGCTCAGTAACCTCGTTCACGTACAAAACCCTCTATCACCTTAACCATATCCCCATCAATGGTATACACAATTCGGTAAGTACCGATTCGGAGCCGGTATTTGCGGGGATTGGTTGCGATCAAGGGTTTGATATCCACTCCTGCACGAGGATTGAGGGGATCTTTGATAAGAGTCTGCAATCCGGCTCTAATCCGTTTTTGAAGTGACGGATCAAGGGAGGAAAATTGTTTCTGGAATGTTCCTGATACTAAAACGGTATACATTATAACAATTCCAGCGGGATGAACTGATCATTTTTCAGGATCAGATTCCATCGTTCATCCAGAACCTTCCAGTTCGCTTCCTGGATCAGCTTTCGTATAATGGCATCATAGCTCTCGCCCTTTTCACCCATTTTCCGAAGAATATCTTTCGTATCAGAAGAAACCGCGATGGTTGTTGTAGATGCCATAATCCCTGTAATTGTTATAGCCAATCCGCAAAAAATGTTGTGGCATAAACAATAATTTACAAGAAGAAAAACACGAAAAGAAGAGTGATGGGCCCGCTGAGATTCGAACTCAGGACCTCCGCCATGTCAAGGCGACGTCATAGCCAACTAGACCACGAGCCCTCTTAAAGTCTGATGCTCTATAACATCTGTGCTGGTATTATTAAAAATTAGTGTACTCAATTGTTTAAAATGAGTCCTGACCTTGTGCACGTGAACTTTATTACGCACACCCGCATAAGCTGAAATGGTGATTGTATGTCCGAAAGCACTGACACAAAACAACTCTTCACGTACGAGCATGACGCAGGCCGTGTTGAACTGCTCATCCGTATCATTTACTGGATCCTGATCGGTATCGTCGCCTGGGTTTACGGCATCATCGCGTTCATCTGCCTGTTCATCCAGTGGTTCCACATCCTGATTCTCGGAAGCAGGAACGAGTGGCTCTCGAACGTTGCCAAAGGGTATCTCGAATATCTGGTAAACGTCATGAGTTACACGCATATCATGACCGATAAACGCCCGGAGATCTTCCCGGTTGCAGTGAAAATTTTTAAAGAGTGAGAACTTGTTTGACCTGGAACGGTCAACCCTTTTTTTTCAGCGAAGATAGCCGGATGAAATTGCATCACATTTTGTCCTGTCACGTAACCATCATGACGGTTCATTTCTCTCACATACGTCTCTACACCAAAAATTCCATCTCCCGAATCAACCACGGTGGTTCAAAGTTTTTAACCGAGTAAAAGCAATAACAAATCTGTGGGAATTCTCGCAACAATCGTTTCATTCTTTTCGAAATATTTCGTGAAGAAAAAACCTCCTGTCTATGAGGATTGTGCTTTCTGTAAAGAGCGGGTGTACCTTCCGTTCCATTGCGATTACTGCGACCGGTATTTTTGCGGAAAGCACCGCCTCCCCTTTGAACATGACTGTAAAAATATCAGCGAGTGGAAGAAAACATCGGGATCCGGTGGCACAATCGTAGAGAGTAAAGCGGGGAGCCTGTTTGTAAGGAAATGATTTACTGCCGGTAAAAGTGTAAAACGATCAGGTCCGGAATAATAGCTGGCGGCTTATTCGGAGAATCCAGTCAAAAAAAACTGATGCCGGAAATGCAGACGAAAATACAGAACTTCGAAACACTGACGTTAAATAATTTTTTTGTTCCCCCTTGGATTTTTTTAATAATTGAAAAAAGAACGCCTCAATTGGCTCCTCTTTATATCCCATTCCTGACAACCTTTGAGCTGTATGATTGACCCCATTGTTACCAGAGTGAAAGGATTCATCTTAAAACCTGTTGAAACATTCCAGCAGTTCAAAAGCGATGAACCGGGAGTTGTCTTTTCGTATTTCGCTGCACTGCTCCTGATCAATGCAATCCTCTCGGCCATTGTCGTAGTTATCGGGATCGAGACCATGCCAAGGTTTGCAGGCATGCCGGAAGGGATTGCTGTCCCAATCATCGTATTTCTCATGGCGCTGGCCGGCGGGTTTATCGTAACGCTCATCTTTGCCGCATGGCTTCACCTTTGGGTGTACTTGTTGGGCGGGCGCAAGGGAATCATGCAGACCTTCAAGGCGATTATCTATGGGCACACACCCCGTCTGCTTCTCGGATGGATACCCTTCATCGGGTTCATCTTCGTGCTCTGGTCACTGGCCCTTGGCATTCTGGGAATCCGCGAGCTGCAGGAGATTAGCACCGGTAAAGCGATCCTTGCTGTTGTCATTGCTGTCATGATCCCGCTCGTCATCATCCTGATCGTTGCAGCGTACTTCATAACCTCGTATGTGACAACTACAGCGATTCCGTATCCCCCAATCAACAGAGTCTGAAGCTGAATTCGTGAGGCATAGCAACGGGACAAAATGCTTGCTTTATGATTAGCCGGTTCAATCATGAGGGAGATTAAAACATTCCTTTTTTTATGATTCTTAAAAAAATCGCAACCGATCATTCCACATCACCCTTTTTTTCATCTATGATTGGACATCTCCCAAGCTTACGATACTCCCCTCCAAAAAAATAGACTCTCTCTGATAACACGGAATAATCGTCATATGACCGAATCTCAGCAATCTGACGCACTGAAAAATCTCATCATTTTCATGATAGCGCAGGTAATCCTCGGTACTGTCATCGCACTCGCATGGTATTTCGCCGTCGAAATCCCTATCCAACAAGCTGCTCTCGAATCATCTGCGAACGGTGGATAGTTCTTAGCACACCCTCCATCAGGTCATGACGATCTAATACCGGACTCCAAATTACAAAATTGTGGACATTTCTGTCACATCCTCCAGAAACGTTTTTACCTGTTCCATTCCCTGCCATAGACCCACCCGTTCCGGACCGCTTTTGTAAAGATCCAGCTGAATATGACGGGTCCGGCAATCATAGCCCAGACAATGCTGTTGCCAAAGTAACCGAGGAACTTACTCTCAAAAGGACGGTTAAAAAAGATTGTTCCGCAGGCTGCGAGAAGAGCCAGACAGGTAAGGGTTGTGACAAATGTTACCAGCAGGAACACGGCAAGGCTGTAATGATTCATTCGGAGCTCATGGCCTTTCATGAGCCGGTGCCAGAGCAGGTAGGAGAGATATGGATAGAGAACGTTGATGAGAAAACCTAATGAACTCATTAAGGACCAGGAGCCCGAGAAGTCTCCTGCTATGTTACCGATACCAAGACCCCATGCCGCCGCAGGGCCCCAGAGGATCCCAAAGACAACCGGAAGTGCCGCAGCCGGCCTTATGGGGATACCAGCAACATCCCAATGGATCTGGTTAAAGGGGATCAGGACCAGTGCATAGAGAATCGCAGTCACTGCAATCCAAGTCAGGCCTTGCTTGCGAGTCCAGACCTCTGCGAGTTCATGCATACTATCCATTTTCATTCGTTACAAGACAGTATTAAGTAAATGGTTTACTCATGAAGCTTATGAAAGAAGAGTTAAAAATAGGAATCCTTGTTGCAGTTTTTTTTATTGCAGTAATAGGAGGATCTGTTCTCTTCTTGAATATCGAGGTCTTTGGACCCAGCTATCCGATAGATTCCAAAGTTTACACAACCCTTGAAAGAACCGTTATTCCTGTTCCCTTACCTTTCACTTCACCCAAACTTTTTACTTATCAGGTTTCCAATTTTTCAGAATATGGTTATGGCTTCTGGCAGTACGGCGGGGGGCTTAGTTATGAAAAAAGACTGGATCTTATGCCACCTGCCTATGCCAATACATCGGTTAACAATTCGGCACGGCTTCTGAATTTTTTTGCCATGAGCGACATCCACATCACCGACAAGGAATCACCTGCACAAGCGGTCTATTATGGTTACAAATGGGGCATAATTTCCGGGTATTCACCGGCTATGCTCTATACCACCCAGTTTCTTGACGCCTCAGTCCAGACGGTCAACGCACTTCACAAAAAAGATCCATTTGACTTTGGTATATTTCTGGGCGATGGGATCAACAGCGGTCAGTACAACGAACTGCGATGGTATGTCGATGTCCTTGACGGCAAAAAGATAAAACCCGATTCCGGTCTAAAGGATGATCCTGTCCCTGGACCTCATAATGATTATCAGGATGAATACAAAACCGCAGGGCTGGATAAGTCGATCAAATGGTACCAGGTTCTCGGCAACCATGATCATTTCTGGATGGGTCTCTACCCTCCCGGCGATTACGTCGACCATGCCCTTACCGGTACTACAATACTCAATATCGGCAATGTTATCACCGATCCATTGCGCATGGAAAGTCGTGGATTCTACATGGGGGCAATTGACGGCCGGACTCCTTATGGTGACATTATCGGTGCAGGGCCTGTTAATAACTTCCCGCAGGGTCCTCCCATGGTACCTGCCGATCCTGACCGTCGTTTTGTTTCCCGAACGGAGTGGGTTGGTGAATTTTTTAATACCTCTTCAAGTCCAGCCGGACATGGTTTCAATCAATCTCAAGGGACAACGGGATTTGCCTGCTATACGTTCGAACCGAAATCGGATATACCGATCAAGGTCATTGTGCTCGACGACACTCAAAGGGACGACGAAACCTTTGAGGAGAGCAGCAATGGACACGGTTCTATTGATCAGGAACGGTATGACTGGCTGGTAAAAGAACTCGATAAGGGTCAGGCTGAAGGCAAGCTCATGATCATCGCAGCACATATACCGATAGGCGTCGAACTGCCGGGTTCCGGTTATGGATCTCTAATGATCTGGGACGAATATGCTGCAGTATCCGAAACGGATCTGATTGCCAAACTTCATACCTATCCAAATCTCCTCATGTGGATCTCGGGACATCGTCACCTGAATACAGTAACCGCACTAAAATCTCCGGATCCAAATCGTCCTGAACTAGGGTTCTGGGAGATTGAAACCGCTTCATTACGGGAGTTCCCCCAGCAATTCCGCACGTTTGAGATAGTCTCCAACAGCGACAATACGGTGTCAATCTTTACAACCGATGTTGATCCAGCAGTCAGAGACGGGTCACTTGCTGCGAAATCACGGTCGTATGCTATTGCAGCTCACGAGACATTCAACTTGACAAGAGAACTAATGACCAGTGGTTCGTACAATGCAGAGCTTGTCAAACAACTGACACCGGAAATGCAGGCGAAAATTCAGAACTGCGGGACACCGATAGGCAGGTAATTGTTTTTTCGTTTCCCTTTATTTCCGGATGATAAAAAACCCGGGTCCGGGGGGACTGGAATTTTTTTATTTTTCGTGTGCCTGATATTTATAAAAATATCTGACACATATTAGAAAACTCTGATAATCTGTTGACAATATCTTCTATCATCACGATGGGAGGTTAAACTCGTTTTTTTCCTGCCGCCAATGCTGGACAGGCAATCCACGAACCATTGAGAATAGATAATCAACCAATCTCTCTTGAAAAGAATTTATTTCAGATGGAGCGACGCCTACTCCATATTACGATTCCTGCCATCAGAACGATTGCACCTATTGGTGCATACATGAGCGGTGTGGATTGTGCCTGACTTTGTCTTTCAAGTGCCAGATCCCGATTGCTTTTCGTCTTGGCGTCATTTGGGTTGAGGGCAAGCGCCTTATCGAATGAGGCGACTGCTTCTGAATACCGACCGAGATTTCCTAGCGCGGTTCCGCGGTTATTCCATGTCGCGGCATCATTTGGGTTGATGGCTATCGCCTTATCGAATGAGGCAACTGCTTCTGTATTCAGTCCGAGATTATTCAGTGCGGTTCCGCGGTTGTACCATGCTTCAGACATACTTGGGTCGATTGCTATCGCCTTGTCTAATGAGGCTAATGCATCGGAATAACGACCGGCACTCGCAAAATCAACACCTTCATTGTAATACTGCACTGCATTACTATCATAGGCTGTAACTATTGGACATACGATCAACGCAAGCAGAAACAATCCACAGAAAATGGTAGTTTTATTCATCGCTTTCATTATTTGTAATATGCAGTTGAAATCTTCAATGTTGTGATCCGTAAGTGAATGAAAGGAGGATATTTTGATTTTTTTCAATTTTTTTCTTAAAAAAAGAATACTAAATCTTCTCACTCGAGATCTTAGCAAAAGTAGCAGTAAAGATCCCCGGCATCCCGCGAATCTCTTCCATCACTTCTGCGGGCACTTCACTGTCAACGTTCAGCACCATGATCGCATGCTCGCCGGGCTGGACCCTGCCGACCTGCATGCCGGCAATATTGATATTGCATTTCCCGAGGATGGTGGATGCCCGCCCGATAACTCCGGGCTTGTCCAGGTGGCGTGACACGATCACGTAGCCTTCGGGGATCATGTCCATCGTGTAGCCGCCGACAGCGACAATGCGGCTGCGGCCCTTGAAAAACACCGTGCCGCTGACCGTCTCTTCTCCCTTATCGGTCTTGATCCGGATGGTGATGAGGTTTTTAAATCCGCTGGACTCCTGCGTGACGGTCTCACTAACCG
>Ga0194039_1001892_pt1 | contig 10937 bp, 4 predicted proteins | sample JunL228m_MetaG_FD_148679 | JGI IMG/M metagenome (GOLD analysis project Ga0194039, IMG submission 148679) | Anoxic zone freshwater microbial communities from boreal shield lake in IISD Experimental Lakes Area, Ontario, Canada - Jun2016-L227-8m | ecosystem: Environmental > Aquatic > Freshwater >...
CCTCCAAACCGCCCCGGCCTCCCCCGCCACGGGCCGCGTTCACGCCAAATTCCAGCGGCTGCGCCGGCTTTGAATCCAGCAACGCGGGCGTCGTGCCCGAGTTGACGAAATGTCCGTCCACATAGAGGCGGATGGAGTGATCCGTATCCAGCACCCCGACGAGATAATGCCAGCCGGGAGTGAGCGGCGAGATGGAAGGCACCGAGACGAGGTTTCCCGCATTGCGAATGTGAAACACGGAGAAACCGTCCCGCAGGGCAAGCGCGTAGCCATATTGCGCGGTGCCGTGGGCGACGATCACGCCATTGGGAGCATCCGGCAGCACCCACGCCTCCACGCTCAGGCCCTTGCCATCCGGAGTCAGGCGTGTATCATCCGGGAACAGGACGCCCGGATACTGTATCTGAGGCCGACCGAAACCACCGCGGCCACCACCACCGCCGCCGAAGCCGCCAAGACGATTGGTTCCGCCGCTCGCGAGTCCATTGGTGCCACCGCCGCCAAAACCACCGCCGCCCCCCCTGGGAGGCGGGGGAGGGGCGTCCGGGGCCACCCGGCTCGCCGAGAACAACTGATTCTGCATCGTCGTCGTCCACTTCAGGTATTGCGGCTCGCGGCCATAACCGAAGACCTCATTATCATTGAACACGAGCATACGCCCCGCGGGCGCGTACTTTCCGGCCTGGAAATAACCGCCGTAGCCGCCGGCGAAATTCTTGCCGTAAACCCAGTAGCTGCGATGGAACAGGGCCTCGTCCAGGAAACCAATTGGCGAGAAGAGATGCGCGCCTTCCCCTTGTTGCGCCGCACCCTGTACCTGCTCGTTGCCCGACACCGGTCCGATGTCCACCCGTTTGCCGTCCTTGTCGATTCTCTGGCTGCGCAGATAAGTCCACTTGCCATCGCTCACCAGAATGTCATTCAAGCCCACCGGCATCTGCAGGTTCTTCAGCCGGGTCTGAAAGTCGCCGCCGGTTTCCGGATCAACCTTGTCATAAGTTTGCTCCACCAGTTTCCGACCCGTCGCGGCGTCGAGCTTGAAGAAGTGCAGTCCGCCATCGAGGAACACCGAGCGTCCGGTCAGGAAGCTCACCTGGTCATTTTCCACCAGCACACTGCCGGGCACCGGCCAGACGCTTTCCAACTGTTCGAACGCAAACATCTGCTGGCCGGCATAAGGCCGATACCGCCAGGCCAGAGCGCCATCGCTCGATCGCAACGCGTACACGCTGCCGTCGTGGCTGCCGACCAGCACCCGGCCCCTCCAGTAGGTCGGCGGCGAATCCACCCGTCCGCCGGTGATGAAATGCCACAGCGGTTTGCCCGTGTTCAAATCCAGCGCGTAAATCGTCCCGGTGTCAATCTGGGCGACGAAGGCTTTGCCATCCGCTACCGTGAGAGCGCTTAACTGGCCGCCGATGGGAATATCCCACGCCTCGGAAAGATCGTCGCTCAAACCCTGATCGGTAAACCCGCTGCGCTGCGAGTCATGCCGGAAAGCCGGCCAGTCCAGCGCGCCCGGCGCGGCTCCCAGCGGCGCGTCATAGGCCGGACCGCGCTCCAGCCGCTGATCGTCCGGCAGCAAACTCGGAGCCTGGCTGGCACGATGCGGAGCCAGGGCGTTGAGTCCGTCCAGCTTGGCTTCGGTATAGCAGGCGCAGTTGTGGGGCCCGGCGTAAATCAAGCCGTTGGCGGGCAAGGTGCCGTAGAGGCAGGCGGCGCGCACCCAATGGTTGATCTGCCAATGCTTCGCGTTGAAATCCACAAACTCGATGCCCGTGCGGGATGGAATGAGGAAGCGCTCGGTGGCCTTGGCGATATAGCAGCGATGGTGAAACCAAAAGGTGTCCACGTCGGGCAGAAACCGGCTCTTGACTTCGCCCGTCGCCGGGTCGCGCCCGGTGAATTCACCCGACATGTTGCCCGAGATATCCGGCGCGTTCCAGAGCAGTCCGCCCGCCAGGATCAAGTCTTCCGGCGAGCGGTAGCCGGATTTGGCATGAGGAGCTTCCCACAACTCTTTCCCGCTGCCGGCATCAAAACTCTTCATCGCGCCGTCACCCCCGGCGTAAAGCACCAGGTTGCTGTTTAAAATCACCCGGGGACCGAAGTTGTATTCAAACAACTGCCGACGCGCGGCGGGCGCAGTCGCCCAAAGCGGGCTGCCGGTTGCCGCGTCCAGGCTGACGAGTTTCTCGCCATCGTGGAAAACCACTTTCGCTCCATCCGCGGCAATCGTCAGCGGCGCATATTTTCCTTCCCGCTTCCACAGCACGCGCCCGGTCGCCGCATCAATAGCCTGCAATTCACGCGGTTCTTCGTCCCAGTCAAATTCGGTTTCCACGCGCTTCTGATCGCCAGTGTTGAATTTCGGCGCGAAGTCTTCCAACGACCATTTGCGGGGATTGACGAGGACGTATAGAACGCCATTCGCATTGAGGATTTCTTCCGCCCCCTTGGTGCTCTCGTACACTTTGAGCGTTTTGCCCGTCGCCCCGTCCAGTTTGCTGACGGGTGCCTCGACGGAGAGCGTGACGTAGATATGATCGCCATCGCCCACCAACCGCCGCGCAAGTTGGGTCGGTCCCGACTTCAACGGCCAGAGATGCGACTGCCAGTGCGGAATCTCGTTGGTCCACAAAATGGTGCCGTTAAAGGCGTCCCGTGCGGTCAGCACCCAGTGCGCGGGCATCAGGATGGAAACCCGGGAGCCTTGGTCCATGATGTAGAAAAGGCGGCCGCCCGCCGAAACCTCGGCGCTAAGGCTCGACATGCGGTCGTGGTGTCGGGACCAACGCGGGCTGCCAATCCATTGGTAACCTTCGGGCGTGTCCACTTCCAAATCCTTCGAGCAAGTATTGCCCCTGGCGTCGTAGTAATAATGCGTCCAATCATCAATGTCCTTGGGACGGGGCTTCAGCAGCTTCTGCCATTGGCCAGCTTCCTTGACATAGGCGAGGCCATTCGGCGTCAGCACGCGCAGGATTTCCTCGCGGGAAACGCCGTCCAGATTCTCGGCGACGATTAGATTGACCAGGTTGTCAATGTAAGGCAGCGGCCCGGTTCGCCAGACATCCACCGTCACCGCGCCGTGAAGTTTCTGCGCAAGCAGCCATTCGCGGGCAGACCGAACATTGGCCGGATCGCGATCCAATCCCTGCACCTGGTAACTGTCGCTGCGCCGCAGGGCCGCCGTCAGTTGGGCATCGCCAGATCCTAAATGAACCACGAAGCCACCTTTAACCCCGGTCTCCCCAATGATGCGGACGGCTTCAGTCTCGACGGCCGGATTGGCCGCCAGCACCGATGACGCGGCGACGAACATGGCACAACTCGCCGCCATCGAGCGGCCGAGGATTAAATGATGAAGCAGACTTCGCCACGATGAGGTGGCGAACCGAACGTTTCTTATTTTATGTTGCATAGGCGCGTTTTCAATTTCGGCCAAGGCCATTTGGAAACCATTTCCAAACGGAAACCAGGACTCATGCGCGCCCCTGGTGAGGTAGCAACCGGTTCATTCCGAGACCAGATTACCCGCTGCCAAAGTAACTTGGCGCAGATATAATACTATCTCTATAGGTTCAGTGCGTATTTGTCAACAAGCAATCTGATTTATTCTTGTGGCGTGGAATTCCGACGCGAATCAGGCCGAAAGTGAGAACTTGCCAGCCAAACCAATTTGGTCCCAATGGAGGTACTTTATCGCCGCGAAAGATCACCGGGCCGCGAAGACTTGGCGCGGTTGGTGGCATTCTCCGGCATCGAATCCGTATGGGATTGCCCATGGCCGGGCGCAGCGGCGTCCACAGTTTCCGAGGCGTTGGAATTAAGTGCGAGATTTATGTAAAAACGCGCCCGGGCGTGCGATTGTTCTCTTGTGCATTCTGCGCCCATCGATAATCCCGATGAACTGCTGCCCACGCGGCGCTCGCTGATCGAGCGTCTGCGCGATCTGGGCGATCAGCCGAGCTGGCGTGAGTTTTTCGACATCTATTGGAAGCTCATCTACGGCGCTGCCATCCGGGCCGGCCTCAGCGACCAGGAGGCCGAGGACGTCGTCCAGGAGACGGTCATTGGCGTGGCACGCAAAATGGAGAGTTTCTGCTACGATCCGTCGGTGTGTTCCTTCAAAGGCTGGCTCATGCACGTGACCCGGTGTCGCATCGCCGACCAGTTCCGTCGCCGCCGGCCGCAGAATGTCCCGCTGGCGGCGCCTCGCGCGGACACGACCGCCGAAACTACGCTCAACCTCCACGACCCCGCCGCGGATGTTCTCGAAGGGATTTGGAACGAGGAATGGCAAAAGAACCTCGTGGACGTGGCCATGGATCGCGTCCGCCGCCAGGCGAACCCCGAGCACTACCAGATCTTTCACCTCCACGCCGTCAAGGGATTGGGCGTGCGGGATGTCGCCAAGCTCACCGGCGCCAGCCTGCCCAAGGTGTACGTGACCTATCACCGTATTGCCAAGTTGGTGAAAGCCGAAGTCCGCCGACTCGAAACCACCAACTCCCATGCCTGAAGAACTGAGCTCAGCCCCAGGCCGTCGTCGCGCCGGCTTACCCGCCCGCGCAGCGCCGACGGGAAGACCGTCGTTGATTACCCCGGCCGTTGCTGTCAGCGTGTTTATCCGATTCGCAACCAGAGGCCTGGCCGGGCTCCTGGCTTGGCTGCGGACTGCTTGGTGCGCTGGGGCTGGTTTCAAGCTGAATGGCCGGATTCGCTTCCAGAAATACCGCGTGGCGCCGCGGCTCGGGACGCTCACCGTGCGGCGGCGGCTACTGCTCGGTCTCCACCAGCATGCGCCGCTGTCGGCCACAAGGACCGCATTGTTATGACGCAATTTCAAAAGCCAGTGCCGGTTTCTCAACCGGCCCCGGAGCCGGCCAGCATGCAGGCGCAGCCCTCATGAGCACGCCGCGCGATCGCATTGAGGCCAAGCTCGGACTGACCGGGCCGCCATTGAGTCACCTGCGCGACGGCCCGCCGCGCATTCCCGATCACGAACTCATCCGCCGCATTGGCCGGGGCGCGTATGGCGAGGTCTGGCTCGCCCGCAACGCGCTGGGCACCCTGCGCGCCGTCAAGATCGTTTACCGCGACACCTTCAAGGATGCGCGCCCCTACGAGCGCGAGTTCGCCGGCATCCGGCGGTTCGAACCCCTCTCGCGCAGCAACGAAGGGTTCGTGGACATCTTGCAGGTCGGTCGCGATGACGCCGGCGGCTGGTTTTACTACGTCATGGAACTGGCGGATACGGCGGAGCCGCAGGCCAGTAACCAGTCTTCAGTAATCGGTGATCAGTCTTCAGTAAGCAGTAATCAGTCTTCAGTAATCGGTGATCAGTCTTCAGTAAGCAGTAATCAGGCACTGAATACTGACCACTGTTCACTGATTACTTCTTACACCCCGCGCACTCTCAGCCGGGATCTCCAGCAGCGCAGACGGCTACCGCTCGAGGAGTGCCTCGAGCTCGGCATGACGCTCAGTTTCGCCCTGGGCCATCTCCACCGCCAGGGCCTCATTCACCGCGACATCAAGCCCTCCAACATCATCTTCGTAGGCGGCGTGCCCAAGCTGGCCGACATCGGTTTGGTCACCGAGGCCGAAGGCGCGAACACGTTCGTCGGCACGGAAGGGTTCATCCCGCCCGAAGGCCCCACCTCGCCCCAGGCCGACCTCTACGCGCTGGGCAAGGTGCTCTACGAAGCCGCGATGGGGAAGGACCGCAACGAATTCCCCGAGCCATTCACGCAGATCGGCACGGACCGCGAATCCGTCGCCTTGATGGAGCTGAACGCCGTGTTGTTGCGCGCCTGCGCGCCCGATCCCAAGGCGCGCTATGCCTCCGCCGAGGAAATGCACGCCGACCTCGCCCTGCTGCATAGCGGCGGGTCGGTGAAGCGCCGGCATCAATTCGAGCGCCAGTTCCGAATCGTCAAACAAGTGGGCGCCGCGGCCATCGTCGCCACCCTGCTGATCGGCGCGGCCTGGTTTTGGCAACGGCAGCAGACCAAGCAGATGACCCGGCTGGCGGCCGAGAAGTCCGAACTCGCGGATACCAACGCGCGTCTGGCGACCGAAAAGGGCGCGGCGGCCAGCGAGAGTCACCGGCGCCTTATCCAGACCCAGACCGCGAACGGCCTGCGCGCGATGGACGAGAACGACCCGGCGACCGCCGCACTCTGGTTCACCGAAGTGCTCAAGCATTCCGAAGGCGACGCCAGCATGGAACGTCGCCAGCGGGAGCGCCTGGCCGCCTTGTTCCGCCTCCTGCCCAAGCCCATTGCCAGGCTATCTCTGGAGCACGGTGGTGAGAGTGTCCGGACCTCGCCGGATGGTCGGTGGATCATCGGTGTTGGGGGCTTGCAGAAGGAGGGGCTCGGGGTCGGCGAAGTCAGGATATGGGACGCATCGTCGTTTCGTCCGCTGCACTCCCTGGTCATCTCGAACATCCTGGGCAGGGCTTTTGTCAGCCCGAGCGGGCGCTGGGTGGTTGTGTCCGAAGGGACCACAAAGCGCATCTGGGATGTGACCTCAGGAAGACCGCTGGAGCGCCGGTTGGAGGCGGAAGGTGTAAGCGGCACTTCCGCCTGGAGCTCCGATGAAACCAGGCTAGCCACCACAGAAAAGGACGGCACGAATGTTTACCTCCTGGAAGCGCTGTCGGGCCGCCTGCTCGCGCCCCCGCTCCAGCACAGCAACAAGGTGGTCAAGGTGGCCTTTGACCCGACCGGCCGATGGCTGGCGACCGGCACCGAAATCCTAAGGGACGAATCTATTTTCCCACCGAATAACCAGTTCCGTCCGGGAGATTATGTGGTGGGCCAGGCCCGAATTTGGAATGCGGCCACGGGGCAGCCGCTGACGGACTGGATTGATTTGGACGATCCCGGGTACGGGATCGAGTTCAATCCCGACGGCAGTGCGGTGGCGGTTTTTGGAATTGGTGAACACAGTGATCGCTCGGCAGATCAGCAGAACTCGGTCAGGGTGATCGAATTACCCTCCGGCAGAGAACGGTTTGCCCCTTTGCTCCAGATGAACGCCCTGCAAAGTGCGAGTTTCAGCCCCGACGGACGTTACCTTGCGACGGGCAACGCGGACCGCTCGGTGACCGTCTGGAACGCCCGAACGGGAGAAGCCGTCCATCGCTCGCTCAAGCACGAGAACGATGATCCCCAGTTCTTGCGTTTCAGCCCGGACGGCGCCTGGTTGGCCGTCGCCGGGCTCAAAGAAATCCGTTTATGGGACGTGCGCTCCGGGAAAACCGTGCTCCCCGCATTGAAAGGCGGCGAGGTAGGCTCCCACTTTGACTTCTCGTCCGACGGCCAGCAGTTGATCACCCTCACCCGCAGTGGGAGGCTCCGTGTTTGGGATTTGGCGGGGGTCGGACCGGCACTCCCACCGTTCTTCCACGGGGACGGCGAACCCATCGCGTCCGCCGTTTTCTCGCCGGACGGTAAATCGGTCTGCACCGCAAGCATTGTGGGCCATCTGCGGATCTGGGACGCAGTGTCGGGTCTGCCTCGCGGAGAAACATTGATTTCGACCAACGAACCGGTTGACATGGCTGTCTCGTTCTGGACTCGGGCCGCGTGGAGTTCGGATGGGACATCTCTGGTCGTGCCAGCCGGTGATTATACCGGACGGATCTGGGATGCGGCCACGGGCAACGAGCGTCCCTTCAGTCTGCGGCACAAGGACACCGTGTTCTTTACGGAGTTCAGTCCTGACGGAAAACAGGTCGTCACGGCCTCCGCCGATGCCACCGCGCGCATCTGGGATTCGATCACCGGAGCCCCGTTGACCCCCCCGCTTCAACACCGCAACTGGGTAAATGCGGCCCGCTTCAGCCCCAATGGCCAGCGTGTCGTGACCGCCAGTTCCGATGGCACGGCCCGCGTATGGGATGCGACCACCGGCGCGCCGGTCAGCCCGCCGCTTGAGGAAGGACGATCAAAGGAAGGAGGGACGCTGATTGTGATGGACGCATGCTTCAGCCCGGACGGCCTGCGCGTGGCGATGGGTGGTGGTTCATGTGAAGCAACCATCCGCGACGCCGTCACCGGCCAGCGAGTGGGCCTCGCGATGCAACATGGCAGCACCATTTGGAGGCTCCGGTTTAGTCCCGATGGCCGTCGCCTTTTGACCACCAGCAACGACCGAACCGCGCGCGTTTGGGATGCCGGCACCGGACAGCCCATCGCCCCGCCGCTGCTCCACGACCAGATCGTAGTGAGCGGCGATTTCAGTCCCGATGGACTACGAGTCATCACCGGCAGTGATGATGGCACAGCCCGAATTTGGGATGCGGCCACCGGTGAACCGCTCGGGCCCGCGCTCCGGCACCAGCAGGGCGTCCTCCATGTCAGTTTCAGTCCCGATGGCCGCAGAGTGTCCACGGTGAGCCGTGACGCTTTGGCGCAGTTGTGGGAAACGGGCGCACTCGATTGGACCGTCGGCGAGCTTGCCGGTGCGGCGCGCTTGCTGGCGGGGAGACAAGTAGGCAGTTCAGAGCAGATTGAGACTCTGGACGCATCCCAACTGGAGGATGCCTGGCACCTGGTCGGTTCCCGTCTCGAAGGCACGGCCACCTCGACCGAGTCAGCGGCGCGCTGGCAATGGCGTCAGATGATATCGAGTGAGTGGTCGCGTGATTGGGCTGCCGCGGAGTTCCATGCTCGCCGCCTGATCGCTCTGCAACCGGGGAATGCCGCCGCCCTTGGCAGTCTCACCCGAATCAGCAATGCCCGGCCTCCCGCGCGGAATCCCGCCGCGCCAGCGGAGTTGATTGACCTCTCGAACTTCTACAATGCTGCCCTCTCCGAGTCATGGCATGGCGGTGCTGATAATTACCTCGCCGAACTGCCGCGGGGCATTCAGACCCTGGCCGGCACCCGGTTCGATGTGCGCGGTTTGATCCAGGTCTTTGGCGTGCCGTCGTCGCGTGAGCCGCGCTACCAGTATCCGAAAGCCGTGAATGGCATTCGCGTCAATCGCAAGCTCCAACGACTGCAGTTTCTTCACGCGATCTGCGGAAGTTGCCCCTCGGATGGAACCACGGTGGGGCATTACTTCATCCATTTTGCCAGCGGCCGACGCGAGACCGTGCCAATTGTCTTCGGCCGGGACGCCCGCGACTGGCACGAATTACCGGACCAGCCTGTGGGCGTGACCGATGCCGTCATTGCCTGGAAAGGAACAAATCCCACCGCCTTGCGGGGTGCCAGCCGTGGCATCCGGCTCTTTAAACGCACCTGGGAAAACCCGGCACCCGACGTGGAAATCACGAAGGTGGATTTCGTCGCCGAGTATGCGTTCGCCAATCCGTTCCTCGTGGCCCTGACCGCGGAGTAGCGCCAGTTTTTGCAGCCGGCACCGAACCGACCGCCATACCGGTTGCCGACAGTTGTGTCCGAGGATGTTGAATTGAAGGAACAGCGATCCGTGGTTCTCCTCTCGTTCCCCTCAGAGCAGGAATATGACCACGGATTTCACGGATTGCACGGATGCCACGGGTGTTTTTTATCCGTGTAATCCGTGTAATCCGTGGTTCTCCTCTCGTTCCCCTCAGAGCAGGAATATGACCACGGATTTCACGGATGGCACGGATGGGGTAGGTATTTCTTATCCGTGTAATCCGTGTAATCCGTGGTTCTCTTCTGGTTCCCCTCAGAGCAGGAATATGACCACGGATTTCACGGATGGCACGGATGCCACGGGTATTTCTTATCCGTGTAATCCGTGGTTCTCCTCTGGTTCCCCTCAGAGCAGGAATATAACCACGGATTTCACGGATGGCACGGATGCCACGGGTGTTTTTTATCCGTGTAATCCGTGTAATCCGTGGTTCCTCTGGTTCCCCTCAGAGCAGGAATATAACCACGGATTTCACGGATGGCACGGATGCCACGGGTATTTCTTATCCGTGTAATCCGTGTAATCCGTGGTTCTCCTCTGGTTCCCCTCAGAGCGGGAATATAACCACGGATTTCACGGTTTGCACGGATGGGGTAGGTATTTCTTATCCGTGTAATCCGTGTAATCCGTGGTTCTCCTCTGGTTCCCCTCAGAGCAGGAATATGACCACGGATTTCACGGATGGCACGGATGCCACGGGTATTTCTTATCCGTGTAATCCGTGTAATCCGTGGTTCTCCTCTGGTTCCCCTCAGAGCAGGAATATGACCACGGATTTCACGGATGGCACGGATGCCACGGGTATTTCTTATCCGTGTAATCCGTGTAATCCGTGGTTCTCCTCTGGTTCCCCTCAGAGCGGGAATATAACCACGGATTTCACAGATTGCACGGATGCCACGGGTATTTCTTATCCGTGTAATCCGTGTAATCCGTGGTTTTCCTCTCGTCCGTGGTTCTCCTCTCGTTCCCCCCTGACCACCCGTTTCCAATCGAGCTTCGCTTCCTTGAAATTGAGAAGCAACCCCACTTCCAGGCCAGTGATATTCAGGTAACCGAGGATCTGGGCAAGGTGCGTGTCATTGAACGCGGTCACCACCTTGGGGTCGGCAATGACCTTTCCGTCCACGATGAGATCCGGGACCAGTTTGCCAATGAAATGCCCCCGGTAGTGAACGGGGAACTCGCGCTGCTGTTCCACCGTGTGCCCGCGTGCCACCAGTTCGATGACCAACGCATTCTCATAAAGCTTCTCGTCCAATCCTGGCTTGAGTTCATTCAGAACGACCATAGCTGCCCCAATGATGTCTTTAGTGATTCCTTCGTGCTTCATAGCTGGAATATGACCACAGATTGCAGGATGCGACAGATGTTTTTTATCCGTGTAATCCGTGTAATCCGTGGTTCTCCTCTCCCTTCCCTCAGAACGGGAATATGACCACGGATTTCACGGATTGCACGGATGGGGTAATATTTTTTATCCGTGTAATCCGTGTAATCCGTGGTTCTTC
>Ga0194039_1001893_pt1 | contig 10931 bp, 10 predicted proteins | sample JunL228m_MetaG_FD_148679 | JGI IMG/M metagenome (GOLD analysis project Ga0194039, IMG submission 148679) | Anoxic zone freshwater microbial communities from boreal shield lake in IISD Experimental Lakes Area, Ontario, Canada - Jun2016-L227-8m | ecosystem: Environmental > Aquatic > Freshwater >...
CACCAGCGCCGCCGAAAGGCAGACGATGGTGAGCTTCATCGACGAGAGGAAATTAAAAAACCGGCGCGCCATTGCGATCAGGGATGGAATTCCACCGACTTGCACTCCGCCCGACGCACCGTGCCGATCCATTCGAGGAAAGCCGCTTTCTGCGCCGCGGCGAGCGCGGCGTTCCCGCGCATTTTAAAAAAGAACGACACGCTGTCGCCGGAGATGATGCCAGCGACGATCCGGCCGTCCTTCGCCGCGTCCGCGCCTTCGGGCAATCCTTCGAGATCCACGACCGCCACGTCGCCGAGCGGCGAAGCCACATGCCCCGCGATTTTCGCGAGCTGCTCCGCGGTGATTTCCGGCTGTCCGAGCTGCGACAGCCATCGGTTGATATTGTCGAGGACGCCGCCCGCGGTTCCCGCGAGGAGCACCAAAGAAATATCCGCGGTCGCTCCGTTTTCGCCCTTCACGAGATAGCTTGCCTGCCGCATCGTCGAGAGCGGCCGCGCCTCCCAGTGCGCCGGCGGGTTGCCCGCGACCTGCGGCGGCTGCGCGGAGGCCGCCGCGCCGGACTCCCCGGCGGCGCCCATGGATGGCATCCCGCTCGCCCCGGAGCTTTCCGGCACGGAATTTTTTTTGGCCGCCGCTTCCGGCTCGCCCTTGGAAACGCGATAGACCTGCACCGCGTTCTTGTCCTTGCACCCGGACAACAGCACGCACGGAAGAAACAGGCCGAGACACAAAAGAGGGCGAGGAAATTTCATAAGGAAGCAGCCATTTACACCGCATGCACGGGGCTGTCCAATTTTATTGCGTTTTGCTCTCGCACGTCTCCCAGGCTGCGCCTGGCGAGCGCATGGATCGCGATTTTGGCAGAGCAATATACAAGCAGTAAATGACAACAGGCAAGTAGCCGGATGTTTTCGCCCCCGTTAGACAACACGCCAGTCAAATTGTTAGAAAATATTAATCCCATGAACAAACGACCGTTTTTCCCATTGCCCACCGTCCTGAACCGCTGCTTCTCCAGCCGCCGCGCAAAATTTCTCTGGCTTTCCAGCGGCGGGCTCGCCCTGACGCTGACGCTGATTTCCTGCGGCACCCTGTCGCAGCCGATCATGGCGCCGCCGAGCATCCCGGGCGCAACGTTTGTGGGATCCAAGGCCTGCGCCGACTGCCACGAGGTGCTCGTGCGCGATTTCAGAACCGCCGGCCATGCGCGTTTGAAGGCGCCGGGCAAGAATGCCGAAAACGCCGGGTGCGAATCCTGCCACGGCCCCGGCAGCAAGCACGTCGCCGCCGGCGGAGGCGCGGGATCGATCATCAATCCCCGCAAAGACCCCGAGGCCTGCTTCAAATGCCACTTGGAAATCCGCGCGAAATTCAGCCTTCCGTTCCGCCATGCGGTGCTCGAGGGCAGAATGGGCTGCGGCGACTGCCACAACCCGCACAAGGGATCGGTGATGAAGGGCGGCGGCGCGACCAACCTGATGAGCAAAAACGAAGTCTGCTTCCAGTGCCACCAGGCGCAGCGCGGGCCGTTCGTCTTCCAGCACGAGGCGACGCGCGAGGGTTGTGTGGTCTGTCACGACCCGCATGGCTCGGTCAACCAGAAGCTCCTCACCGCACGGAACCAGATGCTCTGCATGAAGTGCCACTTCCAGCAGCAGAACCGGACCGTCCCAGGGCAAACAATTGCCCCCGGCGCGATCATGATGGGCAGCGTGAACCATGCGGACGATGTGGCGCGCGGCACCTGCTGGTCCGGCGGCTGCCACGAGGCGGTTCACGGCTCACAGGTCAACTCCCACCTGAGATACTAATTCTTCTACCTGAAAAAAATTATGAAAAACACGATTCCTTTCACATCAAAGTCCGTCGCTTGTTTCGGAGCCGCAGTTCTCTGCGCGGGATTCTTCAGCGGGCATTCCCTTCTGGCCGGAGATGCCCAAAAGATCGTCACTCCCCCGGTTGAGGAGGAGCCCGTCTTCACCAACTGGATCAATATGTCCATTGGCGGCCTCATTATGAAGGGCGAGCAGGCGCAATTCCAAGCGCAGCACCCGATCCGAGGCCCGATCTTCGGCGGGATTGATGACATGCATCTGGAAACAACGCTGGGCAAAGCGATGGTCACCCTTGATGGGCACGCCATCTTCGCGGAGAACGACTACAAGGTGAAGCTGGAGATCTCGCTGCCGGATGTCGGGTATATCAGCGCCGGCTACACCGGGTTCACCACCTACTACAACGGCAACGCAGGCTATATGCCACCGAACGCCGGATTGCCCGGCGGCCTGTTTCTCGGCGGTCCGGAATATCAGCTGTATCGCGGCCTTCTTTGGGCCGAGATCGGCCTCAGGATGCCGAACCTGCCGGAACTCACCTTACGCTACGAACATGCGGTTCGCTCCGGGCAGAAGGATTCCACAAGCTGGGGATCCACCGACCAGACGGGGCTGCTCGCCACGCCGACATTCAATTCGGCCACCAACAACGTGGCGCGCAAAATAGTCCCCGCGTTCCGCAACATCAACGAAAAGCGCGATACGTTCATCTTTGACGGCAAATACACGATCGGGAAGCCGACCGCCATGGGGAGCACCGATATCGATCTGGGAGCACGCTTCGATTACATCAACAACGATGACTCGCTCAATTTCCATAATCTTCCCGGAGCTGCAAACACCGTCATCGCGAACAATCTGACCAACATCCCCACGGTGGCAAACGATTATTACATGACCCAGCAGGATCTCCAGAAGACGGCGCTTTGGGACGGTCACATTTCCACGGTGACGCATTTCGGAGAGAAGCTTTGGCTCACGTTGGGGTTCTCCTACTCGGCCCTTTCCACCAACATTGGGGGCGGCCGCATCGCCGGCCCGTCCTTCGGAACCCCTTATGCCCCCGTGATCGACAATTCGATTTATGCCAGCACGGCCGCCTACATCGACCTGGGCGGCGGATCCGACATGGGACAACTCGTGGCGGCGGCCAACCTTCTGTGGATGCCCATCCCGGATCTGTCGATCACCCCGTCCTTCCGCATAGAAAACGCGAAGACCACCAGCACATCCTCTATCCTCACAGAGACCTCACAAACAACGACAGCTGGAACGATACTCATTACTCCGGCGGTAAAGGCGGTCGCAGCGACAAAAACCAAGGCAGCGGTGGCTGCAAAGCCAGCAGTATACAATACTGTTGTCAATGTCCCGGCGGGAACAGCCCCTTCGAAAACCATTGCCAACAGCTCCGTTCAACTCACCGAGGTTGCCGAGGGCCTCGACATCCGCTACACCGGGGTGAAGGACATCGTGTTTTATGCGCAGTGCGATTGGGAGCAACAATATGAAAACCGCTCGGACACCACCCCGACGAACAGTTATTCTTACTTCAGCTACAATGCCACCACCGGCATTAACACCGGCATTCCATCCAACAGACTTAATCTGAATGCCAATAATAGATGCCTGAAGCAAAAATATTCCCTGGGAGCGAATTGGTATCCGCTGGCCAATCTGAACGTGGGGCTTCAATATTACAATGAGATCCAGGACATCACACAAAACATCTCTACGGATGACCCTGTCCGCAACAACCAGCGGCTCGCGAACCAGAACTGGCACACAAACGACGTGAACTTCCGCGTGACCTGGAGGCCGCTATCCTGCCTCACGATTGTCAGCCGCTATGACTTCCAAAACGCCAAAGTCTACTCCCAATGGGGAAATGATGGATCTGCGGCAAACGCATTCACCGCAGCGGGCGGGATGAGCAGCAGCATGACGAACAACATGATCACGGAGTGCGTGACATGGACGCCCATCGACCGCCTCTATATCCAGGCGAATCTCGGCTATGTCATGAACCGGACGACGTCGCCGGCGTCCCTATATACTCCCGCGATCCTGACGTCCAACAACACCTATTGGACCGCGAGTGTCGGGGCCGGTCTTGCCATCGACAACAAGACCCAGCTCCGGGCGGACTGGTCCTACTACCGCGCCAACGACTACGTGAACAATTCGCTCTACGGCGTGCCTTACGGCTCCGGGGCTTCCGAGTTTGACATCTCGGCCACGCTCAGCCGCCAGATCACAAGGAACGTGGGCGTCTCGGTCAAATACTATCTCAACAGGTATACCGATCAGTTGTCCGGTGGAAACAACAACTACCTGGCGCAAACGATCGTGACCTCGATGCAGGTCAAGTTTTAACCAACCAACTGAAGTCCGCTTAACAAACCATGAAATTAGCAATCGCAACATCCCTGATCGCGGCATCCCTCGTGTTTGCCGCCGGCACCGCCTCGGCCTCCGATGGCAAGGTGCTGTTCGACACCAACTGCGCCAAGTGCCACGGGCCCGACGGCAAAGGCGCCACCCCGATGGGGATGAAGGCCGGCGCAAAGGATCTGACCGACGCCAAGGTTCAGGCGGCCATGACCGACGCCCAGATTGCCACATCCATCAAGGAAGGCATCCATGTCGGCGACAAGACGAAGATGAAGGCGTTCCCCGACCTGAGCGCCGACGACAACAAGGCGCTCGTCGCCTACGTCCGCTCGCTTAAGAAATAAGCCCGGCCCCTGCAATTTTCAGTTGGCTTTTCCATAGCTTAGGCTGACCATCGGCATTCCAACACGATGCCGATGGCCGGCTGAAGGCTGGGGGCTTTTTTTAGATGTCGGGGTTGAGCATTTGAAATAAACACATGGTCGCATGGAACACAAAGGGGGCCGCGTCCGTTTTGGACGCGTCGGCTGAACACGCCAGGCATGGGCGCGGCTTTGCGAAATACGCTGTGAGTTTCTTTGTAAGACCATGAAAGGCTCCACGAAGACCTCCCTTGTGATTTATGGTCTGATGGGAGTCTTCCTGCTGCTGGCGGCAGCCTTCCTCATGAATTTGTGGGGGCAGACCGCCGAGCGGCCGCAAATTCCTCTGGTGGATCCCGAGTTCATCAAGACCGCGACCGTCCGCACGTCGTATGCGGAGCTTGTCAGCGCGAAGGCCGATCTTTCCGATTTCGATTGCTATGGCTGCCACGAGAAAGGCAAGCCGCCGATCCTGCGCTTCGACGACAAGCACAACCTGCTGATCCCCGACGAGCACAAGGACATCGTCATGGGGCACGGGCGCAACAACCGGAACAACCTCTGCACGAACTGCCACGACGAAAACAATCTGGAGCTCTTCCAGACCCGCGACGGGCGTGAGCTCAAATTCTCCGAGAGCACCGAGCTGTGCGGCAGCTGCCATGGCCCGACCTATCGGGATTGGTCGGCGGGCGCACATGGCCGCACGAGCGGCTACTGGAACCGGGAGATGGGGCCGATCTCCCGCAAGGACTGCGTCTCCTGCCACAACCCGCACTCGCCGAAATTTCCCGGGCGCCAGCCCGCGCCGCCGCCGCACACCCTGCGGCCGCCGTTAACCCAGCCGGCGCATGCCGCCGCCGAAGGAGAGCATTAACATGTCCGTCCATCCAACCAGCGGAGAACCCAAACCCGAGGGGATGAGCCGCCGCAGCTTCCTGCGCACGTCGGCGGTGTTCGGCACCGGACTGGCCGCCCTGGCAGCCGGCCTCGCCCCGCTCCTCGACGTCAAAAATTTTCCGTCCCTGCAGCAGTTCATGCAGAAGTACTACAAGGAGCTGACCCCGGAGGAGATGGCGGTCGTATTGAAGCGCATCGAGAACGAGGTCGAGCGCCAGTATGGGATCCGCCCGCATGTGCGCGACCTGAAGCCGATGGATGGCGTGGAGTTCGTTTACTGCCTCAATCTCACGCGGTGCATCGGATGCCGGAAATGCGTTCACGCCTGCGTCGCGGAGAACAATCAGTCGCGCAACCCGGAGATCCAATACATCCGGGTTCTGCAAATGGAAAACGGCTCCCTCGACATGGAAAAAGCCGTGCATGATTACGACCCGGCGAAGGTGCCGGAAAAGGAACACTTCTACATGCCCGTGCAATGCCAGCAGTGCAAGAACCCGCCCTGCGTGAAGGTTTGTCCGGTCCACGCGACCTGGCAGGAGCCGGACGGGATCACGGTCATTGATTACGACTGGTGCATCGGCTGCCGGTATTGCGAGGCGGCCTGCCCGTACTGGGCGAGGCGGTTCAACTTTGCGAAGCCCTCGATTCCCAAGGACAGGCTCAACCCGGAGATGGACTACCTCAGCAACCGGCCGAGGAGCCAGGGCGTGATGGAAAAATGCCACTTCTGCCTCCAGCGCACCCGCGCGGGACGCTACCCGGCCTGCGTGGAAGTCTGCCCGACGGGGACGCGAAAATTCGGCAACATCCTCGATCCGAACAGCGAGGTCTCGTATATCCTCAAAACCAAGAAGGTCTTCATCCAGCTCAAGGAGGAACTGGGGACATCGCCGCGGTTTTTCTACTATTTCGACGTATGACTCGACGCATCCAGACAGCGGTCAGAAATTATTGTGTGTTTCTCGCGCGCTGTGCGCGGATCGCCTTCGTGGGCGACTGGCGCTATTATGCCTGGATGGGCGTGCTCACGGTGATCGCCCTGCTCGGGCTCAACGCCTATTGTAGGCAGTTTGCGGACGGGCTTGTTGTCACCGGCATGTGCGACCAGGTGTCGTGGGGGGTTTACATCGCGAACTTCACGTTCCTCGTCGGCGTGGCAGCGGCCGCGGTGATGATGGTCATCCCGGTCTACATCTACGACAACGAGGAACTGCACGACCTGGTGATCTTCGGCGAGCTGCTGGCGGTGGCGGCGATCATCATGTGCCTCGCGTTTGTCACGGTGGATCTCGGACGGCCGGACCGGTTCTGGCACTTGATCCCGGGGATCGGCCAGCTCAATTTCCCCGCGTCTATGCTGAGCTGGGACGTCATCGTCCTCAACGGCTACCTCCTGCTGAATGTCTATATCTGCGGCTACCTGCTGATCTGCCGGTATCAGAACAAAAAACCCGCGGTTTGGTTTTACATTCCATTTGTTTTCATCGCGATCGTCTGGGCGGTTTCGATCCATACGGTCACCGCCTTCCTCTATGTGGGGCTGGGCGGGCGGCCGTTCTGGAACCAGGCGATTATCGGGCCTCGCTTCCTGGCCTCGGCGTTCACGGCCGGCCCCGCGTTGATCATCCTGGCGCTGCAGGTCATCCGCAGCGTGACGCAATACCACATCACCGACAAGGCGCTGCTCACGCTGCGCGGCATCGTGCAGGTTTCCATGATTATTAACGTGTTTCTGTTGATGTGCGAGGTCTTCACGGAATTCTATGCGGGCGGCCTGCACATCGCGTCGTCAAAATACCTGTATCTGGGTCTGCACGGCTACCATGCGCTGGTTCCCTGGATCTGGACGGCGATCACATTCAACCTCACCGCGATGGTGCTTCTGGTGCTGCCCGTGAGCCGGAGCCTGAAGTGGCTCAACCTGACCTGCGTGCTCTGCATCACCGGCATCTGGATCGAAAAGGGGATGGGCCTCGTCATTCCTGGATTCATTCCCACGCCGCTCGGCCAGATCGTCGAATACTCGCCCTCCGTCAACGAAACGCTCGTATGCCTGGGCATCTGGGCGTTCGGCCTGCTCTGCTACACCATCTTCCTCCGCATGGCCGTCCCGATTCTTCAGGGCGAGCTTTCCATGGCCAATGAGAGCGGGGCGCTCCGCGCCAAGCTGAATACATGACCGCATCGCATGCGAAGGGCGCCGCGTCCGTGCCGCACGCGCCTCTGAGGCTCACCGCGCGCCTTGCCAACACGCCCGGCACGGACGCGGCTACAACTTGAGTGAAACCGCGCTGAGTGTGGTTTTAACCCGAACCCATGACGGCACAACTCAACGCCGATGATGCGAAGGAATCCCTGGCCGCTCACGTGGCGGCGAAGGGCGCGGAGATCCGCGAAAAATACGGGCCTCAGATCGGCTGGGACGAACTGCTCCGGATCCTGGACGACCGCTCCGCCTGCCGGTATCCGTGCGAGATCGTCTTTGATGCGGAGCCGTTGCAAGAGGGCGAGGCTGCCTTCCCCATGGCCAAAGGGGAGCACCCGGACGAAGGGTTCACCATGTTTGTCCATCCGTTTTTTATGAAATGCCCCGACCGGGTTCCCGGTTTGGTGCTCTATCAACTCGTGACGGTGAACTACGGGGATTTCGCTTCGGCGCTGGATGCCGAAACCTTCGGGGCCTCGGCGTTGGGGATTTCCACCGACGAATACTACCAATCCCTTTGCGCGATGGCCGACGGGATCGCCGGGCGCGGCTGCCACCCAGCGGATCCAGGAGCGCTTTTTTCAAAAAATTCCCTTTAACAAAACCGCAAATTCTATCAAAATCCATACCACTATGAAACTCATCACCACATCGCTTCTCGTCGTCGGATCACTCGTCTGTGCCGCCAGCCTGGCTTCGGCGGCGGATGCCGCGGAAAACTGGGGCAAGCTCTGCGCCTCATGCCATGCCAAGGACGGCAGCGGCAGCACGGTGATGGGCAAGAAGAGCGGCGTCGAGGATTACCGCGAAGCCAGCGTGCAGGCCAAGTTCACCGACGCCGACGCCACAAAGATCATCACCGACGGCAAGGGAAAGATGAAACCTTTCCAGGACAAGCTGACCGCCGACGAGATCAAGGCTTTGGTCACCTACGTCCGCGCCTTTAAGAAATAGCCGCCTGCCCGAAGAGAGATCAAAAAAGTGAGCGGCCGGGTGCGAACCATGGCCACCTGAAAAAATGAAAAACGCACCCACAAGCCGGTTCAGCCTGCGCAAGCTGATTCGTAACTGGATCAGCCTTGCGGGCGCGGTCATTGCCGCCGGCAGCTTCTTCGCCTTCCTGCTGCTGTTCGCGCTCGATCTTTTTGCCGAGCGCGGGAATCCCTACATGGGGATTCTTGCCTACCTGGTGGCGCCGTGCTTCCTGCTGCTCGGAATCGCGCTGGTGTTGCTGGGATACTGGCTGCATCTCCGCCAGGAGCGCCGGGCGCGGGACGATGCGCCGCCGGTGGCGCTGACTATTGATTTTTCGCGCCCGCGGGATCGCAGGATCCTCAGCGTTTTCATTGCGATGAGCGTGGTATTTCTTTTCCTGACCGCGGTGGGCAGCTACCAGACGTATCAGTTCACCGAGTCGGTGCATTTCTGCGGCCAGTCGTGCCACCTTCCCATGGATCCCGAGTTCGTGACCTCCCAGCATTCCCCCCATGCGCGGGTCGAGTGCGTGGCCTGCCATGTGGGGAACGGGGCGAGCGCCTACCTGAAAACGAAGATCAGCGGCATGCGCCAGCTGTATCACATGGTGCGGAGCGACTTTCCGCGGCCGATCCAGCTGAACCCCGACAAGCTGCGCCCGGCGCGCGAGACGTGCGAGCACTGCCACTGGCCGCAGAAGTTCACGGGCGGTTTCGAGCGCACCTTCCGGCATTACCTTTCGGATGAAAAGAACACCCCATTTTCCGTGAGGCTCCTGGTCAAGGTGGGCGGCGGCGACCGTCGGAGCGGCCCGGTGGGCGGGATCCACTGGCACATGAACCTCGCCAACAAAATCGAATATATCTCGACCGATGAGCAACAGCGCAACATCCCGTGGGTCCGCCACACCGACGCGAAAGGGGTTGTCACCGAATACCGGAATCCGGATTTCAAGGGCGACTTGGCGAAGTATCCCGTGCACAAGATGGACTGCATCGATTGCCACAACCGCCCCGCGCACAACTTCCTTTCGCCAAACGATGCGGTGGATATCTCGCTGGCCAGCGAACGCATGGACGCGTCGATCCCATGGGTGAAATCCAAGGTGGTCGCCGCGCTTTCCGCACCCTACGCCACCCGGGAGGAAGCGCTGAAAAAAATCGAGTCCTCGTTGCGCGCCGCCTACCCGGGCGACCCGAAGGCCGACGCGCTGATCGCCGAGGCCCAGGCGATCTACAAGGACAATTTCTTCCCGGAAATGAAGGCCGACTGGCGCTCCTATCCCGACCACCTCAGCCACAAGAACTGGGACGGGTGCTTCCGCTGCCACGACGGCAAGCACAAGACAGCCGACGGCAAGGGAGCGATCAAGGCGAACGACTGCAAATCGTGCCACCTCATCCTCGCCCAGGGGAGTGACGAGGAGATGACCAAACTCAACGCCAAGGGGTTCGATTTCTTCCATATCGACGGCGAGTATTCGGATTTTTCCTGCACCGATTGCCACACCGGTGCCGCGCCCAAGGAATAAGCCCGGCGCAATAATAACCCGGGTGCGGCGGCAACAAAAATCCGGGTGCGAATTTCCGATTGCGGGTTGATGAACCGCCGGAATGCGGGCAACATGATTTTTTTCCCATGCAAGGACATCTCTTAACCGGCGCGACATTCTGCCTGCTTGTGAGTTTCGGCTACACGATGTTCGCCCTGGGCGCTGGCAGGTTCCGTCCGGGTGCCGTGAATCTCGTGGCGATGCTCGGAGGGTTTTTGCTTTTGACGATCGACCTCAAACTGAGGGGCCACGCGCAGGGGTCGTGCCCGATCAACTCGCTCTTCGACGTGCTCGTCTTCATGAGCTGGTCCACGCTCCTGATTTATCTGATCGTCGGCCCGGCCTACCGACTCTCGCTTCTCGGGGCGTTCACGTCCCCGCTGGTTTTTCTTATGCTGCTGGCGGCGCAGTCGGGTCTCGCGGGAGCCCCGGCGGCCGGACGGTTTGCGCGTGAGCCGTGGGTTGCGCTCCACGCCGCGCTGACGCTCATCGCCTACGGGGCCTTCGCGCTCGCGGCGGTCGCGGGCCTGATGTATGGGGTGCAGGATCGCCAGTTGAAGCGGCGGACGGCCGGGGCGCTCCTCTACAGCCTGCCGCCGATCACCGACCTCGGCGTCGCGAACGCCCGGCTCCTCTGGCTCGGGTTCTCGTTGCTCACCGCCGGGTTTGCGGCCGGCTTCCTCAGCGGGACGCATACGAAC
>Ga0194039_1001895_pt1 | contig 10920 bp, 7 predicted proteins | sample JunL228m_MetaG_FD_148679 | JGI IMG/M metagenome (GOLD analysis project Ga0194039, IMG submission 148679) | Anoxic zone freshwater microbial communities from boreal shield lake in IISD Experimental Lakes Area, Ontario, Canada - Jun2016-L227-8m | ecosystem: Environmental > Aquatic > Freshwater >...
CGCCGCCTGGCAGGGGGCGCTCCCGCCCGCCGCCGCCGCCGCCCCGCTCCCGAAATTCCCCTGCTCCTCGCGCGACATCGCGATGACCGCCCCGCTCGATCTCGCCTACGGCGACGTGCGCGACGCCGTCCTCAATCAAAAAGAACCGCTCCTTACCTCGGTTGCGCTCTTCGATCTCTTCACAGATCCCTCTGGAAAAAATCTTCCTCCCGACAAAAAATCGCTCGCAATTTCCTTGACATTTCGCTCGCCCGATCGGACTCTGACAACAGAGGAAGTCACCGCCTCCACGGATCGCTTGAAAGCCGGATTGCGAGAGCGCCTGAAGGTCGATTTCCGCTGATGGATCTTTTAGAATTTCGCGGCGGGACAGAGGTTCAGCCGCAACAGATTTGCCCTGCTGTGTTCGCGATTAGACGTCGCAAACTCCCGAACCGATAATGAAATATCAACCCGGAGGCTGGGCCTTCCGGCGCAATGACACGCCTTCACTGGAAGTCAGCGCGCAGGCGGGCGGTCATCCACCCTATTACCAGGGAACGGGAAATGCTTCGAAACGGCACAAGCGGGGCAAAATTTTCAAGCCGGACGATCCCTCAGGGGGCCGTCCGGTTTTTTTAGTAGAGTAGAGAGACCCAGACGGAAGGAGATGAGCGAAGGCCAATGACCTCCGTGGGGACTCCCCCTCATCGAATAGGACGTGCGGATTGCCCGCATCCGGCTCTCAGAAATAAACAGACGATAAGCGGCCAGCGCAAAACAGGGAGCAGGCATCCCGCCTGTGAAAGGCACTCGCACGCGTTTGCAAAGCCAGTGCCCGAACGGGCGGAAAACCAGCGCGATAGCGCATTGTAAAAAGGGGAAGACGAATGTTTGGTGCAGGGAGCACAACCGAAACGAAGTGAAGCATCGCCCGTTCTCCTTGGTCGCTGCGAAGTACAGTTATTTCCAAGAGGTGGTCTCACGCGGACGTGGAGTTCACAGAAGAAAACCCGTTTTCGGTTTTACCGCGCAGGCGGGGGCGCTCCGGGCTCGCGGAACGTGATCCGGCCCTTGGTTAGATCGTAGGGCGAGATCTCCACGGACACGGAGTCGCCGGGGACAATGCGGATGAATTTTTTGCGCATCTTCCCGGAGATGTGAGCGAGCACGACATGCTCGTTGGGAAGTTTCACATGAAACATCGTTCCCGGAAGCACATCCACAACAACTCCCTTGCTTGTTACGCAATCGTCTTTGGCCATGTGAGAGGACGGATTATCAGAGTTCTGCGAAAAAATCAACCCGCGCGTCGCCGCCCAAATCCACGGAAGATCGAGTCTGGAGAAACACGTTGCTTCGCTGCGTTTCGGTTGTGCTCCCTGCACCAAACATTCGTCTTCCCCTTTTTACAATGCGCTATCGCGCTGGTTTTCCGTGTTCCTCTCTCGCGCCTGGCTCCGACGGGCATGTAGCGGAATTCTGAAAGTATATCGTTCTCGATGTTCTCACGATGATGCCCCTGCGCTCGCAGCCTCATGGGAAGCCGGTCCCCGTTCCTTTTCCTTCTCTTACGTGACGCGGATTTGGATTTTCTCTGTTTAATTTTCCCCGGGCGCACCGCCGCCCCCCGCCTGCCGAAAGGCTCGCCATCCGCAAAACCCCATCCCGCACACCAGCCAAACCATTTACAAATATTGTATCACCTGGGACATTATTTGTAAATTCCTTGATGGGGAGAAAGCGCACGGATGCCTGCAAAATGAGCCATCCACAATAAACTACCCAGTAGAATCATCTGGATTGCATACAAATATTGTCCCAGGTGGGACATTATTTGTTAACGTCCCTGGCGGAGTGGAAACGGGAACTGGGGGCGAGGATGGGGCCGCATTTGAAGGGGGCCGCCTTGTTGAGGGCGACATTCCGCGAGCAACATCCTGCGACGCAAATCACGTAAGAACGCAGGGGACAGGGGGAGGCTCGACAGACGATAGATCAAGGGAGGGGCTCGCCCCCTCGGTGCCCTTGCTGCGGCAGAGCGGATGCCGGGGGCGACCTGCCGCCGTTCATTGCGCTTATGCACGGATCAGGGCGCCGAGCCGATCGGAGGTTCGCCGAAAGTGTGTCGCCGAAAGTGTGTCGCCGAAAGTGTGTCGCCGAAAGTGTGTCGCCGAAAGTGTTTTCGGATCCGGTCGTTCCGGTTTAAATGGGAGCCGACGTGCCGAAGCCGAAAAGAAAACCCGTGCGACAAAAAAAGAATGCGCCCCCGCGGCGGAGGCGGCCGCGTCGTTTTTTCCGGGGTCTTTTCAAGCTGGGTTTTGTGACGGCGCTTCTGTGGGCGTCCGTCGCGCTGGGGTATTATGCCTGGGCTCGGTGGTTTGACCTGCGGGCGATCCACGACATGGACGAGCGCTCGGTGGTCTATGACTACAAGGGGAATATTTACAGCCGCCTGGCCGGTGAGAACCGCGTGGTGGTGCCGTTCGACAGGGTCTCGAATTTTTTTGTGAACGCGCTGATCAGCCGGGAGGACACGCGCTTCTACCGGCATCATGGGGTGGATCCGATCGGGGTCGCTCGCGCGGTCGTGCGCAACCTTTTCCTCGGGGGCTTCCGCGAGGGCGCGAGCACGATCACGCAGCAGCTCGCGCGGAACAGCTTCCCGCTCGGCGGAAAAAACCTGCACCGCAAGCTCATCGAGGCCGCGCTCGCGTTCCGGATCGAAACCGAGCTGACGAAGGAGGAGATCCTCGAGGCCTACATGAACCGGATCTATTTCGGATCGGGGACCTATGGGATCGAGGCGGCCAGCCAGGCGTATTTCGGCCGGCCCGCCTCGCGGCTGCCTCTGCACGAGGCCGCGACTCTTGCCGGCCTGATCCGCAGCCCGAACCGGTTTTCTCCGTTCAACAACCCGCAGGGCGCCCTCCGCGAGCGGAACACCGTCCTCAAGCGGATGAACGACATCGGGCTCATCTCGCTCGCGCAGCAGAACGAGGCGTCGGCCGAGCCGCTCGTCACTTCGTCAAAAATTAAAATGTCTCCGGAAGACAACTGGGCGATGGACGCCATCCTCCGCGATCTCGACCTGGTTCTGGATCGCGGCCAGATGGACGGCGGTGGGCTGAAGATCCAAACGACGATCGACGGGGGTCTGCAGCGTGCGGCCGAGGAGTCGGTGGCACGGCGGCTGCGCGAGATCGAGGAGCAGCCGGGCTACCCGCACCGGCCGGCCAGTGCGTTCGACGGGCAGGTGCTCGACGGAGAAAAATCCGCGCCTTATTTGCAGGCCGCGGCCGTGGCGATGGACAACGCGACCGGCGGGATCCGCGCGATTGTGGGCGGGCGCGACTACGGGCGCAGCAAGTTCCACCGCGCGCTTTTCGGACAGCGGCAGATCGGCTCGACCGTGAAGCCGTTTGTTTATGCGGCGGCCTTCGAACACGGCCTGCAGGCCGGAGACCGGGTGGACGACGGGCGCATTGGCCCCGGAGAAATCCCCGCGAAATACGGCAGCTACAGCCCGTCGAATTCCGACGGCACCTACCGCGGGATGCTGCCGGCCGGGGAGGGCCTCGTCCAGTCGAGGAACACCATGTCCGTCCGCATCGGGCTGCGCGCGGGGCTTGACCATGTGGCCGACGCGATCATCCGCTCGGGCCTCGCGGCGGATCCTCCGCGCTACCCGTCGCTCTGTCTCGGCGCGTTCGAGACAAACCTCAAGGATCTCACGGCCGCATATACCGTCTTTGCGACCGGGGGCACAAAGCTTCAGCCGTATCTGATCGAGCGCGTCACCGACGCCGAGGGCCACGTCCTCTACCGGGCGACGCACGCGCGGCTTCCGGTCTTCGATCCGTCCGCCGCGCGCCAGACCACCGTGCTGCTGGAGGAAGTGCTTGACCGGGGGACCGGGGCGCGTGCCAGCGAGCTCGGCCTGCGCGGGCGGGCCGCCGGAAAAACCGGGACGACCAACAACTTCGTGGATGCGTGGTTTCTCGGGTTCGACTCGCGCCTGACCTGCGGCGTCTGGGTCGGGTTCGACCAGCCGGTCACGATCCGCCCTGGCGGCTACGGGGCCACTCTCGCCCTCCCGATCTGGGTGGATATGATCCAGGCAGGAAAAAACTGAGCGGGCGCGGGTTGCCAAGACGGCGGGCTACGCGCGGAGAGCGAAAGGACAGACATCCTGACGTGCGTGAGGAAAGCTGGTGAGCCGATTATTGGTAGGGATGGCTTGCCGAGCCGTCCGACTTCTCTCGACACGCGCCACCGTTTTTGGATTCACTCGGGGCCGGAGATATAGAGCAGCCAGTTCACGCTCTTCGCCCACTTCGCGCCCTCGGCGTCGTTGTAGTGGACCCCGTCGTTTCCGGTTTTTCCCTGTAGGTATCTGCCGGTGATCCGCCGCGAGTTGATCGTCTGGAACCCGAGTTCCTTCGCGCATTCCGAGATCCAGCGATCCACCTCGTCCTTGACGGCGGCGGGGTATTTCGAGGAGTCCGGAGGCAGGATCCATACGATGCGGGCGGGCGGCGGCTGCTGCGCCCGGAGCTCCTTGATGAACTGTCGGATGATCTGCTTGCAGGCCGCGCCGTCCTGGTTAGGTGCCGCGGGAAGGCGATCCATCCAGTTCGTTCCGAGCTGGACGACCACTGTCCGTGGGCTGATGCGGGCGAGGATCTCCGGGATTTTCGGGGTTCTGACCGGGCGCGGGCGGTGCCCGTTGGCGAAGTCTTCTTTCCATGCGCCATCCGGGGTGGACTCCCGGTAGCCGCAAGGGGTCAGGAAGGTGGGGCCGGTTTCGAGCCAGTGCTCGGGCGAGGATCCGCACGATGCGAAGACGCAGATTTCCGAAGCCTTATACCGCTGGCGCAGGAATCCCTCGAGAGCCTCGCCGAAGGAACCGAAGCTCAGGGAATCTCCGATCAGCAGGATTTTCACAGGCGGGGAAACCTTCGGAAATCGCACCGGGCTTTTCGTATACCAGTTGGCGGACGCCGAGGGTATTTGCAGAAAGCCCGGAACCGATGGCTGCGGCTCCGGCAGAGCGCCGGCCGAAACCATCACCCCCGCGAGAAACCAAGTTGCCAGGAACCGGGAGTTTCGGCTCACGAGGATTGTTTGAGGAGCCTGAAGTGATCCTCCTCGCGGATGAAGCGCTCCAGATCCACGAACCGCGGATCGTCCTTGGCCTTCAACGTGGCCCAGGGGGTGCTCTCGAGAGGAATCAGCCGCAGCGTGCGGGATTGGTTCAGGAAAAATCCGTCCGTCGCCTGGCGCTTTCCGCCGATGTGGGCGGCGTGGAGGACCACGATATGGGCCGCCTTCAGAGTGCCTTTCAGGACGTGGCGAACCCGATACACGAAGGCGACGAGCGATTCGTTGTAGGGGGCGATTTCCCTGTTCGTAAACGGGGCGGTCATGCTTTCCAAGCTGCCCTCGACGCAAAGGACGGCGGACGGATCTTCCTGCCCGACCGCTGGCGCGAGAGGCGCGGCGGAAACTCCGGTGCCGCCCGCCGCCTCCGGAGGAAACCGTTCCAGATCGTCCTCGATAAAAGAAAAAACCTTGTCGGCCCACTCCTTCATGTCGGCCCCGAAGAAGTGCTGTTTGTCGGCCTGGAGGTTGCGGTAGGGATAGGTGATCAGAGTCCGGCTGTCGATGACCCGCATCCCCGGGCTCTCGTGGGTCAGGAGCTGCCCGAGCAACGTGTCCTGCGCCTCCTTGGAAACCTGCCCGGATGTCGGAGGCGCCACCCAATAAATTTTTTTCACGACCGGCATCGTCCTTGCAAGGAACGGGGTGATATACGCCTGAAGATCTCCGTTTTGCCGGGAGGCGGATTTTCCCTTCAGCAATTCAAAGAGGTTGTTGCCGAGCTGCACGACGAGCACGTCCGGCTGCATGGCCGGGAGAAGATCCTCGATTTTCGGAACAAGGTAGGCGGCCGGCCGGTGCCCGCGCGTCATCCCGTAAGTGTCCTGGAACGAATCCGGAGGACCGCCGTCCTTTCCATTTTCGATTTTCCAGAAACCGCACCGCGTCTTTGTGGTGGCGTGGCCTTTGAGCGTGGTCCACGACAGGGGCTGCGTCCCGCAGGCCATGTAGGTGTTCACTTCGCGCACCCCTGCAGCCCGGAACCTCGCGTCCAAGCGCTCCCCGAATCCGCACAGTGCCATCGAATCGCCCACGATGAGAACCGAGCGCGGTTGCCTGACGGGGCCCGCAGCCAGCGACCGCACGATCCCGCTCCCCAAAGCCAGAGCTCCCATTCCGAAAAGAAAGCTCCGCCGCGAGCACGATGCCGCAAGATTTCCGCCTGGATCAGTCACGGGGATACTTGTTGCCAAACGGAAGCTTGTTTTCCAGCCTTTATTCAGCAAAATGATACTTCAACAAAGCAAGCCCCTTCCCTGAGCCCGTGAACCCGCGCACGCCAAACAATTGCAAGACAGGGATGAGATCCGGACGGATGGGCGGAGCGATCGCCGCGGGGATTTTTGCCGTTGCCTGCGCGTCAGCCCTCGTGCAAGCGGCGACCGGCCCGATGAAAGCCGATGTTCCGGTCAGCCTGTCCACCCGCACTCCCCTCGGGGAAGCCCGGATCGAGATCCCTGCCGGGACGCCCATGGAAACCTTCGAGGCGGAAGGCGACTGGGTGCGCGTGCGCAAGGGCCCGTTTTCAGGATGGGTCGCGCTGAAGGATACCAGCCTGAATCCCCCGGCAACTCCTGCTCCTCAAGCGACTCCTCAAGCGACTCCGCAAATTGATCCGAAACCGACAAGCACACCGGCGCAGGCCGGGCCGTCCCCTGAGAAGGGTCCCGCCACTGCGATCGCGGATGTTCCGATCGCGGCCCCGGCCGCTCCTCCCTCTTCGGGAGGTGTCCTTTTTCGAATAGTTTTTTTCCTGGCATTGGCCTCCGCGATTGCTTGGCTGCTGCTTCTCCGGAGGAAGTGCACCGCGCTGGCCTCCGAGCTGGAAAAGCTTCGCGCGGAAAAATCCACCGGCCCGGTTTCCGCGCCGGATCCCGTGAAAAAACCTCCCGCCGCCGATCCGGTTCAGACGATTCCCTGCCCGCTTTGCGGGGAGATTCTGACGATCGATTCGCTGACGCGCGGGAGAAATGCCTGCCCGGCGTGCGCCGGAACGTTTATCGGCGAATAGAAACGCTCGAACCGCAAACGGTTTTTGACAAAGTTCTGGCTGGAATCCGGGCGTTCCATTATCCCTCCAGGAAGCCGTCATGATCTCCATCACGATTGAGAACCTGGTCAAGAAGTTCGGGGAGACTGTCGCGCTCAACGGGATCCATCTCCGCATCGAGCCGGGCGAGATGTTTTTTTTGCTGGGCCCGAGCGGGTGCGGGAAGACGACGTTGCTGCGGAGCGTCGCGGGATTTTACATTCCGGAGGCGGGGCGGATACTTTTCGGTCAGGAGGATGTGACGCGGCTTGCGCCGCACAGGCGGAACACGGGCATGATGTTCCAGAGCTACGCGCTGTGGCCGCACATGACGGTTGCGAAGAACGTGGCCTTCGGGCTCGAGGAGCGGAGGGTTTCCGCCGCCGAGCTGAAGCAGCGCGTCGCCAAGGCTCTGGAATCCGTGCGGATGGAGCCGTATGCGGAGAGGAAAATCGCCCAGCTTTCGGGCGGGCAGCAGCAACGCGTCGCCCTCGCCCGCGCCCTCGTCATCCGCCCGCGCTGCCTGCTCCTCGACGAGCCGCTTTCGAACCTCGACGCGAAGCTCCGCCTCGAGATGCGCGCCGAGATCCGGCGGGTCTGCAAGGAATTCCAGCTCACGGCGATCTACGTGACCCACGACCAGAAGGAAGCACTCTCGATCTCCGACCGGATCGCCATCATGGAGGGCGGACGCATCGCGCAGGTCGGCCCGCCGGAGAGCGTTTACCGGCGTCCTCACACGAGGGGCGTCGCGGATTTTATCGGAGAAACAAATTTTCTGCCGGGGCATGTCCGATCCTCCGCCGCAGGGCGCGCGGTCGTGGATGCGGGGGCGTTCGGGATTTTCGAGTGCGTGGTCGGCGATCCCAACTGGCTGCCGAGGCCGGGCGAGGAGGCGACGCTCTCGATCCGGCCCGAGTGCTGGACGATCCACGATGCCGAGTCCCAGGCGAACTCCGTGCGCGGCCGCATCGGCGACGCGGTCTATCTCGGCGAGATCGCCCAATACCGGTTCGCCACATCCGGCGGCCCGCTGAAAATCTTCGAGCTCAACCCGCGCCTGTCCGCCCGCCCGCCTGGCCGCGATCTCCTCGCGTCGGTGAACGCCGAGGATGTTGTCGTCCTGCGCAGATGAGCGCTCGATTTCCCGCAGAACCGCACAGATGTTGGAGCATTTGAAATAAATACATGGCCGCATGGAAGACTAAGGCCGCGTCCGTGCCGGATGCATTGGCGGAGCACACCCGGCACGGGCGCGGCTACAGATTTGCGAGGGGCGCTGTAGCCAGCGGATCCAGATGCGCGGGCTTTTTTACACGCGGGCGGGAGGTTCGTGCGGCGGATCATTTTCGCCGGGGAGGCACGAGCCTCCGGATCCTCGCCGTGCTGGCCGCGATGGCGGTCGTCATCGCGGTGCCGTTTGCGTTGAAGCCAAAAGACAACCTGCTGGCCGCGGCCGACGACTCGCTGGTCGTCGTGTCGCCGCACAACGAGGCGATCCGATACGAGTTCAGCCGGGCGTTTGCGGAGTATTATAAAAAAAAGACCGGACGCTCGGTGCGGCTGGACTGGCGGCTTCCTGGAGGGACGAGTGAAATCGCGCGGGTGTTGAAGGGGGAGTATTATGCGTCGTTCGAGCGGGAGTGGACGCTGGGCGGGCGCGCATGGACGCCGGCCGTGGCGGCCGCGTTCGACAATCCGAAGATCCGGCCCGCGGATGCCGCCGCGCTGGACACGCCCGCGCAGACCGCGCGCCGGGCGTTTCTTTCCTCACAGCGCGGGATCGGGATGGATTTATTTTTCGGCGGCGGCGCGTTCGACTTCGAGCAGCAGGCCGCGGCCGGACGGCTCGTCCCGTGCGATGCGATCCTTAACCACGGGCTCACCGGCGACTCGATTCCGGAAAAAGTTTCGGGGGAAATTTTTTATGATGCCGGCGGCCGCTGGATCGGGGCGTGCCTGGCCTCGTTCGGGATTTGTTACAACAGCGACTCACTGCGCCGGCTCGGGGTGAAGGCACTGCCGGCCTCGTGGCGCGACCTCACCAGCCCGCTCCTCTTCAGGCAGGTCGCCCTCGCCGACCCGACCAAGAGCGGATCCGCCGCAAAGGCGTTCGAGATGATCATCCAGCAGCAGATGCAGGATCTCGTGCGCGAGGCGGGCACGGAGGATCCGGCGATCCTCGCGGTCGGATGGAAGCGCGGGCTCGAAATCATCCAGGCGGCTTCGGCGAACGCGCGGTATTTCACCGACGCCGCCGGCAAGGTTCCGATGGATGTTTCCCTCGGCGATGCCGCGATCGGGATGTGCATTGATTTTTACGGGAGGTTTCAGAGCGAGTCGGTGAAAATCGGGCCCGCGCCCTCGAGGTTGCAATACTTCACTCCCGTCGGCGGGTCGTCGGTCGGAGTGGATCCGATCGGCCTGCTCCGGGGTGCGCCGAACCGCGCGGTCGCGGAGGAATTCGTCGCGTTCGTCCTCTCGCTCGAAGGCCAGAAACTCTGGAACTTCCAAGTGGGAACCCCCGGCGGACCCGCCAAGTATGCGCTTCGCAGGCTGCCGGTGCGCAAGGAGCTTTATGCGCCAGAGTTCGCCGGCTTCCGCTCGGATCCCGATGTCATGCCGTATCAGGAAGCCGGGCTTTTCACCTACCATCCGGCCTGGACGGCCCCGCTCTTCAAAACCATGAGCTTCATCATCCGGGTGATGTGCCTCGACCCGCACGACGAGCAGGCGTCCGCCTGGAAGGCGCTCGCGGCGGCCGGGTTCCCAAGCGGAGCGCTGAAAAAGTTTTCCGACGTATCCGCCGTGGATTACGAAACCGCCCGGAATCAAATCGCGCATGTGCTCGCGTCGCCCGACCGGATCGACGAGGTGCGGCTCGCGAAGGAACTCGGCGGCCGGTTCCGCGCGCAATACCAGGAAGCCGAGCGGCTGGCGAAGGAGGGGAAATAATCCCATGTCATCCGCCCTCGCAAAGCTCGTCTTCTTATTAACGTCCGCTTTCTTCGCGCTCTTCTTCGCGTGGCCGGTTTTCGAGGCGTTGAGAGGCGCGTTTGTGGGGGCGGACGGGAGGTTCACCTGCGGCTACATCGCGGAGGTTTTCCGGAATCCGATTTATCTCGAGGGCCTGTGGAACTCGTTGCTCATGGGGCTGGGAAGCACGCTGCTGGCAGCGCTCCTGGCTATCCCTCTGGCGGTGATCAGCGACCGGTATCTTTTCCCCGGCAGGTCCCTGCTCGGCGCGGCGATCCTCATCCCGATGATCCTGCCGCCGTTTGTCGGGGCGATCGGCATGAAGCAGATCCTCGGGCAGCAGGGCGCGCTCAATGCTCTGCTCGAGGCGCTTGGCCTCATGGATCCCGCGCGGCCGGCGGACTGGCTCGGCGACAGCCGGCTCTGGGGGGTCATCATCATGAACGCCCTTCACCTCTACCCGATCTTCTACCTCAACGTGCTGGCCGCCCTGGCCAACGTGGATCCGGCGATGGAGGAGGCCGCCGAAAACCTCGGATGCACCGGCTTCCGGAGGTTCCGGAAAATCACGCTGCCCCTGATCATGCCGGGGATTTTTGCCGGCGGCATCCTCATCTTCATCTGGTCGTTCACCGAGCTCGGCGTCCCGCTGATGTTCGAGTTCAACCGCGTGACTTCGGTCCAGATTTTTTACGGGATCAAGGATATCGGGGGAAACCCGTTTCCGTTCGCGCTGGTGGCCGTGCTGCTCGGCGCGACCGCGGTTCTTTATG
>Ga0194039_1001897_pt1 | contig 10913 bp, 11 predicted proteins | sample JunL228m_MetaG_FD_148679 | JGI IMG/M metagenome (GOLD analysis project Ga0194039, IMG submission 148679) | Anoxic zone freshwater microbial communities from boreal shield lake in IISD Experimental Lakes Area, Ontario, Canada - Jun2016-L227-8m | ecosystem: Environmental > Aquatic > Freshwater >...
ATTTCAGGGCGTTCGTTATTGCGTCCGCCCTGATGTGAAGCCATGCCTTCAATTTTTCGGAATCCTCCCTGACATCAGAAGGAATCCTTAAAATCACGGGCGTGTCATCCGAATCGTTCACAAGCAGATCAAGGTATTTGGCGACCAAATCTCTTATGAGCTGGGAGACGTTCTTGTGACCCAGCTTCTTGGCGGAGTTCTTTATGAGATCGTACATCTCCGGATCAAGGGAGAGGCTCATGATCTTTATCTTGTTTTCTTTGGCCATGAAAAACCCCTTAAAAATGCGACCTTATCTTTTCCTTCTGACGTTCCGACTCAGCTTCCTTTCGCTTGCGCTTCTTCTTGGCGCTGGGGCTTTCGTAATACTGCCTTTCCTTGTATTCGGAAAGGATTCCAAGCTCGTTGACCTGCCTTTTGAACACGGACAACATAGTCTTGAACGCCCTTTCCCTGTCGTAATAGGAAGCGTTATGAGGCAAATCCTTCAATTGCACCCTTACCAAAGCCTTTTTAGCCATTTGAATTTAAAAACTTTCTTGACAACCGAGGTTTCTGCCGTGCGGTTCGATGCTACAGGCATCGGAGCAATCAGCCGTATCCGTCAGTCCCTTTGTATTTTCACAAACCTTGATCCCAACCTCTTGTTCTTTATTCTCCTGACAGAGTCATAAGGAACGATCTCATTTGATTCGGCGGAAGAGGGCCAAGAATCCTTGTCCATGCTGCCATAAATCTTTTCCAACTTGATGAAAAGGTGCTCAAAAATATTTGAATTCCAAGCAGACTTATCGCCACTTTCTATGATAGCTCCGAAGCCGAAAATATACTCCCTTGGAACTCCTCTTCCACAAAGGTCATTTATCTCATACTCCTTTGTGCCATTGAACCTTGACCTTTCATCAAAGCAAACGAAAGGAGTCCTTGCCGCGATTGAAAAACGAGATATCCCGCTGAACATGTCAAGTACGCACCCGCATGAGCGCATGACTCCAAGCTGCTTAGATATTTCCAGATTCTTGAAATGCAGGCAGTTTTCTGAAAGTTCAGAGGAAAGATCGTAGGAAAAGGGATCGCAGCACACCACAGGGAAAAAGCCCTTGCTGCGAATTTTGTCAATCAAAACATGCCAGAACTCCTTCGGCGCCTTGGCCTTGGAGGATGCGCCGAACTTCCATGAAAAAAGTTGTCTTGACGGGTATATGAAAACCTTTCGCTCTTTCTGGCCGAGCGTCCTTGCGACATCCAATCCCATGGTTGCGGGCGATGGCACATACGGAAGACTTACCTTCACATGTTTAAATCTCTCGAAGAATCCTTTAGATATTCCGTTTTCGTAATAAGGAATGAGGTCGGAGGAATCCATGACCTCATAGAAGTGCTGATTTAGGCTTTTAGTCATCAGAGAGAGCACGGAGGATGAGTTTGAAAACCCCGAAGCGTCGTTTACAAGCCTTTCTAAAGCCCCCTCGTCCTCAACATGCCAGTATTCATCCACATATGGGAATAGACCCTCGTGTCCCGGCCAAGAAGCTAGAACAAAATACTTGGATCCCTTCATCTCCTCTTTGATTCTTTTGAGGAGCACAGACGAAAGGATGAAAGAAGACCTGTGGTCTCCGAAGAAGGGAAGGACAACGATGTTCTCTATGGAAGTTGGAAGGTTTTTCTCCTTGTATCTGACCCGTGTCATTCCGGACTTTTCCGAGGCCTTCCTCATAATTCCATTGATGTCTATCATGAATCTCCTATCCTTGAGGAGTTCTCCTCCTTCATCTGCCTTGCGACTTGCTCGTCTACAAGACCCATGTGGTCGCTGTAGTCCCCAGCCTGCATCTCCTCAACGCACCTGCGTACTATCTCAAGACCCTTACGGTTATCGCCATACACATTCAAGTAGTGATTTATTGACAATTTTCTCGAACCGAAGTCACAAAGGTTTCTTCTTATGCCCTCCTGACCCCTGCCCCATATCTGATCGGGACTCTCAAAAAGAAGGTAGGGAACCCCCATCAAACCCGCGAGCCTTGATGAGGCTGTCCAGAACTGAACGGTGAACATGCACTGCTTTATGATCGCAAATGTGGATTCAAGATCCCTGGATTCTTCCATTCTTGAAAAGTCAACAACATCGTCCACGGGACAAGGCATCGTGCTGACTTTTTCTCCCAGCCAGACTGGCTCAAACCCCATTTCCCTGAGCAATTCCACCAAAGACACATAGAATTCCGGCTGAAGGTTCCTGCCGTAGCACTTCCTCGCCCTTGCGAATATTCCGACGGGATTCCTCCCCAGGTACTTGCCGACCTCCTTCATCCTGGAGTCCGAAGGATCGGGGATCCTGACTGCCCTGGGCTTCCAATACGGGACATCACCAAAGATCGACCACAGTATATTTTCACGGCCACACCTGGGGCATGATTTTTTATCATAGAGTCCGTCAAGGTAGACGGTGTTCCAGAAGAGCTTGCATTCAAAGCACTTCGCGGAAATTGCTATGTGACCCATATACGCGGAGGGAACCACTTTGCCGAACTTGGAAAGTTCCGACTCGAGCCTAGAAAGATTTCTAGAATCATGGTGGAATGCTCGGGCATACTCCCTAAGCCACATGTGTTCTGGCTTGATCTCCCAAAACTCGTCCGCCAGATGCCTGTATAGGTACTCCCTTCCGCTCCACCCAACCACTATCCTGTACTTCGCTGGCTGGTCCATGATCATTCTGGGGAGGCAGTACATGGCTCCGACGGTCTCACATCCGAACTCGGAAAAGCAGCATATTACCAGGATGCCCGCCGTATCCTTCGGCCTTGGCCTGTCGCTCAACTTGAAAATGTTGAATCCAATGTCCTCAATCCTCTCCTCCTTGACAAAATCCTTTCTGTCGCCCGGGTTTCTCTTTGAGGACTTGAAAAGGGACTTCTTGGCCATCAGGAAACCTTTCTCGTCATCTTGGCGATCCTCTTGCACTTGGGACACCTGAACCTCCTCGGCTTCCCGCACGAGGAACAGGCATTCTTTATTTCAGTAAGGTGGGAGATGTCTTTTGAAAATCCCGTGGTCTCCTCATACCACTTGCAGTATTCACATCTGATCAAGAACATTGTTTTAGTTTGAAGACCTTATGGGGTCTCTTCAAGATTCCCGTGGGGCTCAACTTCTCCTCTCCCATCCATATGTGGCAGTGTCCGGAGTTCTTCTGGATACCGCACGCAAGTATCCCATTGGAATCTAGGGATTTGACCACGAAGGCTCCAGAATATCCCATGGAACTTTCGCTTCCGTCGGCATTGACCCAGACCGGGCCTCCGGAAACCTTTATTGAATCCCCGGAAGCCAGTTCCCTCCAGTCATCAACGCGGGAAGACCTTGGCTCTTTCTTCTTAACCTTGAATGCGAATACGGAGTCGCATCCCTTGCATTTTCTTATCCTTGCAGGGCATTTTTCGCCGCATCTGGGACAGATCTTGAAAGCCAAACGAGCCTCACTTGTTCCTGATTATTCTGAATACGCGCTTGGTCTCCTTGTTCTCAAAGAGCTCCCAAGCCTTCTTCTTAATCTCGTCGTCTTCGTCCTCGTCTATGGAGGCGCCCGCGAGGTCGTACCTGTAGGCTCCCTTGCCGAGCTTTCCGCCACCCTTTCCATGCCTGCCGCCGAGGTCCTGGCACAGGGCGGGGACGGACACGGAGGACGCCTTGGTTCTGACGCTTCCCTCTATCCTGTTTCCATCCACAATCGCAAAGACTATGGCGGTGTTAACATCCTCCCACGTAACCATTTCATCGGCCATGTCGGCGATCATGTCACGGTGCTTGGAGGGGATTATGCCCATTCCAACGACACCCACGCTGTCCTCCACGGTTACGGCCGAACTGGCCTGGGCCTTTGACTCAGTCCAGAATTTCGGTCTTTCAAAATTGACAATCTGCTTGAGCAGAACCGGATCCCTGTGGGGAAAGAGCTTGCTCCAGGCGTTGAACTCGTAATCGCTGCAGTCATCGGACATGAGGAATTCTGTATCCGTGGTTATTCCTATCATCATGCCCGTGGCAACTCGCGAGTCGTTCTCATCAAAATCAAGACCCATATGTTCTATTATTGAATATATCGTCGCACACGCACTTCCCGCCTTGAAGTTTATGTATAATCCTTCGAAGTTCTTGGGCGTATCCTTGTGATGGTCTATGACCACGTCGAATTTGAATTTTCCGCTCGGCACGCCCGCGTTCTCGGGAATACAGTCAACCGAGACCTTCATGCCGTAGTTTGAGTCCAGATAATTCTCAAGACCTATCAACTCGGGATCAAGGAGATTGACCATGGATCTGTTCTGGGGGTGTGATATCATCCCCGTGTAGAACAAATCGGAGGCTATTCCAAATTTAGAAAGCATCCATTTTAGGCCCATCATTGATCCCAGGGCGTCCGGATCGGGGTAAGGATGCGTGAATATTGCCACCCTACCCGGCTTCGCCCTCACCAGATCGCCGAACCGTTTCAGGAGTTCGGAATCGGGATTTTCAGAAACATCGGCCATCTAGATTCCCTTCAAGCAGATGATAATGAATAATCCCATATATTTCAATATCAGCTCTTTGGGCGGCACATCTTGTCGCTAATCTCGCCGATCTTCTCTATCATGGACTTGACTTGGGATTCATAATTTCCCTTGTCGTCCATGGCGGCGATCTTGTTTTCCAGCTCGTGAAGCTTTACCTTCATCTCCTCAAGCTTCTTGATGTCCTCCTCGCTGAAAGTCAGCCCGAGGGGAGCGGGCTTCAGTTCCTGATCCATTCCGTCCGTGCTCTTGCGGACGGGATTGGGAAGATCAACCGAGACGGCATCCGACTCGTCTATCCTCTGCATCTCCACGCCGCCGTCTGCAACGTCGCTTATCGCACGCCAGTAATCGGCGTCAGACAAATTTATGGAATCAGTCGGGTTGGTCTGCGATAGTCCGAAAAAGCTGTCTTGGGAAGTTTGTGGAGCCGTGCCGGGGATTTTCGGCACATCTTTAAAGACGCCGTCCGCAAGGGCCTTGTCCCATTTATCAACCCAACTGTCAAAATCGTCCTTGGATGCCTCAAAAGCGTCTTTCATTTATGTCTCCAGTTTGAAAATCAAGTTATATAGGGAAGTTTTTGGCAATTTCGGGAACAAGGGCGTCCACCACATTTACAACAATGCTGTTTCCGAGGTAGAAGAGCCTCTGCTCGTCGCCTATGCCGCAGAAGTCATAGTTTTTAGGGAATCCGAACATCTGAAGGCACTCTCCGGTGTTCAGCCTCCTTATTTTGTTTCCGACCTTGTATAGACCGGTCTTGGCTCCTGGCCCGCCTGACGAGGCGCATATGGTCACGCCACACGCATCTATGTCATACACGCGTTCGCCCTGCCTGCCGCCCTTCTTCGTCTCCTTGGAATAGACATCAAAAAGTATCCTGGGCTTGAAAGGCCTTGGCTTGGATTTCTTCCCGACAAGGTAGTACTTGCCCGAACCCCATTCGGAGGAGTCCGACCTGTCTATCACGGAGGAAACAAGCCTCTGCTTTTCAAACTTGGCAGGAAAGGAAAACTCCCCAAGTTTGGTCGCGACCATGAAAATCCTCTGCCTGCACTGCGGAGAGCCGTAGTGTGTGGCTTCCATGACCTTGGAAAAGAAACTGTAGCCCCTGTCAAGGAAGGACCGCTCTATGACCTTGTAGGTGCGACCGTTGTCGTGGGTCTTCAAATTCTTGACGTTCTCTAGAATCGCCATCTTCGGCTTCTTGGCATCTACGATGTTCAATATGTCGTAGAAGAGATTTCCGTTCTTGTCCTCGAAGCCCTTCTGATTGCCCGCTATGGAAAAAGGCTGGCAGGGGAATCCCGCACACAGAAGTTCGAAGTCGGGAAAAGAATCCGGATCTATTTCTTTTATGTCGCCGAAAGGCCTCACTCCGTGGTTGGCCTCATATATCTCGCGGACTTTCTCATTTATGTCGCAAGCCAGAACGCAATCAAACCCACCATGATTCTTGAAAGATTGGTGGAAGGCTCCAAGGCCACAGAAAAGATCCACATATCTGATTGACATCAGGAGTTCAACACCTTTTCCTTGGGACGCACGAGAAGCCTGTCCACGATGGCATTGTCCGGCTCCCTCGGCTCGTCCACCGTGCCGCCTCCCCACCGGAACTGGCTGTACCAGCCCCGTCTCTTGCCTGTGTACCTCGTGTGGCCGTCAAGGAACCTCTTGACGGCATATTCGGTGTGCTTCGTATAGAGGACGCTGAACAGGGCGTCTTCAAAATTGTCCTGCTCCGGACTGTAGCTCTGGCCGCACCTCAGAAGAGCGGTGAAAAGAGACCGCTTCATGGAGGTGGCCGTCCACCAGGGGGAAATCCTTATCCAAGAAACATTGTACCTCTGAGTGGGTCCTATGACGGATCTCTCGCCGAGACCGAGCCTCTCCTCTATGAGATGAATGAAAAAGGCGATGTTCCTGCACTTGTTTGATCTGTGGCAGAAGAGGAAACGCCTTATCCCGGCGGACTCGTCCTGGAAGTACTCCCTGCAGTAGAGCCATTCAAGAGCGACGAAGGTTCCGTCCTCCTTGACATAATCCACTTTAGAAAAAGATCCCTTCCTGAGCCTGAGATACTTTGATGATTCAGGCATCTGCACCGGACGCAGCTTGCCCAGATTGGGCGACTTCAGTCTCATGAGAATCTTCCTTGAGTTCCAAATTCAGCCTGCCTGCCTCTTCGTCCGACAGAATCTTCATCTGAATTTCGCCCTCATTTTTACCAAGAAAGTCTTCAAGATTCAAGACTGAAATGACGCTCCAGTGGGGATCGTCCTTCGGAACGTTCTCCGGCTTGGCGTAGAAGAACATCTCCAGCGTATATTTGTATGGCTTTGATGCGACCTCGTCCTCGGTCATGCCCGATATCATGTCCTCTGCCATAATCCTGGGAACTCTGTAGGCGTCCAGTTCTGAGGCGAAAAGAAGTTTCCTCATCACCTGGGCGGTGGCCTCCATCTTGTTTTCCGTAGAATTCAAGAGGGATATCACCTGCCTCTTCTCATTGCCCTCCACGAACTCGGCGGAGGCAGTGTACTGCGCAATTACTTCGCCCCTGGCGGGCGTGCAGTTCCTGACGTCCTTGAAGTATTCAGAGAAGTTATTTTCGTTTATTTCAATTTCTTCGGACATTTTTCAACCTTCTTTTTTCTAAAAATGGCATCCCAGTTCCTGGCCCAAACTTCGTCTGAAACCTGCTTTTTTCGGGGGGAGCTCCCCTTTCCATTTTGACTCATATTTCAAACCTCACATCGGGGACTGCATTATTTGCAGTCTCATATCAAGTTTCTTGTCGGACGGTATGACCTTGTACCTTATGGCCTTTGGCGGTGACTCAAAAGTATAGGACTTGAACCCTGAACCCGGACTCTTGAGTCTGATTCGCAGAAAATGACCCCTGTTCTGCTCCTCGTTCCAATACTCAAGATCCTCCTTGAACCTCGCGTAGTCTTCCGACCAGAAAGTTACAACCTCCACGTTCCAGTCCTCGTCCTCAACTAGAGCATAGTAATACTTGTTTCCATTTTTGGAGACCTTCTCCTGAGGCTTCTTGGTGATCATTACCTCCACGCCCGCGTTTACGATGGTATCGTCGTCCTTGAAGATGTTGAACGAATGCCCTCCGACATAGTCTGCGCTCTTCTGTATTGGGTGTTCCCAACTGAACCCGTAGTACTTCCTCTCCAGTTCAAATATGTTCGGCCATTTATCCGGTGGGTAGCGGTTTGAGGGCTTCCAGTTCTCGAGGGATATTGAATTATCCTTGCTGAACTTTATCTTGTGATCGAAGTCAAGGACGGATTTGGCATACTTCTTCACGAGTGCGAGGTAGTCGGCGGCCCCGAACTCCTCGGATATGGCATCTCTCATGGAGGAGACCTTGCCATCCTCAAATATCCTCATGATGGCGTCGTGCTCGGCGTGGTGCTCAAAGCCCTCCCTGAGCATCGACCTTATGGACTGTGCGAGGTCGTCCCTCCGCTTCATCTGACGCTTCTCTTTGTCCAAATTGCCTTTGGACCACTTCTTGTATTCCTCATAGAACTCAAGAAGGACATTCGGGGCGGCGTCCTTGAATGCTCCAAGGCAAATAAGGGGTTCTACAATCCTCTTGTCAGTGCCAAAACGATTGAGAAAATCGGGAAGTCCAGAAAATGGCTGTAGAGCGACTATCTTTTCCGCAGCCTCCTTGCCGACGCCCTTGATGTTCGAGAATCCGACGTAAATCTCGTCGCCGACGATCTCGTAGTTTACCTTGCTCTTGTTGAGGTCGCAGCGGTTTATCTTTATTCCGCTCCTCTCGGCCTCTCTCTTGTACATCTTCACCTTGTCCTCGTCGCCTTCAAGCCCGAGCGTGGAGCAGAAGAACTCGAGGGGATAGTGGGCCTTCAGATAAAGAAGGCGGGAGCTTGTGTGGGTGTAGGCTACCGCATGGCTGTTTGAGGTAACTACTCCGTTGGGGAGGATGAAGTTGTGGGTTGAACAGGCGACTTCAAGATCGTAACACTGTCGTCTGCCCACGGGCACTGCTCGTAGAACTCTCCTACGCAAAAGACCCCCGGTTTCGGAGATCGGAGCATGTCTAGCAACAGATTGTGCCATTCCTCTTTCATGCGACCCGGTCTGTAGAAGCACGACATACTCAACCTTATCAGCGTAATGTTCTTCCTCCTCAACGCCTCCTCCTTGAGCATGTTGTCCCTCTCCTGAACTCGCTTGAAATTGTGCGGCCTCTTGCTGAATTTTTTCTTGATCTCCCAAAAATGAAAACATCCGTCTACTTCTATCCAGATTTGCCCCTTTGCCATATCCACAAATTTCCGATCGTCGCCACACCTTACATACCGACTCTTCCAACCCAAATCGTCCCGAAGCCAAGATTCCATCTTGGACTTCTTTGGTGACTTCATCGCCAATTGAATTGTTTTTTTGAACTTCTCCGGGTTCTCTTCCCTCCACCGTTTGAGCCTCTCTGCCCTCTTGAGTTGTATGTCTCTTCTCGCCGATGTCCTTTTTGCTGTTTCCGAGAAAATAGCCTTCCTCTCCGGGGCGAGATTGTCTCTGTTCAGTTTCTCCATCCTCAATCGAATGTTTTCTTTTTTGATTAAGTCGCATTTCTTGCAAGATTTTTGATGTGAAAATAATATCGCGCTCGTCTGAAACTCTTTTCCACATCTTGAAACATGACGGCAACCCGAACCCTTCCAAGCCATGTGCCGACATTTCTTGCATTGTCTTTTGTGATCCATAAGGCTCTTTGTAGTCAAGAGCCTCGCCCCGCACCTTGCTATGTTTTTCGTTGAATCTAGTCTCTTCTTCAGCCTCGCCTTGGCACATGACTTGCATTTTTGGGAGTGTTTTTTGGCTTTCTTCTCTGATTTGAAAGTCCTGCCACATTCTGATTTGGTCTCTATCGCTCGAGGCATATTGTTCTCCTTCAAAAGGAGAACACAAGATAGAAAGATCATTCTTGATAATCTTCCAAAGCGGAACTTGCCCACCATCTGTAAGAAACTTGTGATCAAGAGTGCAATCTACAAAATAGCCATCATCAAAATACACCCTATGAACATTCATCACGCCGTGGTCATGAACATTCAGAACATCAGTCTCCTTGCGTTCTCCAAATTCATCTATACAAAAAACCTTGTCTCCTGCTCTGAAGTCCCTTATTTGCTTCAGTCCAGAATCAGAAAGTATATATGTATCTTCGGTCAAAGTTTTGTTGAATCCATAAGACGAAAAATTTTCAAGTTGGGTCCACAAAAAATTCATATTTCTTTCGTCATCGGATTCTATAGGCCAGCCTGTCTTCTTGCTTCCGTTCTCAAGGAAAATTTGTTTGTACTTGAGGAATTCACTGGTCTTCTTCTTGCTGATCGCCTTTCTGATCTTCTCGCAGTGGATGAGGGGAATATCGCCCACGACGTTCAAGACGCGCATGACGCTCTCCTGATAAATTAGAATTCCATAAGTGCTCGCCAGAATTTCCGTGAGGCACTCGGGAACTTGATCCTTCCATCTCTCCCTGCCCTTCTTCCTTTCCACGTACCGCTCGTGCATCTTTAACCCTAAGGCGGCTGGCCGGAACAAACTCGAGTATGCGACAAGATCCTCAAAGCGATCAACGCCCCCCGCCTTTATGAGCTTTCTCATTCCCTCGCCGTCAAACTGGAATACGCCTCGGGTCTCGGCCCGGTTGGCGATCTCAAGGGCTTTGGGGTCGTTCAAATAGGAGGTGTCAGTCCAGTCCGAATGCCCGGACGCAGCGGATATCCCCTTGACCTCCGGGTGTCTCTGCTTCACTATATGACAGCAATAGGCGATCCTAAGAAGATCCTTGACTGCAAGCACGTCAAACTTGATCAACCCGACGGGCTGAAGATCCTGGTCGTGAAGACCTTCAGTCCAACCAGAGACGGGGTTGCCGTCGGTGTCAATCATGACAGGAACTAAATCGTCAATCTTTATTGAAGATATGACGGTTCCACCCGCATGCTTGCCCCGGCCGCGGTTTCTGTCAATTAGCCTGCGTGCGGAATCGGCTATCTCTGGGTTCCGCTCGCAGTATGCGGAAAGCTCAGGAGCCGTCTCCAGAGCCTTTTCCCATGTAAGGGGCTTTCCCTCGTCGTCCCTGTCCTGAAGATTTTTCGTGATAGTTTGGATTTCAGTGTAGTCTGCACTGTGAACTCTCGCCATGTCCAGAAGGGCGGACTTAATGCCGAATGTTCCATAGTTGCCTATGTTCACGACCTTGTCCCGACCAAATGTTTTGGGACACCAGTCCTTCCTGATGTACTCCTGAATGGCGGGGATGTAATCCACATCAATGTCGGGGAACTCACC
>Ga0194039_1001898_pt1 | contig 10912 bp, 11 predicted proteins | sample JunL228m_MetaG_FD_148679 | JGI IMG/M metagenome (GOLD analysis project Ga0194039, IMG submission 148679) | Anoxic zone freshwater microbial communities from boreal shield lake in IISD Experimental Lakes Area, Ontario, Canada - Jun2016-L227-8m | ecosystem: Environmental > Aquatic > Freshwater >...
ATTTTATATAACGATGTTTCCAAATTTGCAACAATACTTAAAAACTCACCAAGTGCTAACATTTTTGGCAGCCCTTGTGTTGTTTTGGGCAATATATAACTATTCAAAAGGAAAGTCAATGTTTCCCGAATATATGTCTAATCCCGGCGCAAATAAAAAAGGTAACGGAAATCGTTCGGGTCCAGGCGGTCCGGGTCGCTCTCCCCCAATGCCTGTGGATGATAGTTCTGTTTACAATCAACTTGACTCTGTATCATCGCCTTCAACCATGCAAGCAGGTCTCCCCACTAATTGCTCTGGTCAAGCAAACATAAATCCGGCTGATCTTTTACCAAAAGATAGCAACAGCTCGTGGAACATGAAGCCGATGGGGTCAGGTGATTTTCTGGGCGTCAATCTTTTAAATGCCGGTTATTTGATCGGTGTCGACACAATCGGCAGTTCTTTACGCAATGCAAATCTGCAAGTTCGTTCTGAACCCCCTAATCCTCAGCTGCAAGTAAGCCCGTGGATGAATACTACGATTGAACCTGATGTTTTCCGCGCTCCTCTTGAAATTGGTTGCGGACCCAAACCGTGCGCCAACTAAATTAAATATTAAATATATACTGTGTTGCTACGTTCATGGTGATGGTGATGGTGATAATTATTATTCATTTTATTTGAATAAATAATAATTTAATAATTAAATTAATAGAGATTTAAAGGTTAATATATAAAATATAATATAATGAATCCATCACAAAATAAAGGACAAACAACTGAATCAGAATCAACATCAACCACTACATCAGTAGATTATTTAAATTTAGAGAAAGATGGAGAAAATAGATTAAACGAATTAATAAACACAAATAGTTTAACAGAAAATTCACTAATGAATATTATAAATGACGGAAATAATGAGTTTAAACGCGCAAATGGTAGAAATCTGTCATATAGCGAATTGCGTTCGTTGTATGGTTAGATGGTTAGAATAAGTATTTAAACATTCATTTACATGTAAAAAAGATATTGTCAAGATGGCATTATTTTCTTCAAACATCTTGTACATTTGTTGGATTGTCTCTTCCAATTTACCGCGCAACTCATTCTCGTTAATTGCCTCGAACAAATTCGCAGCGTCTCCGAATGATTTCTTATCTTCAATGTTTGTGATAATTGTCATCAAAATTAGTTGAAGGTATTTCCAAATCGTCTCTCGAGTTGCATCACTTATTCCCTCCGTATTCCACAATGCGCAAAAATCAATATTCGGCAGAAAGTGCGTATTCACATTCACATTTGCTGCATCTCCTTTATTGAATATATTATCATTCTTGTACAAGATGTCAAAAAATCTCTCCGGATATACTTTTGAACAATATTCGTATAAAATCGTCACAACCTTTGATGAATCCGTCGAACTTTCTTCACCCCTTAAAAACAAACGCAACGTATCTTGATACTCAGGAAAAGTATTTGAAATATCTGCAACAAAATCAAAAATTACTTTTTTAAATTCATCTGGAATATTCTTATTGACACAATCTTTCATTTTATTATGATTTAATTATTTTAATCAAATTATAATAAACTATGGTATAAAGTATTTAAATGGTGTTTTTGTAATTTAATATTTTTATATGATTACTTTTTATATTTACTTTTTATTACTAAAAGAGTTCGGCTAACAAACAAGAGGTCAAGAGAATATGACGACCTTCAGCTTCTTCAGCCTTCGAAATCCTTTCTCAATTCTTCGGCAACCAGTCACTCCGGCGGCGGCGGCGGTTGCAAGCTCTGTGTCGGCAGTCTCAGCTTCGTTGATTTTTTTTTTTCATAATAGCATTTTCATCGCGGTCCCTAGTGATGTCTTTAAAACAAAATCCAAGCATCTCGCCGATGGTGCTGCCCTGATGTTCGCTCATGAGGAGTTCGCGGAGTTGTAACGCTCCTTCTTTCAGGGATGCTTGGGTGACTTCCGAGTGATTTTCAACTTCATCCTTTAATTTGGTGATTTCATTATAATTTTCACGCAGTTTGATTGCTTGTTTTTCAATCGTTGCTTTGAGTTTCTTTATTTCATCTTTAGACTTGGCGATTTCGTCCTTATACTTTTGAAGATTGTCCTGCTGTTGCTCTTTTAGTCCGTCGATGTAATCGTCCATAATGCTTATAATCGTTAATAAAGAATCTTTAAATCAAATTATAATAAACTATGGTATAAAGTATTTAAATGTGTTTTATAATTCAATATTTTACATGAAATATTCATATTGATTGATTATATAAACTAAATGAAAATATTGAGTAATATTAGTTTTATTTTATAGATATAATTCCTTGTAATCATCATAAATAATAAAGCTTTGTCAGGTTACATAAATTTTTCACATACTGCATAGACTTTTGTTGATTTTCTTCCGTCATATTTCGAACATACCCTCGCAAACGTTCTATGAAATTTGAAATATTGTCTGTAATAACTATATTCAAGTCCGTATAATCTTTATTTATAAAAAAAGAAATATCAGATTTTTCAATGGGTTCTTTATATGGAACGCTTAAATATAAAATATAAATTGATATATTTATATTTAATAAATAAATATACATTCCATTCCAACATGAGACTTGCAATGAAAGAGGTTCATAAAGACGAAAATGAAGATGAATTATTGGAAATGTTGTTAAAGTGGTTTTTTTGGTTGTAGAGAATGGTTAAGTTAAGTATTTGAATATTATTTTGTAACATGTAAAACATTTCGCAAGATAAAATCTTGACGATATGTTTTTTTTTAGTGGTTTTGGTTTTTATGGTTTTTTTTAGTGGTTTTGGTTTTTTTAGTGGTTATCTGGTTAACTAGGAAGAAGCAGCAACAACAACTGCGGCGGCGGCGGCGGCAGCAGCAGCTGACTTGGCAAAATGAGGAGACATGTAACGCTGAAGGTTAAAGTATGTCAGCTCATCACCCTTTTTCAACTTGAGCAGTGAAGTCAGTTTCTTGTCGGGGTTGATCTTGCGACCATTCTCCTTGTCCTGCAGGTTGTTGGTGCGAATGTACTTGTTGATCTCACGAGTCACCTCGGTGCGAGCCATTTCAGAGCCCTCGGGCTTGCCAAGAAAGCCGGCAAGCTCATTTGAAATCAAAGTCGGCTTGACGAAACCAGAAGGTGCGCGATTGCCGGTCTTGCGCTTTTTCTTCTGACTCGCCTTCTGAGCATTCTTAAGCTCTCGAGCAGTCTGGCGCTCAAGAAGACGAAACTCGCTACGGAGAGTGTTCCAAGTGGCATGAGCCGCTTGAAGCTTGCTAGAATAATCAGAATACATGCTCAAGAGAGCGGCAGAAGAGTCGGTAACGGCAGCAGCAGTTGAGGAGGAGTCAGATGACACAACAACATTTGCGGGAGAAGAAGAACTAAGAGTAGTAGAGGCAGATGATGTCGATGCTGATGCCTCGACAGTCTCAACAGATTTGGGCTTAGGAAGTTTCTTGAGTTTAGGTGCGGCGGCGGCGTCGGTTGCGGGAACAGAAGTGGAAGCGGATACAGCGGAATCAACCGGAGTTGTGGAAGTCTTTGTCTTTACCATGATGGTTATACTCATACTAGCAGTGTCTTTTTAAGTATCTTTGAATATATATTATATATTAGTTATATGTCCTCATATATTTATTATTTATTGTTAATATTGACCCACAAAAGAATATCATTAGAACAACAATTTTTATAATCTAATGTAAAATTTTTTAGAGAAATGAATTTGGGTTTTTTCATATTAACTGTCTTGTAAAAAATATAATCTCCATATTTACCTGTTCGAATACTTATATCATCAGTAATGTTTCTAATTATCACCGTCGTCGTACCTGCTGCAAAAGGGTCAACTTCAGACCCTTCTTCAATAAAACGAATTATTTCATGCAGAGAAATATCAAACAACTCTTTAGAATTTAATGAAGTTTTACCTAGCGATTTTCTATTCTCTCCATTTTTACCCCACACCACGTATTTTCCAAATCGTCCATTCTTTAAAACTACATTATTGCCGCCATATATTCCAACAACTCGCTCTAAAAAAGTTTCTTCAACAAGAACCTCAGAGAGAGTTTTATATTTTCCAGATTTTAAATCATCAATTGTTATACCACAAATAACCTTTTTAAATATTATTGTTTCATCATTTATAGAATTTATAATTTGATTATTGTTACTGTCCACCGCATGACCTGTTAGTGTTATGTCTTGAGGAAATGGCTTTTCAGAATACATTACGACGGGACCGTGTTTACCAATCATAAAAATGTGATGGTCATCAATTCTATATTGAGATTCATCCTTTTTTATTTTCTTTATTGATTTTATGCATTCTTCAATCTCTCTAAGACATTCGTCACACATTATTTTTAATTTAATTTTTGCATCCGCACCATCACCATCTTGCGCAGCAAGTTCATCCAACCGCAATTCCATATGTTTCGTATAATCGTATGAAAATAAATTAGAAAAATGCAATAATAAAAATTCCAATACAATTTTTCCAGCCAATGTTATTTTTAATTTATTTTTTTCATTTCCAAATTCTCTCGAGATTATTGTCTGAGAAATAACTTTATCAACCAAATTGTATTCTCTGCATTCCTTTTTTTCACCAGAAATATTTTGCTTCTTTACATATTCTCGCTCCGAAATTTTATCAATAATTGTTGAATAAGTTGAAGGTCTTCCTATTTCCTTTTCTTCCAATAATTGTATTAATCGAGCTTCAGTATAGCGCACGCCAAAAGATGTAACAAACGCTTTTGTTTCGATTTTATTATAAGAAATGATTGAATTTTCTCTGATATTTTGCAAATAATCTTGCATCGCGTGATGGTGTTGCTGTTCTGGCGTAAATCCCTGCACGATTTTCCACCCCATAAAAATCGGTTTTTGACATGTGTACGTATACGCACATATGCGTGTGTCGCATTTAAATGGTGAAGTTATAGATGCAGTCATTGAAAAAAATGTATAATCCGCCATGCAACTTTCTAATGCATTCTTCCAAATAAGTTTATATAATCGTTGTTCAATCGGATGAAAATCGTTTGATGATAATGAAACGCGAGTAATGTCTGTGGGTCGGATTGCTTCGTGTGCTTGCGATTGTTGTGATTGTTGTGATTGTTGTGATTGTTGTGATTGTGATTGCAATTGAATTTTATCATTATCATTAATATATTTCTCTCCCCATTTTTCTTGTATATATTGATTTGTTTGTTGTAAAAAATCGGCGCTATATGTCTGTCCCGTTGTTCGAATATACGTAATGACTCCACTCTCGTATAATTTTTGGCAAATTTTCATGGTTTCGCTCGGAGAAACAGATAGTTCATTACTGGCAGTTTGTTGCAAACGACTTGTGGAAAAAGGCGCCGGAGGAGATGAATGAGAGCGCGTTGGTTTATTGCAGCTAAATACATGATTGTGCTGAATCGATTCACTTAAAAATATTTCAAGATCATTTTTATTTATAGATTCAAAAGTCTTATCTAGAGAGAATAATAAATTAAATTTTGTAAAAAAACCATACACCTCATATTTTATAGAATCCGTATTTGTATTTCCATTTAATCTATTTTCAATTTCTCTCTCATTGTCATAGACAAGACGCAAAGCAGGCGTTTGACAACGACCTGCGGACAAACCAGAACATCCAGATGAAGAAATATGTTTCCACAAACAAGGAGAGATTTTATATCCAATTAATAAATCTAATATTAGCCTTGCATGAGACGAATAAACAATATTCATATTTATTCTTTTTGGATTTAATATTGCCGCGTCTAATGCGCTCTTGGTTATTTCGTGAAATACAATTCTATCTGTTGTTTCAATTGGTAACTTGAAAATGTCGCACAAGTGCCACGCAATCGCCTCGCCCTCGCGATCATCATCTGTTGCTAATACAATTCGAGCTGCCATTTTAATCTCTAGACTTATTTTTGCAATTTGTGCCTTTTTTGAATCCATAATTGAAAAATGTAACTCGTAATTTTTATTTACATCTATTGCACTCAAACCATCCAAATAACGCATGTGACCGCACGACGCAATACACCTGTAACCAGGACCTAGGTATTTCATAATTGTTGCGCATTTAGCAGGAGACTCCACAATTATCAGCGTATTCGTTGCAACTTTTGTAAATGATTGACCAATCGGATTTTTACCCCTACCTCTACCTTTGCTTACCATGTGCTTATTCGAAGATTGTGACGATGTTGTCATGGTATATGTTCTATGTTTATATCATTAAATACTTTCATTACAAGTTAAATTGTTCAAAAAAAAATAACATTACCTTTTTATATTTTCTGTAAATGGATTAGATTAATGGGTTGTGGGGTTGTGAGTGATTATAACAAGGTTTAAGGTTTAGGGTTAAGTTTTTTTTTTATTTTTTAATTGTTTTGTTGTTTTTGTCGCATCTTCTTTATGCAGTCTTCTTGATGATTTTCTTCTTCGGAGCTTCTTGGACAGGAGGAGGAGGAGGAGCAGCAGACACTGAAGACACACAATCGTCATCATCACCGCCATCGTCTGAATCTGCAGTTTCAGTTTGTTGTACCGATGTCGACACAGATTGAACATCATCGTCGTCACAGAATTGCTGCTGCTGCTGCTTTTCAGCTTCAGCGTGAAGCTTTACAGTTTCAGATGGAGTCAAAGTCAAGTGACACCTTCCTTGCATCGAAAGTCTCGGCTGAACAATTCCTTGAACAAGGCGCCACGTCATTCCAAACTTTCCATTTGCAAACCAAAGACCACCACATTGAAGCATGGTGACTACGTGCGACATCTTCGTCACAAGATTCTTGGGAGTAACAGACGGATCCTTGCTCGAAGGAAACAGACACAATTTGTCTGTGTCGTAGATTTCTACACCCTCCCACTTATTATTCCAAAACGGCACCTTGACCTTCATTGTTGGCTTCTTTGTCATGTCCTTCTCACAAGTCACCTTGTCAGTGGGATACTTGAGAACAGGAGTAAACAGCGCCTCAATTGCGTCGGGAGTCATCTTGGGCTTTGCAAACCAATCCTTTGCATTGACAAGCGCGTCCGCCTTGAGTTTCCTCTCAAAATCCATCATTGCCTGCAAGAATGCCTTTGAATCTGCTGATTCATATTCGTCCTTCGGAAACTGGAGCGCCATGTCGTATGACACTTTTCCGGTCTTTTCGTCGGTGAACTCTTGAATTCCCCACGTCATGAGAAGCGGAGTTCCAAGAAACAAGGACTGTCCTGTGTGTTTATTGATAATTCCGACGCTTTTTCCACCACTGTTATTAGGCTTGCATTTGGTATAACCAATGTCAACATCGGGGCGAAATGAAACACCCTGAATCATCGGAACTTGAGAAGTTGGTGCTGCGGTTGCGGTTGCGGTTGCGGTTGCGAACATTGTGGTTGTTGTTGTGTGTATTTGCTTGGAAGCTGAATAATATAATCATACGTTTCAAATTTTCAATTTATATTTTTATAAAAAATAAATCACACAAATAAAAACAAAAAAAAACAAAAAAAAACAAAAATCACGAAATGTCAATTATAGAAAGAGAGAATAATAAAAAATAATTTATAAAAATGCGTGATTATACAATGCAAACGCCGAATCTTCCATGGTCGCATGTCAAACGTCAAACATCAGAACTATCTCTTTCTTTTTTTACATACTTCATAACGTTTTAAAATGAATGCTTTGCAAATGCATAGTATACTTACTTACTACGTTCAAATTTATTATTTAGGAATTAGGAATAGAAATTTGTTTGAAATATAGAAATCATCCATATTATAATTATATTGTAAAAAGTAGAATATGAATTAAATGAATAAATTATATAATATTATATATAATTTATTACATAGGACGCAAATAATTAAATGTTCAATACTCATTCAGACCATCCATTAATACCGAGACAACAAACATACATGCTTGACCGCAAGCTAGTTTCTGTATGTTCTGAAGATAGGGACCAGCGTAATTGGCCAAATCGCGCAATTTTTGAAATCGTGCTTCCACAATCGCTTTTAAATGTTGAAACCGTTCGTCTTGTTGAATGCAACTTTCCATCCGATAATTATACATTTAAAAACAGATATTATAATACACAATTCCTATTTAATGTCGCAAGTGTACCAGACACAAACATTCTGTTAATAATAAATGAGGGATTCTACACTCCAAAGCAACTCGCTTACGAAATAACAAACAAATTAAATTTCTTTACATCAGAATATGTACCTGGATACAATAATTTTATTGTTGTTTATAACGAAGTTACACAAAAATTACAATTTGGAAATAGAGTAGATGAGTTTCAATTATGTTTTGACGCAATTCTCACATACACGGTTGCATGTTCGCAGTCACAGCAGTATACGTATCCATCAATAACGCCCGTATGCCAAAATGGACAATGGGGACTCCCGTATTATTTAGGCTTTGATAAAAACAAATATGTATCTACATATGTACCAAATACGCATGATGCACCGCCACTAATCGATCCCGAATTTAACAATTTAACTTATTTGAAATTTACAGACCCCAATTATTATTGGCTTGGACCTAGCGGATACTATTATAACGCGCCAAATAAAATTAATGTAATTGGAGAAACAAATTTCTATATGGAACTCGATAAATGTAACCAAGCCGACGAATTAAAGCCGTATCCGCAAAATACAAATGGGACAACAAATAATTCGTATAATGGGATGGTAAATTCATTTTTTGCCAAAATACCTATATTGGGATGCCCAAATACGCAGTATTTTGATTCTCGAAACGGACTTATTCAAAATCTGACCACATTTTTTCCACCACTTGAACGTCTCAGTAAAATAAAAGTGAAATTTAGATATCATGACGGATCTCTAGTTGATTTTAGCAATGATTTCAGTTTTACTCTTTCATTTGATTGTTATCGCGACGAAATGGCTCGAGCGCTTTCATTGCGCACTCCCTCACAATACAAATTATAAATATTTTAAGATCCCTCTCCTCTGCTTTATCCATCTAATGAGGGGTTCCCCTCCTTATTTGATGCTTGGAAAATACAACATTAATATTGCGATTACTGTCAGACCAAACAAATATTTGTCGTTTTAAATAAATAAAATTTTCTTTAGAAATTAAACCTGTACCATAATATAACCATTTTATAACATACATGAATAATTTATACATTATTCCAAAATTATGCTGTTGGCGTTGAATCGGACCAATGTTTCCGTCTACCAAACAAATGTCAAGTTTATGCTTGTTATCAAATTCAATAACATACAGTCCAATGTGTTCATCTGCGTAATCCTTATTACGCAACGTCATTTCTCGAAATAAAACGCGCGTTTTATTAAATTTGATTGAATCGCCTTCTATAAATTCACACAACTTCATTCTCGTATACTCGTCCGGATATATTATGCAACAATCCACATCACTTTTATCTTTAAAATGTGTAAAATTTGTAACACTTCCAAACAAACGAATGTTAACATTGGAAACATTTTGACTTAATGTTTGTAAAAAATTATCAACAACGGGCGAAATTTTATCATTATATTTTGGATGATATTCAATTGACATATTAAATATATTTTATTGTAATATGTCAATATTTTATTTTACTATATAATGAAATTAGATTTCATAAAAAATAAATAAATCACATCAATTCATTGTAATTTTGTTTTTTTTTATATTCAGACCACGAGATTTTTTTAACGGGAAGATGCGATTGATTTTTATCATCGCGATGTTTATGCGCTTCATCTAAATGTTCTGATTTTTTCAACGCGCTATCAATGTAAATGCGTTTTAATAACTTTCCAACTTCAAACGATGCTGTATGCTGGTCAAGCTTGTCATCCTCTATCATTTTTAAAAGCCCTAACAGTTGACCCATGATGTTCAAGTCTAATTCATCCTTTTTAAGACGGTTAAACAAGTCCGTGTACGTATTAAATAAGAATGAACACCTAGACACACACATTGCATCAAATTGAGCGGGGTTTGTTTTTGACAACCTTTGGTAATCCTTCTTAAGTTTAACCATTGTCAAAACATCTTCTCTTATTCGTTCGCTATGTTTTAAATTACGGATTGTTTCCGTATTATCAACTGCGCCATTTACCTGTATCATTTTTTCCAATTGGATTCTCTCTGCGGAATTCATTTTATAAAATTATTATTATAAATTAATGTATGATTAATATCTAAATAATATTACGAATAAGTACAATTTATTTTCTATAAAATAAAATAATATATAATTTAATATTTATTTTCTATCATTACTTTATACAAAAATAAATTAATTAGAAATAAATAAATGTCCACAAGTTCTTCATCATCTTCACCTTCACCATATGTTATTCCAAATACAGTTAATGATTCAGATCCAATGAAAACTGCGCTTTTAAAAGGATATGAACGACAACATCTCCATGATAAAATTGTTAATGTATCAAAAAATGGCGGCGGGGGTCACAAAAAACGAAAAATAACAAAAACAAAAATGTCCCGTAGAAAATTATCACTATCACTGCGAAAAAGGATTTCTCGTAAACTACGAAAAAGTTTTAAAAAAACTGCGCGCAAAAGTCGGTTAAGCAAGCGATATAAAAAGCTCCGCAATGTCAAAGGTGGGTCCACTATTACAATTCCCTCATTCAACGCTTCACCAAATGCAACCATTAGCTCGCTCGCATCTAACCACGCGCAGACTTTAGCATATTCTTCATTTGATAGCGCAGTTAATAAAGCGCCTTCATCTCCCATATCATCTCCATTAGCTCCATAAATAATAAATAATAACAACTATTAATAATAATAATAATATAATATTCTTATTATTATTATTTTAATAACAAC
>Ga0194039_1001903_pt1 | contig 10897 bp, 5 predicted proteins | sample JunL228m_MetaG_FD_148679 | JGI IMG/M metagenome (GOLD analysis project Ga0194039, IMG submission 148679) | Anoxic zone freshwater microbial communities from boreal shield lake in IISD Experimental Lakes Area, Ontario, Canada - Jun2016-L227-8m | ecosystem: Environmental > Aquatic > Freshwater >...
GTTTTCTATAATAATACATACCCCCTGATACCTGATGATCTAACCTACTGGAATAACCCGGGAATCACACCCTCATCATAACCATTAAGACTAGGTACCACTACATCACATACAGCCAATCCATATGAAATTAAAAAGGATTCAGGAAAAAATCCGCAAGAAACGTGATTTTTCATCTGGTGTTTGAATCTCTCGTTGCAGGGGAAAAGGAAAAGATCTCCGAACGGGGTTTTTTAGAAGAATACCGGACTTGGATTAGTACTTTCGCGGGATATCCTCTCCATCACAGGCATCCCCATCCGCGAAACAGGCGAGCCGGTCAAAGGTGCACGGTTTGAGATCGCGGTGCCGACAGGTACTTGGCGTTTGAGGGAATAGGAAGCAATGGGGGACTGAAATGACAACTAAGAAGACGACAGGACAAAAAAATAAGGGTACAGGCTCTTCTACAGACACCCCTTCGATGCGTGAAGCAGCAGAAAAAAAACTTATAGATTCGCCAGAGAGTTCTCCTGACCCGGAAGGCCAGACCCCTGAAGAACTGATCCACGAACTCCAGGTACACCAGATCGAGCTCGAGACGCAGGCAGAAGATCTCAGGAGAACGCATCTCGAGCTCGAAGAGTCGCGGAACAAGTACCTCGACCTTTATGAATTTGCCCCACTCGGTTATCTCACTCTCAATAACAAGGCACTGGTAACAGAAGTGAACCTAACCGGTGCGAAACTCCTGGGTGCTGATCGGAAAAAACTGCACAATGCACGGTTCAGGAAATTCATTGCACCATGTGATTTGGAAACGTGGGACCGGTATTTTATAAGTGTGCTGCAGAATGAAAAGAAAATCACCTCCACTCTCATGCTAACACGGGGGGACGGTTCTCTGTTCCCGGCCCAGTTGGAAAGCATCCGGATAACCGGTATCAGCGAAGGAAACCCAACGGTGAGGGTGGCTTTCAGCGACGTCACCGAGCGCAAAATAGCGGAGTCTGCGCTGCAACACCAGTCGCGAATGTTATCAATCCTCAATGATATCATCACCAAGGCAAACAAGGCAGATGACCTTGCGCATCTACTCGATAGTATTCTTTCTGAATCGCTGCACCTGCTTGACTTCGATGGTGGCGGAATCTATATGGTGGATCGTTCCACACGAACTGCAAATATCGTTCATTCCAAAAATCTTCCCAAAGAATTCCTTGCTGAAATAAATACAGTGTCCATTGATACGAAACCCTATGATACGCTGTTTATAAAAAACAAACCAATCATCAGTGAAAATTATGCAAAGATCTCTCCAAATCACTCAAAGAAGTATGGGTTTCAATCGATAGCCAGTATCCCCTTACTCTCAAAAGGTGTGGCGATCGGGGCGTTGAACCTCGCCAGTACGAGAAGGTATGTCATCTCTGTAGAGGAAAAACAGACGCTCCTCTCTATCTGCAGCGAGCTTGGCAGTACAATAGAAAGGATGGTAATCGAAGAGGAAGCAAAAAACGCCTCAATCAATATAGAGACTCTCTTCAACTCGATCGATGAAATGGTCTTTGTGCTGGACATGCAGGGACGCATCATTGTCGTAAACAATACGGTAGTGAAACGTCTTTCGTATACTTCAGAGGAACTTACCGGTACAGATGTCCTGCTGTTGCATATACCCGAGCGGCGGGACGAAGCACTTCAGATAATACAAGGGATGATTGCCGGGACTATTACTTCCTGCCAGGTGCCCGTCCTTGCAAAGGATGGTTCGCGTATTGATGTCGAGACAAAGGTTACCCGTGGGCGGTGGAACGGCAACGAGGTGTTCATCGGGGTTACAAGGGATATCACCGAGCGCAAACGGGCTGAGAAAGCGCTGCGGGAGAGCGAAGAAAATTACCGCCAGTTAATCGAGAACAGTCACGATATCATCTACACGCTTACAGCAGAGGGAGTGTTTATTTTCGTTTCACCTGCATGGACAACGCTATTGGGGCACACAGTAACACAGGTGACAGGACAATCATTCCAGAAATTTGTCCATCCGGATGATATACCCAGATGCATGGTATGGCTGCAAAAAGTGATAGGGACTGGACAACGACAAGAGGGTGTCGAGTACCGCGTACAGCATACCAATGGGACATGGTACTGGCACACTTCAAGTGCGGTTCCTTTTAAGGACAAAACCGGTACGATCGTTGGTTTTTATGGGATCGCACGTGATATCACCAAGCGCAAACATGCGGAAGAAACGCAGGTTGCTTCTGAGATCCGATACCGTCGTCTCTTTGAGACAGCACAGGATGGAATCCTTATTCTCGATGCAGATACCGGGCAGATCGTTGAGGTAAATCCCTTTTTAATTAAGATGCTCGGATTCTCTCGCGACCAGTTCCTAGGAAAGAAACTCTGGGAGATCGGGCTGTTTAAAGACATTGTTGCCAACAAAGAAAACTTCGAAGAATTACAGCGCAAGGAATTTATCCGGTACGAAGATATGCCAATCGAAACCGCTGATGGCCGGAAGATAGCCGTAGAGTTCGTCAGCAGTGTCTATGAGGTGAACAATAAGAAAGTCATCCAGTGTAACATCCGGAACAATACCGAGCGCAAACTAGCAGAAGAAGCGCAGGTTGCTTCTGAGATCAGATACCGTCGTCTCTTTGAGACGGCTCAGGATGGCATTCTCATTCTCGATGCCGAGACCGGGCAGATCGTGGAAGTAAATCCCTTTTTAATTAACATGCTGGGATTCTCCCGCGACCAGTTCCTCGGAAAGAAACTCTGGGAGATTGGGCTGTTTAAAGACATTGTTGCCAACAAAGAAAACTTCGAAGAATTACAGCGCAAGGAATTTATCCGGTATGAAGATATGCCAATCGAAACCGCTGACGGGAAACGGATTGCCGTAGAGTTCGTCAGCAGTGTCTATGAGGTGAACAATAAGAAAGTCATCCAGTGTAACATCCGGAACAATACCGAGCGCAAACTGGCAGAAGAAGCACAGGTTGCATCTGAGATCAGATACCGTCGTCTCTTTGAGACGGCTCAGGACGGGATTCTCATTCTCGATGCCGAGACCGGGCAGATCGTTGAGGTGAATCCTTATTCAACTACCATGCTGGGATTCTCCAGAGAAGAGTTCCTGGGTAAGAAAATCTGGGATATCGGGGTTTTCAAAGATATCGTTGCCAACAAAGACAACTTCGAAGAGTTGCAACGGAAGGAATATATCCGGTATGAAGATCTGCCGCTTGAAACTGCCGATGGGCGGAATATCGCTGTTGAGTTCGTGAGTAACGTCTACATGGTGAATGACAAGAAGGTCATCCAGTGCAACATCAGGGACATCACCGACCGGAAAAAAATCGAAGTGGCACTGAATGCTACAGAGACCCGGTACCGTCGTCTCTTTGAGACGGCTCAGGACGGGATTCTCATTCTCGACGCCGAGACCGGGCAGATCGTTGAGGTGAATCCTTATTCAACTACCATGCTGGGATTCTCCAGAGAAGAGTTCCTGGGTAAGAAAATCTGGGATATCGGGGTTTTCAAGGATATCGTTGCCAACAAAGACAACTTCGAAGAGTTGCAACGGAAGGAATATATCCGGTATGAAGATCTGCCGCTTGAAACTGCCGATGGGCGGAATATCGCCGTTGAGTTCGTGAGTAACGTCTACATGGTGAATAACAAGAAGGTCATCCAGTGTAACATCCGTGACATCACCGACCGGAAAAAAATCGAAGTTGCGCTGAATGCTACTGAGACCCGGTACCGTCGTCTCTTTGAGACGGCTCAGGATGGCATTCTCATTCTCGATGCCGATACCGGGCAGATCGTCGAAGTGAACCCGTTTTTAATTAACATGCTTGGGTTCTCCCGTGACCAGTTCCTCGGAAAGAAACTCTGGGAGATCGGGCTGTTTAAAGACATTGTTGCCAACAAAGACAACTTCGAAGAACTGCAACAAAAGGAATATATCCGGTACGAAGATCTGCCGCTCGAAACTGCTGATGGCCGGAAGATTGCAGTGGAGTTTGTCAGTAATGTCTATGTTGTAAACAGTACGAAGGTAATTCAGTGCAATATTCGGGACAATACCGAGCGCAAACTGGCTGAAGAGGCACAAATGGCCTCTGAGGTGCGGTATCGGCGGCTCTTTGAGACAGCCCAGGACGGCATTCTCATCCTCGATGCCGACACGGGTCAGATCGTGGAAGTGAACCCGTTTTTAATCGAAATGCTAGGATTCTCGCGTGAACAGTTCCTTGGCAAGAAAATCTGGGAGCTCGGGGTTTTCAAGGACATCGTTGCCAACAAAGACAACTTCGAAGAATTGCAACGGAAGGAATATATCCGGTACGAAGATCTACCGCTTGAAACCTATGATGGCCGGAAGATAGCCGTGGAATTCCTCAGTAACGTTTATGCTGTAAACAGTACGAAGGTCATCCAGTGCAACATCCGGGATATTAATAAACGCAAACTGGTAGAAGAGGCGCTACGCCTGAAAAACGAAGAACTGGACGGGTACTTTACCAATACCCTCGACCTGCTATTTATCGCGGACACAGACGGGCATTTCCGTCGCCTGAACCGTGAGTGGGAATCGGATCTCGGATACAGCCCTGCCGAACTTGAGGGGAAACGGTTCCTTGATTTTGTCCATCCTGACGACATGAAGGAGTCTCTTGTTGCGATGTCTGAACTGAGTGCAGGTAAAAAAGTCCTGCAGTTCACAAACCGCTATCGTCACAGGTCCGGGTCGTACCGCTGGATCGAGTGGCGACTGTTTCCCGCAGGGAATCTCATCTATGCGTCAGCACGAGACGTCACTGAACGAAAGATTATGACTGAACTGGTCGAAACATCGCTTGCGGAGAAAGAGACCCTCCTCAAAGAGATCCATCACCGGGTCAAAAATAACCTCCAGATCATCACAAGTATCCTCAACCTGCAGATCCGTAAGACTACGGATCCCCATACGATCGAAGCCTTAAAAGACAGCCAGAACCGGGTACGTTCGATGGCACTTATCCACGAGAACTTGTACCAGGGCAAAGACCTTTCCCATATCAATCTGGGGAACTACCTCCGTGCGCTGGGATCAGGACTCTTCGATACGTACGAGGCAGCAAACCATGACATCCGGTTCGAACTTAATATCCGGAATATTTATCTGGATATCAATACCTCAATTCCACTTGGTCTCATTAGCAATGAACTGATCACCAACAGCTTAAAGTATGCATTCAATGAGAAAAAAGGTGGTAAAATTACAATTTCCGCATCAGAAAATCCGGCTGCGCTGACGTTCATTGTTGCCGACGATGGTGCAGGGATCCCGCCTGACATCACGCTGGAGAATCAGAAGTCGCTTGGGCTCCGGCTTGTAAATTTGTTGATCCGCCAGCTCCATGGCACCGTGACGATCGACGTTACAAATGGTACGAAGTTTGTGTTTATAATCCCAAAAACGCATGAATCGAAAATCATGGTGGGTGCAGCAGAATGACCCAAGAAAGTGATCGTGTCATCTTTGTTGCACAGGACACCGGTGCAGATCTCGTGGCAGGAGTTGTTCCTGAGCAAGGGTGTCATCGACCTGCTTTACCTCTGGTTATACCTGCAGGTAATACAGACCGGGAATATGTTGAGCAGTACGGACAAAGTGAAGGGAATGCATTTTACGATTTTTCAATTCCAGGTAATGCAAGAATCAAACAAAGAGTGAGTGAAATATGACTGAAAAGATCAGGATCCTTGTTATCGAGGACGAAGCATTGGTTGCCGATGATATGAGGGAGATGCTCAACGGGATTGGGTACGAAGTCCCTGGTGTAGCAGACACCGGTGAGGGAGCGATTGCCCTTGCTGATGAACAGCGCCCGGACCTTGTCCTGATGGACATCAACCTGTCTGGCACGATGGATGGGATCACTGCGGGAGGAGAGATACGCTCGCGGTGGGGCATCCCGGTTATCTACGTCACGGCATTTGCCACCCAGGCAATCATTGACCGGGCGAAAAAGACGACACCGTCAGGCTATATCTTAAAGCCCTTCAATGAACGGCAGATCCAGACCGCCATTGAGATCGCGCTCTATAACGCTGCGATCGAACGGCAGCTCAGAGAGCGCGACGAAACCATACGTGCGCTGCTCAATGCGGTTCCGGATGACCTTGTGCTGATCAACAGCGAGAGAAAGATTATCGCCATCAATAAATCCATGGCAAAGAAACTGGGACAGATGCCTGAGGCACTTGTCGGAAAGGTGATTGGGGACCTTCACAACTCACCAGAATTAGATGAGATGCTTGACCGGATCATCGCGTCCCCTGTTACGGGAAGGCCGACGTATTTTGAAGAGAAATGGAATAACCGGTGGTTTGAGACACTGGTGTATCCTGTCGCCGACAGAACCGGAACCGATATGAGAATTGTCATCCAGTCTCACGATGTCACTCACCGGAAACAACTGGAAGAAAAATTAAAAAATGAGGGGATCTCACAGATTGGACAAAATATGGAAAAGTTTCAGATCCTAAACGACCAGATCCGGAACCCGCTCCAGATAATCAAAGGCTACCTGTCACTAGACAAGACGAAATACAGTGATGCGATCAATAAACAGGTTGGGATTATTGACAACCTTGTGACCCAGCTCGATATGGGCTGGCTGGAATCTGAAAAGGTCCAGCAGTTCTTCTTAAAACATCGCCCTATGTTCAATAAGTCCCTCCAGGAACAGCAACAGGAGAATGATCTGCAATGAGTGTCATTTTACTGATTGACGACAATGATGACCTCAGGGAAATTTTCACCATTTTCCTCAGCATGGCAGGTCACACCATTCACTCAGCGCCGGGAGGTAGGGAGGGTATCGAAATGCTCAAAACCGTGCGCCCTGATATTATTCTCCTTGATATTATGATGCCGGACATGGACGGATGGGAGACGCTCTGTGCAATAAAAAAGAATCCGGCAACGCGGGCACTGGCCGTTTCGATGTGTTCCGGAAAACTACCGGATCTGAAAGAGATCAACCTGTATGGGAAATATATCGAGGATTATCTCGTAAAACCGCAGGAATTATCGGATCTTTCAACAACTCTGGTCAGTATAATGGGATGTTTTACAAAATCCCGGGCAGAAGTTGAGAGCCTGAAAAATAAAATTCACGATCACCACATGATCGATGAGTTCTATAACGCCCAAAAGACACTCTACATTCTTGAAAAATTTTCCCGGTCATTTATTTCTGACTCGCAGGAGATCGAATCAGATATTCATAGATACAAAGCCCGGATAAAGGAAATTCACGATTCCCAAGGGTTTCCTTTTCTTCTAAAGCTTTTGGAACTGCAACCTGCACACTAATGCGAATTACACCGGTTAAAGGTACAATGGAGTTTTTAATCAAAGTCGGGATGATTTAATAATGTGGATAACGCATAAAAATTCAAATGACAATGAAATGAACCGTAATTTTTTATCGGACACATGTATTGCCATATGCACGAGAGTGGCTTGGCGGATCTCCGATGTGGAATCGTGAATCGGCCTTGAGGGAAACCCAGTAAAATATGCGATGCCGCAATTGAGGGAATGGATCACGGGAAAGATTTTTTTACCTTATTTTTTTTGTTTTTCTCGCGACTGCGAAGTATTATTTTCCGGTTTCGTCCAATAAATGACAACGCGGTTTTTCCTCCTGATGAATCGGTTACGAGGTATTTCCTTTGAACCATACACGGATGTCAATTGTCGCAATCACCGTCACTATCTGCCTTCTTGCGGTGGCTGGATGTACGGATACCTCCGGTACCCGCCCGGCTCATGCAACTCCGGCAGTCCAGCCACATACGGCAGTTTCGTTTAACGCAACGCCCGTTAAGTATGCAGAGGTCAATGGCGTTTTTCTGGGTTACCGTGAATTCGGTGCCGGTGAACCCCTCCTGATGGTCCAGAGATTTGGCGTTAGTATGTATGACTGGAACCAGACGTTCATAGGTATCCTTGCCACAAAATACCATGTCTATATCTATGACCACCGTGGGATGGGATACAGTGGGGACAATAATGCGACACCAACAATGTCCCAGTACGCAGATGATGCTGCCGGGCTTATGACCGCTCTTGGCTATGACAGTATGCATGTGTACGGAGTTGCAATGGGATCTTCAGTTTCCCAGCAGCTGGTCATCTCTCATCCAGAACGTGTACAGAAGCTGGTCCTGGACTCTGTGACCTACAGCATCCGGATTCCAGAGACCAAAAAACTACTCGGAACCCTCGAGGCATCAGCCGCAGATCCTACACAGCCTCAGGGTGTCCGTAAAGAGGCACAGGCAAACCTCGCATGGAACGGGTCCTGGTCCGGGCTTTCCGGGATCCACAAGGATGTCATGCTCGTGGTGGGTACGGATGATGTCCTGACACCGGATCCTGTTGCGATTCAGATAGCCGGCCAGATCAATGGCTCGTGGCTCGTGCGGTTCAAGGGACTCCCGCATGCCGGGTCCCACTATGCACCCGTAGAGTACGGAAAGAACGCACTTACATTCCTTGGCACGAATGAGTCAGGACCCTGGAGAGGATAATTTAAAAAAAAAAAGATGTCTGGAAAAATACCGGACTTTTCCCCCGGTTCACCGTAAATGAGATTCACTCGAGTATTTTTTAATCAAGTGTGCCGTGCATATATCAAATCGTCAACCACGACTATATTATCGAGTAAATCAAGAAGAGTAATTATCAGAAGAACGCCATGTACCGAATCCTCTACGTTGATGACGAGCCCGACCTGCTCGATATTGGCAAGCTGTTCTTAGAGGAATCAGGGGATTTCACCGTAACAACAGCACTGAGTGCACCCGAAGGGATACGGTTGCTCGAACAGGAAAAATTTGATGCGATCATCTCCGATTACCAGATGCCTGACATGGACGGCATCCAGTTCCTCGTTGAAGTGCGATCACGCTTCGGGCCGATCCCGTTCATCCTGTTCACCGGCAGGGGCAGAGAAGAGATTGTCATCCAGGCAATCAACAGCGGTGCAGATTTCTATATCCAGAAAGGCGGCGAACCGGGTGCACAGTTTGCCGAACTCTCGCACAAGGTCCGGATGGCAGTAGAGCGGCGCACTACGAGTGAAGCACTCAACATGAGCGAGACCCGGTTCCGTACACTCATTGAGAAAGCATCCGACATCATACGGATCCTTGACCGGGATGGCAGGATTATCTTTGACACGGCAGGGTCCGAGCATTTGCTCGGCTATCCCTCCGGATTCACGATAGGCAAGAGCCCGATGGAGTTCATCCATCCCGATGATCTTGAAATAGTGAAGCGGGAACTCTCCGAAGTTTACGCCAGCACCAACTCCGGAATCCCGACGGCGTTCCGGCTCAGGAAAGCAGATGGTTCGTATACCTGGGTAGAATCAACCGGGAAAAACCTTATCGGGGTCCCCGGTATTGATGGGATCGTTATTACCACCCGGTTTATTGATGAGCGGAAGAAGGCAGAGGAAGCTAAGCGGGAAAGTGAGGAGAAATACCGCACCCTCTACCAGCAGATGACCGAAGGTGCCGCCCTCCATCAGCTCACGTATGATGAGCAGGGGATACCGGTGGATTATGTCATTCTTGAAACCAATTCTGCGTTCGACAGGCTGCTTGGCATCTCCCGGGATACGGTCATAGGAAAGACGAGCAGGCAGGCATACGGTGTCGCCGAACCACCCTACCTTGAAATCTATGCACGGGTAGCCCTGACCGGAGAGCCGGAATCCTTTGAAACGTATTTCCCCCCATTGGCAAAACATTTCTTCATATCAGCCTACCGTCCGTCCAAAGGCAGGTTTGCCACACTGTTTGAAGACATCACTGAGCGCCGGAAGATGGAGATGGATCTGCATCAGGCCAATGCGTTTTTAAGGGGTGCCATGGACCAGAGCCCGGCAGGTATCGCCATTGCAGATGCTCCGGATGGCACTCTGCGCTATGTAAATGATGCGGGACTGCTCATCAGAGGTGGTGACCGGCAGACCATTGTCAATGGGGTCGGGATCGATCAGTATGTAGCCAGCTGGCAGATCCTGGATCTCGATGGCAGACCGCTGAAAGCCGATGAAGTACCACTAGCCCGGGCAATTATGTATGGTGAAACCGGCAGCCGGGTTTTTGTTATACGGAGAGACAATGATGACGATCGGATTGTCCATGCCAACGCTGCACCAATATTGGATGAAACGGGGAAGGTATCAGCAGGGATCGTTGTCTTCACTGACATCACCGATCAAAGGCTCGCTGACGAGGCACGGCGCAGAAGTGAAGGCCGGCTCCATACGCTGGTACAGACTATCCCGGACCTTGTCTGGCTCAAAGACAAAGAGGGTGTCTATCTCTTATGCAATTCCATGTTCGAGCGATTCTTCGGTGCCAGGGAGGTGGATATCGTCGGAAAAACCGATTACGACTTTGTCGATCGCACGCTTAGCGATCTCTTCCGCGAGAATGACCGCAAAGCAATGTTGGCAGGCAAGCCCACCAGCAATGAGGAATGGATCACCTTTGCCGATGATGGGCACCGCGCCCTTCTGGAAACTATCAAGACCCCCATGTTCGATGACAAGGGAACCCTTATCGGGGTACTGGGGATCGGGCACGATATCACCGAGCGCAAACGGATTGAAGAGGTACTCGCAAAGAAAAACGAAGAACTCAACGCCTCGTATGAGCAGGTTGCTGCAGCACAAGAGGAACTCCGTGGCAATCTGGATGAACTGGCCCGGCAGGAACAGGCACTGCGGGAGAGCGAGGCCAGTCTCCGGGAAATTCTCGATGCAACACCGTTTCCCGTCGCGCTGGTCGATCTTCAGGACAACAACATTAATTTCTGGAG
>Ga0194039_1001905_pt1 | contig 10894 bp, 9 predicted proteins | sample JunL228m_MetaG_FD_148679 | JGI IMG/M metagenome (GOLD analysis project Ga0194039, IMG submission 148679) | Anoxic zone freshwater microbial communities from boreal shield lake in IISD Experimental Lakes Area, Ontario, Canada - Jun2016-L227-8m | ecosystem: Environmental > Aquatic > Freshwater >...
GAAGGCATTTGGTGCTCCCCGTTCAACAAAGGTCAGGACACGGTGTGCGGCATTGCTGCTGGCCGTAAGATGCCCGAGGATCTGACGTTCGGGACCGCCGAAAAAGTTACTGGCACGGATATGCATGATTAGCGGCTTCATGATTCGCTCCTTTTGTTTTCAAGTGTTTTTTCCCAGACCTCCTCCAGTCTTCTTGCCAGGGAATCCCAGCGGTAGTGCTCATGGACAAGACGTTGCCCTTCTTCACCAAGCTGTTCTCTCAATAGCTGATCATTAAACAGTTCTCCGATAGCATCAGCAAAGTTCTGAGGGTCATTGGCAAACAGGACATGTTGCCCCTGCGTCACACAAAGGCCTTCAGCCCCGACGGATGTGGAGACTACCGGCAACCCCATAGAGAAGGCCTCAAGGATCTTCAATCGGGAGCCGCCTCCTACACGTAATGGAACAATGTAGACCTGGGCGGCGTTCAGGTACGGACGCACATCATCGACCGTTCCAGTCAGTTTCACGGATTCCATATTCTGCACGTGGTCCCTGAGAGTGGCCATGGGATTTCGTCCCACGATGGTGAGGGTGCTCTGCGGGTAGTCCCGTAGAACCCGCGCCCATATCTCATCGATAAAATAAAACATGGCATCCACATTGGGTCGCCAGTCCATCGCGCCTGTGAACACCAGGGAAAATGGTTTACTTTTATCGGATGAAGGTTGGAAATACGAGACGTCCACACCGTTTTCCACGACCGAAACCCGCTCTTTCGGAATCCACTGTTCAATTGCCTGCCTGTCCTGATCAGATACCGCTACCGTCTGCGTGAACATTTGGAAGGCCATTGATTCAAAGCGTTCCATTTTTTTCCATTGCAGATAGATATAAGCCTTTTTAAAAGGATTGGATTCCACCTCAAAGTAGCGCTGCCAGATCAGGGACTCCACGTTGTGAGCCACGACCACAGAGGGGCCAGAAAGAAACGATTTCAAATTAACGGCATAGGGCGTCCACTCGCAATGGATGAGGTCATACGGTCTTTCTGCCAGAATCTGCGCTGTTGCCTCCATCATCTGTTTTGAATAGTGACTGGTGACGGAATAGGGGTCCTTTGATGCCAGATTGGCAAGCAAGGCCGAATAAAACTTCAAGCCCGCCTTTTTTCGGATCGGATGCGGCACTACCCGTGTCCGGATGCCGCATTGCTCCATTGCCTGTATATCGGGTTTGTCTGTATCCTCGTGATAGCGGCATAGAAAGGTGATCTCATGACGTTTCGCCAGCGGTTTCAGTAGATTAAGTGTGCGAAGACGCTTGCCGGAGTTCATCGGGAAAGGGATTTCTTCATCAATTACAAGTACTTTCATAGTTTCCTCACTTATTTAGTTATTGCGCCTGCAGCTGTTTGTTGCCGGAACCCTTTCCGTCGTCTGTAATGCGCACGACGAGACCGGAATCATCTTTTTTTAAAAGTATCCACACTGTTTTGCGCTCATCAAAATTGTGTCCATGCTCAACTGCATTGGTAAAGGCCTCGATGATGGCCAGTAGGAGATGATGAGCAAAGAACGGGATTTCCAATTCCCTCTCTATTTCCTGAGCCGGCGCGGTGAACTGCTTTCTAATGCTTTTGATGCCGGCAAGGCTACTTCCCAGGGCTAATCTCGAATCGTAAGGTTCCCCTCTTTTGTTTGATATCTTGCCGCTGAACTTTTTCTCCATAACCAGTTCATTATGGTCATCACTTCCGATGCCTTTAAAATAGTTCACGCTGTCCATAATCTGTCTCATTAGGATGAGGCCGTATCCCCGGTCAGACAATTCATCTTGTTCCTGGTTTAGCGATCCATTAGTTTTGTTGCAGTAAGGAGTGTCTAAGATTGCTTGCGTCGGGATTTTGATTTGTTCATACGGGGAATATTCCTTTTCGATTTGTATGTAATCCGCGATGCTGTAGTCTTCGTGAAAACTGGTGAATGTTGTCATGGCGGCACCCTGAATACGAAGATAATCGCTGCAGGAACAGAAGTGCCGGCCTTTAAAAAACATGATGAAATCTTTCAGTCTACCCGCTGTCCTTTTCTGATTCGCGTAATGTTTGAAACGTGCAAAGGCACCAGCCTCATTGACTCTTGGCTGATCAGGATCCAGTTCCCATGGATGAGCATAAAAAAGGAAGGCGCCATCTTGGTCTATAACCTGCCTTGTGGCTGTTTTAAACAATGCAAAGGGTAACATACGGAAATAGGCCCCGCCTCCCAATGGAAACACCAGTTGGCGAAGGTGCATGTTGCTCACCGGAAGCTCATAAAAACAATCCGATACCTTGGCGGAGATGCCTTTACGTTCCTTCTCTGCCAGGTTGATCTTCCCGTAGCGGTCATGTAAGGAAAAGGAGTTAAAGCTTGAATCGTAAAGGTAGCCGCATTCAGCAATGACTTTTAAAACATCTTCATTAATGGAAAAACTCGGAGCCCTGTATCCATAGACCGGAGCACCGATAGTATCTTCCAGCATCTTTTTGCTGTATTCCAGATCATTTTTCAATTCAATCGCACTTTGCTGATCGCAGCGCACATGCTTCCATCCGTGAGATGCCACTTCGTGTCCACGTGCATGGATTTCCCGGATGAGGTGCGGCAGTCGCTGTGCAATCCAAAACAGCACAAAAAATGTGGCTTTGCATAAGCCCGCTGCATCGAGCAGGTCAAGGAGCCGATGCGTACTTTTTTCCACACGCAGTTCATATGATGACCATGTAGATTGCGGTATCCAGGGCTTAAAATTTTCCACTTGGAACCAATCTTCCACATCGAAGGTAAGCAACACAAATTGATTTTGAAATGTCTCCATGGTCCTTTCGATTCTTCTGTTAGAGTCTGTTGCGTCTTGTTATGCCATCCGCTACCGGTGCGGTGCCATATTCTTCGCACAATTTGTGCCATTAACCGAAAATATTTTATTTACCTAGTAATTTCAGTGGTATTCACGTTACCAGCATAAAAATTCCAAAGCCTTTACATCTCCACGATGAAGTTACTGCTATGATATTGCCTCAAAATGAGGCAATAAGGTTTAAAATGCGGGGAATGAGACGTTACAAAGCGCTTTTCCTCTCGTAATGAGACGACGCCCTCCTGCAACTGCCCTGACAAATTGAGGTTTAGGCATTGATAAAGCACTGAAATGATTTAATTATACATGTATTGTAAAGCTGATGGCACGGCATTTGCTGATGGGATTAGCAGTATCTGTGTCTTGAAAATAAAGAAAAACGTACATGAAAGGTTAATTTATGGTCACATTCGATCTTTTAAAAAATAAAGAGGATAGAATAGCTGTTGTTGGTCTGGGCTATGTGGGTTTGCCACTGGCCGTTCATCTGGCCAAATATTTTTCCGTTATTGGATATGATGCCGACCCAAAAAGGGTTCAGGAGCTGGTATCAGGTTATGACAGAACCAGGGAAATAGACAAAGAAGATCTGGCCAGGGCAAAAGTTACATTTACTGACGATCCAAAATCTCTTCATATGTCGCGGTTTATCATTGTAGCAGTGCCGACACCCGTAGATTCTCAGAACATACCAGATCTGGGGCTTTTGGTCAGTGCATCAACAATAGCAGGAAAGCACATGGCGCCAGGTTCATGTGTTGTTTATGAGTCAACAGTGTACCCGGGGGTGACAGAAGAGGTATGTGTGCCCATTCTTGAAAAGACTTCCGGGTTAAAGCTCGGCGTGGATTTCACCGTCGGTTACTCGCCGGAGAGAATCAATCCTGGTGATAAAACACATACCCTGGATAAGATCGTAAAGATTGTCTCCGGTTCTGATGACGAAACAACCAGGCTTCTTTCCTCCGTTTATGGGAAGGTAACGGAGGCAGGAATTCACTTAGCTTCCTCCATTAAGGTAGCCGAGGCGGCAAAGGTAATCGAAAACACACAGCGAGATCTGAACATTGCCCTGATGAACGAGCTTGCTATTATATTCCAGCGAATGGGGATTAACACAAACAGCGTGCTTGAGGCTGCCGGAACTAAGTGGAATTTTCTCCCGTTTCGCCCCGGCCTTGTCGGCGGGCATTGCATTGGCGTGGATCCCTACTATCTTACCTTCAAGGCACAATCCTTTGGCTACTATCCCGAGGTCATCCTGGCGGGCCGAAGAATAAACGATGGCATGGGTAAGTATGTTGCGGAGCGTACAGTCAAAACTCTCATGAGAGCCGGAAAACAGATCCAGGGAACAAAGGTGGCCATTCTGGGTCTGACTTTTAAAGAGGATGTTCCTGATATTCGAAACACGAAAGTTATGGATATCGTCAAAGAACTTCTGGATTACGGAATAGAGGTCAACATTCACGACCCCCTGGCTGACAAAAAGGAAGTTTTGTCTCATCATCAGCTGGAGATTAAGGAGTTAGATGAGCTTACCGGATCCGACGCAGTCATCGTTGCGGTGAACCATAGCTATTACAAAAATCTCGGGTTATCCAGCATCGCCCGATTGTGCCGCAATGGCCTCCCGATTATTATGGATGTCAAGGGCATGTTTAATCCCATCGAGGCTCAAGAGAAAGGCATTGAATATTGGTGCCTGTAGATACTTGTGGGGCTGGAGATCTGCTCATATTTGGGTAGTAGAGGCGTGTCAGCTTTTATAGAGGGGAAAGAGATGTTGATCATAAGGTGTTGCAGGTGCGGTGTAAGTATCGGCAAAAAGGAAGACTTTAGAGCTGATGTGAGGGAGTCTCATACTTACTGTGATCTATGTCTTAAAGAGTCAGTCAAGGAGGCAACTCCATTATCAAGCAAGAAAGGAAACAATAAAAACATGGCTAAATATCTGGTTACCGGCGGCGCCGGTTTTATAGGTTCAAATCTGGTTGAAAGACTTCTCGAGAAAGGGAACGCGGTGCGAGTCATCGACAATCTCTCGACGGGAAAGATTGAAAATATTATGCCTTTCCTGAATGATATCGAGTTTATTTACGGTGATATTCGAAATCAGGCGGAAGCAAGGGACGCAGCGGAAGGCGTGGATTACGTCCTGCACCAGGCCGCGATTCCTTCAGTTCAGCGTTCCATTGACAATCCGTTGGAAAGCGAGGAATCCAACATCAAAGGCACATTAAACATCCTCATGGCTGCCCGGGAGGCCGGTGTCAAAAGGGTGGTTTATGCCGCTTCTTCCTCTTATTATGGGAATTCAAATCAGTTGCCCAAAAGGGAAGACATGCCTCCAGATACCCTCTCACCCTATGCCCTGACCAAATATGTCGGGGAGTCTTATTGCCGGCTTTTCCATGCCCTGTACGGGTTGGAGACTGTTGCTATCCGCTATTTCAATGTTTTTGGACCTAAACAGGATCCCTCTTCCCCCTACTCCGGAGTAATTTCGAAATTCATTACCTCAATGCTTAACGGTAAGCCGATTGTTATCTACGGAGATGGACAACATTCAAGGGATTTTACCTATATAGAAAACATTATAGATATGAACCTCAGGGCGTGTACAGCTCCCGGGGTGGCCGGTCAAGTCTTCAACGGGGGTTGTGGGAAACGCGTAACGCTTAACGAGCTCGTTAAGGCAATCTGTAGGGCGATGAATAAAAACGTCATGCCCATTTATGCTGATGAGCGCGCCGGGGATGTCAAACATTCCCTTGCCGACATTACTAAAGCCGAAATGATGCTTGGGTACAAACCACTGATTGGTTTGGAAGATGGTCTTTTACGGACCATTACCTGGTATCTCAAGTCTTCGCTGGCCCCAGAAGTTGGCCTTGGCGGTGAAGTGAAGCAACAGGGAGCACATAATTCTTAATGATAAACAGAAGGAGCAAAATATGAATCAATATGTCTCAATATTAAAGCGAAGCATGGATATTCTTTTTTCGATAATCGGTCTGCTGCTTTCTTTGCCCTTGTGGCCCCTAATTGTTCTGGCAATTAAGCTCGAATCAAGTGGGCCCGTCCTGTTTTTTCAGGAAAGAGTCGGTTTATGCGGCAGGAGAATAAGGATGATTAAGTTCCGGACCATGTTTATAGATGCTGAAAAAGAGACAGGTCCAGTATGGGCCACGGAAAACGATCGCCGCGTGACCATGGTGGGAGCGTTTCTTAGAAGAACGCGTCTCGACGAGATACCCCAATTGGTCAATGTCCTGAAAGGTGATATGAGCATGGTGGGGCCGCGTCCTGAAAGATCATTTTTTGTGGACAAGTTCGCCACGCAGATTCCTTTTTACGAAGAGCGGATTATGGATGTGAAGCCAGGCATCACGGGGCTTGCCCAGATATATAGCGGTTATGACACATCCATTGACAGCGTCAAAGAAAAGCTTATATACGATCACGGCTATGGCGCCTCCCTGACGCGCCTGGGAAGTTTCTTACGTACGGATTTATCCATCTTACTTGCAACAATTATTGTGGTTTTCACTGGAAAAGGGGCGAAGTGATGAAACGGGAAAGCATTCTCATCGTGGAAGACGATCCTAATTTCAGGTTGCTGCTGGAGTATAATTTGGGAAAACAGTACCAGATAACTCATGCCGTTAACGGTATTCAGGCGCTTGAATTGCTTCGAAAAATAACGCCGGATTTGATTATTTCAGACATTATGATGCCCGAAATGGATGGATACGCACTTAAAGAGGCTCTGCGGAATAAGACGAGAACAGATGCCATGCCATTCATGTTTATAACGGCTATGGGCACAAGCGATGATCGGAAAAGGGGACTCACTTTAGGTATTGATGATTACCTTGTAAAACCTGTCGAGCGTGAAACACTCCTGTCTCGGGTTCGACAGATTCTTGACCGGGCCAAAATCTATAAGCAGAGCTTCTTCGAGGATTTGAAAACCGGATATGTAAGACAGAATTGTGGTGGCACGACATTAATGCAGAACGGCTTTAACCTTCATTTTCGCATTCTCCCGGCTGATGTCGCATCAGGAGACTATGTAGAGGTCTTTAACTACAGCGATGGGTCTTCGATCGTTATCCTGGGGGATATTGCAGGAAAGGGGATGAAAGCTAAGTATTTTTCAAGCACATACTGGGCTTATCTAAAAACAGTTTTTCACATTTATCTAAAAAATTGCGGCGCCCTTGCAAGTGGCATCGGTCAGTTGAATAATTTGCTGTGTGATGATTCGTCGCTTGAAGATATCTTTACCACGCTTATCTGTTTCAGGCTGGGCAAAGACAGAAACCGGATTGTTTCCGTAAACGCGGGTCACCTGCCTGTTCTGTGGTGGCGTTCCAGTGAAGGGACATTGGAGCTCATTGAAGATCGTGGGCCGCTGTTAGGGCTTGATGAAGGTGCGGTGTTTCCTGAAATAGAGACGTTGATTGGCCAAGATGACAGGTTCATCATTGTGTCAGACGGTGTTCTCGAGGCAACAAACAAGGATGGGGTGCTCTATGGTATTGAACGTCTGCAGGAAGCAGTGAGGAGGAATGGTAGCCTTGATCCTGAAGCGCTGACTCAAACCCTGCTTGACGGGGTGAGTGACTTTCGCGACTTAACACCGGCAGATGATGATGTCACTGTTATGGTGATCAGCAGACCTTGATTCGGAAAAAAGGAGATGGAGGGAACTATTATGGATATCATTCATAGAACATCAGACGGCATCAGCATCATTATGATAAAAGGAAACATGTCTGCAGACGCCATAGAACATGCGAGAAGTGAGATAGAAGGCATTGTGGCCGTTGATGGAACCGAGCTGCTTCTTGATCTAAAAGAAGTTGAATTCATTGATAGCGCAGGAATAGGCGCAATAGTTTATATGGTAAAAAGATGTCGACGTTCAGGTGGAACTGTTAAAATAGCCAATGTCCAGGGTCAGGTACGGGATGTCTTCAGAATGGCGGGGTTGGATAAAGCTCTTGACATATACACTTCCATTGACACTGCTCTGGAGAGCTATCCGGCTCCTAAGAGAGATATATTGACTGGCCATATAGCTGGCCCCATATTGAAAAAGGGTTGATCTCTCATGAATAGTACAATTAACGTAAGCGATTGAACATTTTATGAATATCTTGGTGATGGGTTGACAAAACAATTTCCATAGCCCGGAGATTTGTGTTAAAATGAGACACTTTATATTGAGAAATATTGTCTGGTGAGGAAATCGGTTATGCAGTCTGTATTAACAGCGTGCTGACCATAATGGACGGAGACGATGAGTAAATCACTGATTTTTGTTGTTGACGATGAGCCTAATCTGAGAAAACTGCTCACTTACTGGATTGAGGCTGAAGGGTACCGGGTGAGGGCTTTTGAGAATGGTACGCAATGTCTGGATGCAATCGAAGAAGGTCCGGAGGTGATCTGCCTGGATATTATGATGACTGGTATGAACGGATTAGAGGTTCTGGAAAGAATACAATTGTTTGATGCGAGGCTACCAGTTATCATGGTAACGGCCAAAGATAGTATCGAAGATGCCGTAGCTGCAATGAGACTGGGGGCCTATGACTATATCGGCAAGCCCATTGATCGTAATAGACTCAGAACCACACTGAAGAAGGCAGTCGAAAGATATGCCATGGCCAAAGAGATCGGCCAGCTTCGCAAAGAGCTTGGCAATGCCTATTCGTTCGATAATATCATTGGTAAATCTACTGCCATGGCCAGAGTTTTCGAGCAGATTGAGAAGGTTCTCGAAAACAATATTAACGTCCTCATTCAGGGTGAAAGTGGAACGGGTAAGGAACTCGTAGTTCGTGCTATTCACTATCATGGCGCACGAAAAAGCGGGCCTTTTGAAGCCGTCAATTGCGGAGCAATTCCTGAGCACCTCCAGGAAAGTGAGCTGTTCGGTCATCAAAAAGGGGCTTTTACCGGGGCACTCCAGTCACAGGTGGGAAAAATTGAGATGGCGAAAGGTGGAACCTTCTTCCTCGATGAGGTAGGTGAGATGACGCCGGCTCTGCAGATAAAACTTCTCCGCTTTCTTCAAGACAAGATCGTCGAACCTGTAGGGGGACGAAATAAAATAAAGGTTGACGTTCGCATCATTTCAGCCACCAACAAGGATCTGAAAAAGGAAGTGGAAAATGGGGCATTCCGGGAAGACCTCTATTATCGTCTGGCGGTTTACCCGATCACACTTCCGCCTCTGCGTGAAAGGAAAGAAGATATTCCATCAATGCTTAGTCACTTTTTCAGGAAATACAAGAAGGAGACAGGGAAGGAAATCCGCCTGGTAGATAATCGGGTTATGGATGTCATTATGGATTATGACTGGCCCGGCAATGTACGTGAACTGGAAAACGTGATCTATAGGGCGATGGTGATTTGTGACACAGATAAGCTCCAGCTCTCCTGCCTTCCCCCTCAGCTAACCAGGATACTCCCCAAAAACTGCCTGGAACCTGCAGGGCAGCCAAAACCAGCAATTGAAGTTTTGCAATCTCCGTCGGAGATCATGTCTATGGATGATCTGGAGAAAAAGGCCATGCTCCATGCCCTTGAGGGAACAAAGGGTAACCTGACTATGGCGGCAAAGCAATTGGGCATGGGGCGGGCGACTTTTTATCGGAAGATAAATAAATATGGTCTCCATAAACTGAGCCCGTTTCTTAAAAACAATGACTGATGATGGCAGGCGATGACATATTCCCTGAGGACAGGTTCTGAAATGACAAAATTATTCGTCCAGAAAATATTGGATCGACTTTTTTATTATCAGAAGGTATTCGTATTTGTTTGGGAAGCCGGAAAATGCAACTCAAGCTTCCAAGCAAAAATTCCCATTTCTTTTGGCCATGCTTCACCAGAGGAATTATCAGAGGTCTATCTGAATAAGGAAACAGATTTGAAATCATATCCGTGGGAGTTCCTCGAAGAAAAAATCGTAACTGGCAGGTGGCACTGTATATGCGCGAAGCATAAAGAGGAAATTATTGGCTATGCCCTATATAGCACAGCCGAAATGTCCTTTGCCGGAACGAAAAGCATCGTCTTTGATCTCCCGACGAATGCTGCCTATATTTTTAAGGCGTTTGTCTATCCGACTTTTCGGAACCTTTCGATTCACAAGGCAATAGCTGATTTCACATTTAAAACAGTTCATGAAATGGGTTTCGATCTGGCATTATTTTCGATCAATAGTACCAACAATATCTCTATACACAATAATGTTAAACTGGGTAGTGCCATTGCAGGATCTGCCGTGTTCATAAAGACCAGGTTTTTCAATAAAGTGTTCATTTCAGGAAGACTCGACAAAATGGGGGTCAGGATAAGGAAGATTTTTTAGACGCCTCACTTTAATACATTCCATGCAAATGGATATTTTCCACGTTTCAATTTGATACACACATAACAACATGCCTCTCTCTGTTCATGAATGAAATATTCTCTAAACATCATAAATAATAGCATATTTTAACGTCGCTGCCAGCCCGAACGTGTTGGCATTAAAGATGCAATGAGTGCATTGACGACGTGGGACACGTTCGCATATGAACAATATTTATGAGGAGTTATTTCCATGCAATCTTTACCATTTATTACAATTGTCATGCCGGTGAGGAATGAGGAAACTCACATTAAGTCAACGTTAAAGAGCCTCTTGACCCAGGACTATCCACAGGACAGGTTCGAGATCATTGTTGCCGATGGTATGTCCAGTGATCAAACCAGGGACATCGTGAATGATTTAAGCAAAAAGTATCCCAATGTCATTCTTCTGGATAACCCGAAGCGACTCTCTAGTGCTGGAAGGAACGTAGGTTTTCGACAGGGGCAAGGCGACGTTTTCATGGTGGTCGATGGCCACTGTTACGTTCCGACAGACCAGATTTTTCATAACATTGCCGCGTCCCTAAAGAAGAGCGGGGCAGAGTGTCTCGGCAGGCCCCAGCCTCTGGAT
>Ga0194039_1001907_pt1 | contig 10891 bp, 9 predicted proteins | sample JunL228m_MetaG_FD_148679 | JGI IMG/M metagenome (GOLD analysis project Ga0194039, IMG submission 148679) | Anoxic zone freshwater microbial communities from boreal shield lake in IISD Experimental Lakes Area, Ontario, Canada - Jun2016-L227-8m | ecosystem: Environmental > Aquatic > Freshwater >...
TTTGATCGGGAGTACCTCGGGTCCATTGCTCATCATCATGGCAGATTTACCCCTGGTTACACCTGGCGTGGTCCGGCGAATTATCTCCACTCCGTCTGATATAGCACTTGGCCCGGGTCGGGGCGGGGGGACGAATGCGATATTTATTAAAGACCGTTCCCGTTTCCACGTAGATTATTATGGGGCCAGCTTCATAAAACATCAGAAAATTGCGGATCAAGCGGGACTATCCTGTGATACCGTGGACTCTTTCCGGCTCCATACAGATGTTGATGAACGGGAAGACCTCGTGGAACTGATGATCCATGGTCATGGTAAAGCGGTTAATTTCCTAAAAAGTTGTGGTTTTTCACTGTTGATTGAAAAAGGGCGTGTTGGTATCTCCCGGAGTTCTGAACAATAACTACGATTTAGTAGTTATCATCTCTTTTCTTTGCTCCTGAAAGTGTTATCAGTACTCACAACCAGCGGATAATTTAGTTTATACAGCCGAATGCAAGGTCTCTTATCTGATCAACGGGAGGAACTTAGTATGTCTGGTATCATGGAACTCCTCCCAATGGTACGGCCCGGTGATATCGGGAAGAATTTCTCTCTCAAGGACCAGAATGATAAAACATTTGATCTCCTTGAAAATTCAGGAAAGAAGACACTTCTTTCCTTCCATCCCCTTGCGTGGACCGCATTCTGCGCAGGACAGATGGTCTCGCTTGAAAAAAACAGGGGCATACTGGAATCTCTTGATACGCTTGCAGTGGGGATCAGTGTGGATTCAGTTCCGTGCAAAAAAGCATGGGCTATTTCTCTTGAAATTAAGGATACCCGGTTATTGTGCGATTTTTGGCCTCATGGGAAGGTGGCACAGATGTACGGGATCTTCAGGGATTCCAATGGGTTTTCCGAGCGGGCAAATATCATTATGGATGAACGCCAGAACGTGATTTTTATCAAAGTATACCCAGTGCATAGCGTTCCGGATATCAGTGAAATTATCAGTTTCCTCAAAAAATATTCCTGAATAGCCCTGGTCGGGCCGGGTTGAATTAAAACGGTAGAAAAAGGCATTCAAAAAGGTAAATTTTACCCTCCTAGTCCCGCCTATTTCAAATATTGTGGATCTTGTAACGATTTTTATTGTAAGTTATCACCGGATGCAGGAACCTGTTTTCTTAAGGTAATCATCTGGTTACAATGATGAAATAACCAGGATCCTGTATCATTCATTCTCTTTCCGACTGATATTCCGTAACGTACCCATGAAAAGGCATTCATCTGCTGCAATCGCTTCGATGCCGACTTCATCTGTAAGTGGCAGGCCAAGTCCCCTCACGATCGCGATTGGCATACATTCATCTGCCTCGCCCATCACCAGCTCGGCAGCTGTTGCAATATTATCTGCCACGGCCCTTTTTGTCACCAGCAGTTTCCGTCCAAAAAGGTCGTATCTCCCGCGATCATCTATCACGGAAGGAATCCCTGCACACCCGATAGCGACACCGCTGCACCCGACCCTCATCGCATGCGTCCTGCTGTCTGCTACAATCACCCCGGTGTTTACCCTACACCGGCTGAATATCTCCCTCCTGATACGGTCAGCACTTGCATCCGGGTCATGAGGGAGTGGCACAAGATATCCGGGAGGTGCGTTTGATGCATCCACTCCCGCATTGGGGAGCAGAGTCCCGGCTTTCATGCAAAGAAGAAATCCTGATATCCCCCCTACAATATTGTCGCTTTCCCGGATAACGACCTCAACCTCCCGTGGGTCCATGTCGAATTCATCTGCTAGCACCACGGCTCTTGCGGAAGGTATGACATCTCCGAGATATATCAAGCGACCCTCGGCAGTTGCGAGTGCGGATTCGGCAATAACAATAATATCCCCCTCAAGAAGCGAATAATTTGTCCCTGATAATGCCGTGATGAGGATTGAAACGATATCATCTCCGGGATTAATAATCCCTGTTGAAATACCCCTAACCCCGAATTCAGCATTCATCCTGTTTTCTCCATTGTCTCGTAAACGATAATTGCATCTCTCGTTTCTTTCACATCGTGACATCGGACAATATCTGCACCTTTCGAAAGAAGAAGGGTGGTCAGGGCAAGGCTGCCTGCCAGTCGTTCTTCGGGAAGTTTCCGGGCGAGAAGGTCCCCAATAAAGGTCTTACGTGATATCGCAAGAAGAAGGGGGTGATTGAATTTTTTAAACTCATGGAATTGTCTGCAAAGCTGCCAGTCAAGGGCAACGTTACGAGTGGGGTTCCATAAACCAATCCCCGGATCAAGGATATATTCTCCTACTGAAAGGGATTCGCACCGTGATGTGACGAGCTGCAATGCATTGACAGTACCTGCCATGTCTGTCGAGTCACCAGGTGCAGACGCGGATGCCATAAGAAAACAGGGGTGCCCGGAATCGGCGGCCATTTTTGCGTATACCTGGTCTGCAAGGCCATTGATATCGTTAATAGCGTGGATATCGAATTTCAGGCACTGCCTGAGTACGGACGGGCGCATCGTATCAACAGAGATCGTTGCTCCTGTCCCCTCTAGTTCCTGGAGGGCTTCTACCATTCGTTCCGCCTCACAGGAAGGGCTGACCGGGGGTGCAAAGGGTGAAGTACTTCGTGCCCCGATATCGATGATATCAGCGCCCTGTGCAATCATTTCCACGGCCCTCTGACCTATATCCTTACCTGAACAATATGATCCACTGAAAAATGATTCGGGGCTGCAATTGATGACCCCAATGGTCCTGACCGGTGCACCATCACCGATTTTCAGCCCGTTTACGATACATTGGTGCATGAACGTTCCATTGCTGCCAGGTACGTGTTCTCTATGAGTGATGCGATCGTCATTGGACCAACCCCCCCTGGTACCGGAGTTATTGCCCCTGCAACATCTTTTACCAGGTCAAAGTCTACATCCCCGCATAATTTTCCATCAAGGTAGTTGATTCCGACATCGATTACCACCGCTCCGGGTTTAATCATATCTGCGGTGATAAACCTGGCTTTTCCGATCGCACTGACCACGATATCTGCCCGTCTCATCTCGTCTTTCAGATCCCTGGTTTTTGAATGGGCGATCGTGATTGTCGCATCACGGTGAAGGAGTAAAGCTGCTATTGGACGCCCAACATCGATGCTGCGCCCTGCCACCAAAGTTCTTGTGCCCTGGACGGGGATATTATATGCATCCAGGAGCGTTATGATTCCCTTTGGTGTGCACGGAGCGAACCTTGGCGTTCCTGCATAGAGAAGACCAATATTACAGGGATGAAAACCATCCACATCCTTCTCCGGGGCGATGGCCTGGATCACCCTGCTGGTTTCCACCTGTGGTGGCAGTGGGAGTTGGACGAGGATACCATCGATCGATGGATCGTTATTTAACTCCCTGATTTTTGCTAAGACTTCTATTGTGGTGGCGATAGCAGGAAGACATGCCTTAACTGAAACAATATGTACCTTCTCACAGGCCTCATGTTTCATCCGTACATACATCTTTGATCCGGGGTCCTCCCCTATGAGGACTGTTGCAAGACAAGGCTGGAACCCAGATTCGTCTACCTGTTTTCGTACCAGGTCCAGCCTTTTCCCCGCAACCACCCTGCCATCGATGATCATGTTATTCTGGGTAAAGTGGGTATTTCCCTGCCATTTCTATGACTTCTTTTCCAATTCTGTCAATTTGTGCAGAATTACTGATATCTTTCAGGATCGATGCGATGTAGTCACCAATCTGGTGCATCTGCTCTTCTTTCATACCGCGGCTCGTTACGGCTGGTGTGCCGACCCGGAGGCCGCTCGTGACAAACGGGCTCCGGTTTTCATTGGGTATCGTATTTTTGTTGACCGTGATGCCCGCCTTGCCAAGTGCGACTTCCGCTTCGAGACCGGTGATCCCCTGTGCGGTGAGGTCGAGGAGGATGAGATGATTATCCGTCCCGCCTGAAACCAGCCTGAGATCATGCTCAATCAGGGTCTCTGCCATCGCCTTTGCATTTTTAACGATCTGCCTGCTGTAATCTGCAAATGAAGGCCGTAGTGCTTCATGGAAACATACGGCTTTCGCAGTAATTGTATGCATCAGCGGGCCTCCCTGCATTCCTGGAAATATTGCCTTATCGATTGCCTGCGCGTATTCGTTATTACACATTATTGCCCCGCCACGGGGTCCGCGAAGTGTTTTATGTGTTGTTGTTGTCGTAAAATTTACAACGCCTACTGAGTTTGGGTGAACCCCTGTTGCACAAAGTCCGGCGATATGCGCGATATCTGCCATGCAATATGCACCAACGCTATCGGCTATCTCCTGGAAGGCCTTAAAGTCTATTGTGCGTGGATATGCCGACGCACCACAGACGAGGATTTTTGGCTTTTCCTTCCTTGCAAGGTCCTCCACAACACCGTAATCAATAACTTCTGTCTTTGGATCAACGCCATACTGGGCTATGTTATAAAACTGGCCTGTAAAACTAACCGGCGACCCATGAGAAAGATGTCCCCCCTGAGAAAGTTTCATACTCATCAGGGTCTCGCCAAGCTTCATGAATGCGAAATACACTGCCATGTTCGCCTGGGTCCCGGAATGCGGCTGGACGTTAGCATGTTGTGCGCCAAAAAGTGTTTTCAGCCGTTCTCGAGCAAGGTTTTCCGCCATGTCATGAAATTCACAACCCCCGTAGTACCTCTTTCCGGGGTAACCTTCGGCATACTTGTTGGTCATTATTGACCCCATCGCTTCCAGTACCGCCTTACTGACAAGATTCTCTGATGCTATCAGTTCCAGTCCGTTCAGCTGGCGAAGACGTTCTCTCTCTATTATATCGGCTATTTCACGATCAGTCGCAGACAGATGTGACATATATAAAAAAGTCGTCCTGATATGGTAATACCTTTTCTTCTCGAAAGGTGATTCACGGGGAATTCCCTGAAATATAAGCGATAACATTGTTAACCGCGGCGGAATGGTGTATATTCCCTGGTGGGTGCCTGGGTGTGTAAGCGGTCAATATGGGGGTGGAGGCCAAATGAATAATTTTCAACTCATCTAATATTATTTTGGCTCCTCCTGCCCGATAATGCTGTTTTCCAACCAGTTGTGGTGGAATCTCCACCTGTTTTCCCGGTTGTCCTTGTAAGGCCTAATCCCTTGGCATGGTATGCACGAATATTAATTCAGAAACAAAAGACAGCTGCGTGAAACATGTATGAGGCAATTCCAATTTTAAAAAATCTGGATCTGTGAGACCCTATATTTTGTTTATCGTTTCTATCAAAATCAGAATTGATGTTGTCACGGGGTGGGATTACATGGATGTTGCCGGGTAAAATGGTAAAATGGGTACTGTACCGCATTAAATGAACGGTCCTATTCCGGATAAATATCCGAAATCTAGTGTTAGAGTACAAATGACCGGTAACTGGGTCGTACAAATGGTATTTTAATGCGATACGGTGTAGCATAATTATTATACGTAATCAGGCTCATGTTTACCTTAAGGGTCTCAATGATGCGAAATAATAGTGATATCATTGGGTATGGCTTACACAGACCTGAGTGGGGGAAAACGAATGGCTGAAATTATTAAAAATCCTGATATCCCGGTTATGACCACCGAAGAACGTGTCGTATCTCTTGAACGAAAAATGAAGGAGATGGAAGCGCTTGTTAAAGGGTTGACAGAAGAACTCCTTGATCTCAAGTCGATCGCCATGCGGCTGAATAAATTTTCGGAAGAAAGGAGGCAGGAGCTCAAGATGATGAAGCCTTTGGCCCAGGTGGAATCAGGATCAGGGACTGTCGTAATGCAGAAAAAAGGGACAACTCCTGAACAACCATTAGTTGCTGCAGTGGAAGAGAAACGAATGGACATGATCATGCAGCCCGACGGTACGATGAAGATGGAAGAGCGTCGTGGGGACAACCACTATATCGTCGCATCAGCTGGATTTGCCAGCCGAAAAAAGATGGGGTCTTCGTCCGAACCTAAAAAGAGCAGTCTTATCGTTGCAGAGGACGATGAATCGGAATCGTCAAAAAAATAGGCAGGAGCCTGGTCTTTGTATATCAGTGAGCTCGAGATCGATAATTTCAAGTCATTTTCCAAGAAGACAAAGATACCATTTTTTGAAGGATTTACGGTAATCTCGGGTCCGAACGGGTCAGGGAAAAGTAATATCATTGATAGTATTCTCTTCGTCCTTGCGCTTTCCAGCTCGCGAAGCCTTCGCGCGGAGAAATTAACTGACCTGATCAACCTGAACTCAGGGAAAAATACCGCTGAGGTCTCTCTCACTTTTTCTGAAGGCACTAAAATCCGTCGCCGTATTAAGCGGACTGTAAATGGATATTACAGTTACAATTACCTTAATGACCGCCTCTGCAAACAGACGGATATCATTGAAACTCTTGCAAAATTTGGCATTAAACCCCACGGGTACAACGTGGTGATGCAGGGGGATATCACTCGTATCATTGAAATGAGTGATTACGAGAGGAGGAAAATTATCGATGAGATTGCCGGGGTGGCGGAGTTCGACACGAAACGGGACCAGGCACTGGGTGAACTTGAGGTTGTCAGGGAGCGGATCGAGCGTGAGGAGATGCTGCTCATCGAGCTTAACAAGCGCCTGGTCGAGCTGAAGCAGGAACGTGAGCATGCGCTGAAATACCAGGAATGGCAGAATAAACTTCGGTTTTTCGAGAATGCCCGGCTCGCCGCGACTATCCGGGAGCGCGAAAAAGAGATTATCGCTCTTCTGGGACTAATTGAGGGGCAGAATATTGAAATCCAGCAAATTTTGTCAGATCGGAGTATAGAGGAAAACGAACTCGCCTACCTCCGGGCCGATTTAAAAGAGATCGACGAGCAGATTAACCAGAAGAGTGGTGCAGATTACCTGAAACTGTTATCATCGCTTGAAGAGCTGAAAGGCTCGATAAAAGTGGCTGAACTGACAATTATTCGGCTCCAGCGGGACAAGGAAGTGAATCTCGAAGCCATTACCCGCAATTACCTGGATACCAAGAGGGCTGATACACGGATAACGGAATGCAACGATGGGATCCGGAACCAGAATATTGACCGGACAAATCTCGCCATGGAGGTGGCGACTGCACGCGCAAACTTAGAAAAGACCGAAATTGCGATCAAAAACGAGAGTAAAGAGGCAGAAGGGTCGCGTGACCAGTTGTTCTCCCTGATGAAAACGATTGAAGAGAAAAGGGGTGCACGGTCGGGTATTATCCACCAGCAGGACATGCATATTGAAAAAAGCAGGATGAGGACAACTGAGAAAGAACGGCATATGGAACGGATCAAGGCGATAGAAACAAATATTGCAGATAAAGTGTCTTTAAAGGAATCTTTGGTCGTGGAATCAGAGAGGGGGAAAGAAGGTCAGGAAAAACTTACCCGGGAGTTGTCAGCCATCGAGAGTGGGTCCTTCTCAAAGCGGAAGATGCTTGAAGATACAAGGGAGGAGCTCCAGGTGCTAGAAAAGGAGGTTGTAAGGCTTGAAGCTCAGGCACAGGCGCGGGGTGAAGCGGGGGGTAGTGTCCTAAAGACCGTCCTTGCCATGGAGGGGGTTATCGGGACTGTCATGCAACTTGGCCAGACTCCATCGGAATATGCGACCGCGCTGAATGTAGCCGCGGGAGGTAAACTTCATTACGTAGTGGTTGAAAACGATTCCGTCGCTGCTCAAGCAATACGGTACTTAAAAGAAGAGAAACTGGGCCGGGTCACATTCCTCCCACTAACACGTTTGAAGAAACCGGAATACCCTGCAATCAGAGATGAAGGGATTATTAACTATGCAGTAAACTTACTCACGTTCGACCCCCGATATCGGGACGCATTCGGTGTTGTTTTTGGAGGGACCGTTGTTGTAAACTCCCTTGACCGCGCAAGAAAAATGATAGGTCTGCATCGCATGGTCACCCTTGATGGTGAACTCCTAGAACGTTCTGGTGCAATGACAGGTGGTTTTTTTAAGAAAAGTCTGAAAGGATTTGGGGCAGCGGTCGGAGATGAAATTGACCGGCTCAGGATCCGCATCAATGAACTTCGCGAGGAAGCCGGGGAGTTTGAATCTGCCATTAAAAGCAGTAGCTCGGTGATCGATGAAAAACGACACGCCAGGGGTGAATTTTCCCAGATGATCGAGCGGAACCGGATGGCATTGGATGAATACTCCCGGCAGATTGAAGATCTCATACTCGAGCGTGACGCTCTCATCTCGACGCTGAATACATTTGAGGCAGAGATGCATACGGGTAGCCAGGAGCTCGCAGCACTTGAGAGGACCCTTGATGCGATTACTGATGAAATCGGCCGGTTGAACCTTGATATGGATGTCATCAAAAAGAGGCTCGAGGGGACTCGGATCCCAGCCCTCACCGAAGAACGGGACCGTTGGAAGAAAGAGCTGGAGGGACTTGAAAGAAGGCTCCGTGAAAAAGAGTCTGACATTACCGATCTTTTGCGGGAGCGGCTTCATTTCACCAAGCGGATGAGCGATCTGAAAGAAGAACTCGATAAGGTCCAGGACCGCAACAAAGAGATTGACTGGGAGACTGGGTCACTAAAAAAGTCGATTGATTCAGCGAAAGGTGAAATTGGGGCACTCGAAGAGAAACAAAAGATGTTTTCAGGGGAACTGGATGGGCTCAGGGTGAAGCGCGAGGAAGCGATGGAACATTTTCTCGCATCGGAAAAAAAGATCCTGGGGTTCGATTCTTTGCTTGAACGGGCGCGGATACAACTTTCAGCGCTTCTGGATCGTGAAAATACTCTTAAGCTGGAGATTGCGGCTATGACACCTGAAGCAGGGGCCGTTACCACTGATCTTACCCTCCAGGAGATCGATGATGGTATTGCAGAAGCGGGCCACGCAATGAGGAAGATAGGCGCGGTCAACATGCTTGCGATTGAGGAATACGAGAAGGTCGAGAAACGCGCCCAGGACCGGACCGCGCGAAAGGACGTATTGTCGAGGGAGCGGACTAGCCTTCTTGATCGGATTGAGACCTTCGGAAAGATGAAATTTGAAGCGTTTACCAGTGCATACCTGGCAATCGACGGGAATTTCAGGGAAATATTTGCTACTCTTACTAGTGGTAACGGCCACCTCGTACTGGAAAATGAGGAAGACCCTTTTGCAGGTGGTCTCTCATTTGCGGTGCAGCCACGAGATAAAAAGGTACATCTCCTGAATTCACTGTCCGGTGGTGAGAAGTCACTTACTACTCTGGCATTCATCTTCTCAATCCAGAAATATATCCCCGCGTCTTTTTACGCATTTGATGAAGTGGATATGTCTCTTGATGGCTCGAATGCAGAACGTATCGCAAAGATGATCCGAACGAGTGCTGGTACATCCCAGTTTATCATCGTCTCACTCAGAAAACCGATGATTGAAGGGGCTGACCGCATCATGGGAGTAACCGTTCGTTCAGATAAGAGTACGCTGGTCACCGGAGTGAAAGTGAATGGCTGAGGAACCTGTTGAAATTCTTGTCCAGATGGCTGAGCGCGGGGAGATAGATCCCTGGAACATTGATATTGTCGAGGTTACAGACCGTTTTTTATCGGAACTTGAACGGAGAAAGGAGTTGGACCTCCGTATTTCCGGGCGCACACTTTTCTATGCAGCGATTTTACTCCGGATGAAGTCTGACCATCTTGAACAACTTGCACAGGAGGTCGATATCAGTTTTGATAATGACGAAATACCGGATGAATCAGACGATTTTGATTTTGATATCGATGGGGAAGTAAGTGGGAGACTTGGTCCTGTCGACCGGTTGGAACGTGAGATCAAGCGCAGGCTTGAAAGAAAACAGTTCCGGAGACATCCCATCACGTTATATGAGCTGATTACCGAGTTGAAGAATGCGGAAAAGGAAGAAAGGCGAAGACAGCGTCTCAATTCCTATGGCCCCGATGAATATTTTGATGCAGATGATGTTGTGAGCATCGCGCATGAAGAAGGATACCAGGAGGCTGCCTTCCGTGTGCTATCCTGCTGCACCGATGCATGCACGGGCAGTGAGCGCATCGCCCTCACGGAGCTTACAGAAAAATTAGGCTGGAGCATTCCAGAAGTTTACATCCCTCTTCTTTTCCTCATGTTTGAAGGGGATATCCTGATGGAACAGGAAGAATTTCTTGGAGACCTCTTCATTACACCGCTTGCGCGTGCTGGAGAATAATGCCGTTGCTGGCTTCTCTACCTGACCTGGTACCAAGAATCATTCTATCCAATATATTGCAATATGGCCTGATTTTTTTAAAATAAAGAATATTTTTGGAAATTTTCGTATCGTGCGCTTTGCAGGATTTTTTCTCCTCGCAACAATGTTCATATAGAACAAAAAACAACTTTATTTCCCGCACGAATGATGGACTAAACACTCCGGTTCAACCGGAATTAGCCCTGATATTTCATTTGTCGGTGAAAGGTGTGAATCATTCTGATGCCTACCTCTTCACCTGCAAAAAACTGAACGTGGAAGTCATTATATACTCATAATGGCAACATTGTAAGCCTCGATAATGATGGACTAAACACTCCGGTTCAACCGGAATTAGCCCTGATATTTCATTTGTCGGTGAAAGGTGTGAATCATTCTGATGCCTACCTCTTCACCTGCAAGAAACTGAACGTGCAAGTCATTATATACTCATAATGGCAACATTGTAAGCCTCGATAATGATGAACCAAATACCCTGCAAGGTAAGGCTTGGTTCGGAAGGAACTGTAATGGTTCGCAGTGTGGGTTCAAGATCCGCGCTGAAAATCATATGAACAGTATTATATACCTACATAGTTAACATTAGTATCCTCTGTAGATGGAGAACCAAACACCCGGC
>Ga0194039_1001911_pt1 | contig 10870 bp, 10 predicted proteins | sample JunL228m_MetaG_FD_148679 | JGI IMG/M metagenome (GOLD analysis project Ga0194039, IMG submission 148679) | Anoxic zone freshwater microbial communities from boreal shield lake in IISD Experimental Lakes Area, Ontario, Canada - Jun2016-L227-8m | ecosystem: Environmental > Aquatic > Freshwater >...
GCCATTTGGCCGACCTGTATCTGTTTTAAAAACATGGTAACCTCCAAATTCCCGCCGCCGGGATATCTTCATTTTATCAAGGGAGCTGCCCTACCATGATTGCAGCAAAAATGTCAACCGACGAAATGTCCGATAAACTGTGAAAAATTCTGAATAATGCCACTTTCCCGGCGGAAGCCGATGCCGCATGGTTCATAGGAGAAAAAGACGCCTGCCTGGTAGCTTTTTCCGGTGCCGTCCCGGGGGAGCTCCGTGAATTCCTGATAAATAGACTGGAAATTATGGTATCCCCCGGTTGTGCTTGCCAGCAACTCTCTGGTCGGACCGAGGATCCGGATGTTGGCCCCTTCTCTACCAAAGGTTTTCTTTTCCACGCATGATTTTCCCGGCAGCGGTTCACGGGTTGTTTCCAGAAGCAGGGGATGGCGGGGAAAGAGATCCCAGAGGATCTTCAGCAGGCCTTTCGATTGAAACAGCAGGGAGTAGGGCGGATTGAGGATGACCGTTTTTCGATTCCCGACGATGGAGGTCAGCATTTTGACAAGTTCCGGCTCTTCCGAAACCATGAGTTCGTAGGGAACCAGTTTGAACCAGTAGTCGCAGATCTCGCCCTCGCTGTTGCCGATGCCTTTTTCGTCGGAGAAGGTCACATCTTCGATGTATTCGAAAGAGGTGATAAACCCCGACTCGTAAGCAATCTCTTCCAGGAGCCGGGTGGTGTTTTCGTCCTCCCTGCCCAGGTTGAAGCAGGAAAACAGGGCGCAGGGAATGGGGCTGTCGTCCTCCCCGGCAGGGGTATGGTACTTCCTGATCCTGGTGAATGATTCTTTCAGGGTTTCATAGAGGCGGTTATATTGCCGCTCCTCATCGAGATTATTGTGCCTGAGGAGGAGCCACTGAATAAGGGCGACCTCAAAGATCAGCGACGGCGTGTCGGCGTTGAATTCGATAAGTTTGATCGGTTGTCCGTCGAGGCCGCCGGCCAGATCAAAACGTCCGAGCAGATGAAAATGGGCATCGTCATTCCAGGTCTCCTCAATCAACGGGATCAGGGTCGGCGGGATATCGAGCTCCTCATAGAGGCGATGATCGATGACGTGTTGTCCCGCCGCGATGAAAAGGTCGTATAGTTCGCCGGCGGCACGGTAATAGGCGTCGCCCTCCTCCGGGCTAATGACGACGAGTTCATCGGCGATATAGGGCGGCGTTTCGGGAGTCTCGTACCAGTAGAAGCCTACTTTTTTGTAAACGCTCTCCGGGATGGGCTGAACGGGGACCAATTTCATCTGAAAATGTCTCAGCAACTCATTGAATTCATGCCCCTTGTGACGTGAACCGTAATGATAATTTCACAAATGTTTCATCTTCACCCGGAGAAGCTGCGCGTACCGCTTGTGAAATGGGAGAAGAATCCGGAACGAGCCTTAGATGTCCTCACCGAACCGTCAGGGCTGCGGAGGGTATGATCCTGTCCGTCATAACGCCGTCCATAGCCGTAATAATAGCTTCGCCCGCTCCATCCGGGCCGTTTTTGCTCTTCTTCCCTGATGCGCCGCTCAACGAGTTCTCTGTTGGCCAGACTTTGGACATAGAGATCGGAATTCCTGTACACGGCGGGGTTCAATGAGGTGTTCCGCCCCATCATGTAACCCACGAGCCCGGAGGCTAAGACAGGTCCCAGACCGAAGCCTCCGGGTTGCTGTCCCGGCGGGCCCATGACTGTTTCAAGATTCTCTGCCGGGATTGTCTCCCGCTGACCGTTCATCCGGTTGACGACGACTCCGGTGGTCCGGCTGGGATATTCGTTGACGATCCGGAAACTGTCGGGGGCGACTTCCGCCACTTCCGTCATGACCCCGGCCGGTTTATCGGCCATATCGTTTTCAATTTCCCATTCCCCATGGGTGCCGGGATTCCTGAGTGCCTTGGGTTCCGGTCCCGAATCGCAACCGGACAGGAGTGTCTGGGCGAGGAAGAAGATGCCGCCAACCAGAATTTTTTTGCTGACCTTTGGTTTTTCCATGGCTGACCTCTCAGATCAGACGGCTGATGATCAGGGCGAGGGTGATGGTAATCCCCTGAACAAGAATGGCGGCGGCCGTGTTCGACCGGTTTATTTCATCGGTGATCCGGATCTTGGCAAGGAAGACGAAACCGGCCAGCCGCTGGAAGACAAAAAGCCCGATGATACCGGTCAGGGCGCTGGCTAAAAAATACCCCAGGCTCTCCGCCCAGCCGGTGAAACTGCCGGCAATCGTTGACCTGAGGATGAAGCTGAAGGAGACAAGGAGTCCGGCGACGGTCACTCCGGCGCTCACGTTCCCCTCCCGCAGACAGGTGGCGACATTGAAGTGGTAAACTCTTTGATGGATTTTCACGGCGATGACCAGAAAGGATTGCCCCAGCAGGAAAAAGATCACCGCCGACATAAGCGGCCCTTCTTCGCCGGCAAAGGCGCCGTTGAGGAGAATTCCCGTGGCCAGGAAACTTCCCGCTTCGACCAGCCCGGTGGGGATGTTGCCCTCCTTGATCAGATCATTATTGCTGATGCCCGGGACAAGAAGATACTCGTTGACGTAATGGGCGCAGAAAAAGAGCAGGATGGCGATACCTCCATCGAGGATGAAGGTCATCATGTCGAGCCTGGACAACCCCCCGCCCATGACCCCCGTCATCGCCACGCCCAGTCCCAGAAACAGACCGAAACGCCGCAGGGCGACGGCTATATTGCCTTCCTGTTGAATGGCCAGATCGTCGTCGAAACGGGTGAGCCTGTCGGCGATTTTCTTGGCGATGAACATGAAAACCAGGGTAAGAAAAACATAGACGAATACAAGTAGATAAACGTTATTCATGTCGGCGTTCCCTCCTTGACCGGCCGTTCTCCGAAAAGGAACCGGCCGATCCTGATGATGGTCGCTCCCTCCTCAACTGCAATTTCGAAATCCCCCGACATGCCCATGGAAAGTTCCCCCATGGTTACCCCGGGAATGCCTGCGTCCGCAATCCGATCCCGTAGCGATCTCAGGGCGGAGAAACAGGGACGCGCCTCTTCGGGATCGCCAAACCAAGGCGCCATTGTCATGAGTCCCTGAATGGAGAGGTGTTCGAGATGGGAGATCTCCTTTACCAGTCCTGATGCCTCCTCCCCGTCGCTTCCCCGCTTTGTTGCTTCCCCGCTTATATTCACCTCGATGAGGATCTTGATCAGCCGGTCTTCTTTGGCCGCCCGCCGGTTCAGTTCAAGGGCTACGTCCATCCGGTCCACCGAATGAATCATGTCGAAAAGCTTGACGGCGTATTTGGCCTTGTTGGTCTGCAGATGACCGATGAGATGCCATTCCTGAGGCCGGCCCATGAGTTCGATCTTCCGTTTCGCCTCCTGGACGTAATTCTCCCCGATGATATCCACGCCGGCGGCGATGGCGGCAAGAATCCGCTGGTCGTCCACAGTCTTGGTGACTGCCATGAGGCGCACATTGGCGGCACGACGTCCCGATCTGGCGGCGGCCGCCGCGATCCGCTGCCGGATATTTTCCACGTTCTGTCTAATTGCATGTTCCATCATATCATATATCGAACCTCAGTGCTCCGGCCTTTTTCAATGCATCCACGACCTCACAGAGGGGCAATCCCATGACATTGGTATAAGATCCTTGAATCTCCTTGATGAAAAAGGCCCCCAGACCCTGAACGGCGTAGGCCCCGGCCTTGTCATAGGGTTCCGGAGACTTTATATACCACAATTTTTCATCTTCGGAAATATTCCTGAAGGTAACGGCGGCCCGGACCTCTTCTTTGATCGCAACATGTCCGGACAGGCGCAAAAGAACAAAGCCTGTAAATACCTCGTGGGTCCGGCCGCTGAGTTTTTCAAGCATCCGCCCTGCTTCGGAGGAATCGGCCGGCTTGCCCAGGACCTCATCGTCAATGACGACAATGGTGTCAGCCCCTAGAACCCAGGCCTGAGGATGGGTTTGCGCGATGGTGTAGGCCTTGTTTTCCGCAAGCCTCAGGACGTGTTCGGCAGGTTTTTCGTTGATGAAAAATGTCTCGTCCGCCCGGCTGGGGATAACCTGGAAATCAAGCCCCAACAGGCGCAGTAGTTCCTCCCGGCGGGGAGAGGCGGAGGCAAGGATCAGGGGATGGCTAAGAATAAGACCCATATCGTGTTTCCTTTCATGAAACCGCAACTATGTAACAGCTTCTTTGCCTCTTGACAAATTGAATATATGGGGCGAAGTAGGACAGAAAAATTCGTCTACCGTCGCCTCGGCGAAAATCGGAAAAATCATTGCAGAAAAAGGAGTTTGAAAAATCATTATGAAGGCTTTTATTCTCGCCCTGTGTCTGGCTGTCCTGACGGGGACCGGACAGCTTGCCTGGGCCGATACCAAGGCGGTTCAATTAAACGTTCCCGGTTGCAACTCCTGAGGAGACCGGGCCAGGATGGGGTCCATCCTGAGAAGTACGGACGGTGTGACCAAGTTTGAGATGCCTAAGGAAGGGGTTGTCGTCATCACCTTTGACGACAGGAAAACCACGACGGCAAAAATCGTCCAGGCCCTCGGGAAAGGGCGTTTTACCGTCATGGGGAAACCAGTTTACGTCAAACCGGATGCGCCTTCTCAGCAGGGCGCTTCCCCGGGGGCAAAATCGCAGTCACGGCAGGGGGGGCCGGGGATAAGTGATCAACCGCAGGAGTTGCCTCTTTACATTACTTCCCCCGATTCCAGCGGTACCATGTCACGATAGGTCACTTCTAAGGTAAAGATAAAAAAATTGCAATTTTATGACCTTAGACACACATTTGCAACGAGATTGGTTCAGAATGGTGTTGACATCTATACGGTTCAGAAACTGGGGAGATGGAGATCCCTCAAGATGGTCGAACGTTATAGCCACCACAACGTGGAAAGTCTGAGGTCTGGGATACAAGTGATGGATAGAGTCAATAAAATCAGAGTTATCATAAATTTATCACAATAACAAAAAAACAGGGGTTACGAGCCAACCTTTAAGACTCGTAACCCCTTGATTTACATGGTGGGCCAGGGCAGAATTGAACTGCCGACACTCGGATTTTCAGTTCTCGGCAAGCCGAAAAACACTTAACTTTAACCCCTTGATCTAAGGTCTGATTTCCCGTAACTCCTTAGAAATAGACATAAATAACGATTCTATCCATTCCATCTGTTCCATGTATTCAATTGATGCCTTTTCAGTCTAGCACAAAATTAGCACATGCTGCTCCGGAGTTTTAGTCCGATGCTCTTTCCCTGCTTTTTTTAACCAAGTCAACCATCTCCATCAATACCCAAGTTCACACCTTCCCTATAGCAGCGTTCCCATCTCTTCGCCACCTCTTTTGCTATCCCAAGTTTACGTTTCAGCATGGTGCCGGTGATTGATGTCTTGGCATGGTCTTCAATCGCTGAGTTTTCCACAAATCAAAAACCCCCTGACGTTCCATTTTCATCAGAGGGCTTTTTTGAGGGACACAGACTTTCAAAAATATAAAGATGGTCGTCGTCCCGGAATACTGAATGATCATTTTGTTACGTATAGTTTATTGAAAGCGATAATCCGAGGAGAAGACGTTTTGTAGCCGCTTTCTTTCAGTAATACTTGCGCAAGATTAAGAATAAATAGTGTCTATAAATAATATGTCGTCGTCTTCAAATAGATCTACAGGCATATTCGCAAGCAAAAGTGGCAATGTGAACCTATCCCAGTTGATGCTTCTCCCGATAAGGTAAGACCTTGTATGCTAATAATTATTCACCAATTGCAGATTTAACCCGCCCCTGTCTGATCATCTCAAACCAGTTGTTAATCTTGGACGGGGTGAGGAGGTCGAAAATATAGAGAGGAATGCCGTGCTCTTCCCCGCCGTTTGGCGCTATTGGTATGGATTCTCCTGCTTGCAGTCTTTCATTGAGGGTTTTGAAATGGTCAATGGCATATCGCTCCTTGGCCGGCGTGGCTTCGTCGTCGTCATCGTCGGACTTGATCTCCACCACCCGGAAGATGCTTTCGATTCCGTGATCCTGAAGATTGCGTAAATCGGTGCCATCAATCCCATCCTCTCGTAAAATGCGGATGTAGCGATCCAGGTCAGTACGGATGAAAAAATCCGGATTGAAGCTTCCCCGCGTCCGGTCTTTCCCCTTCCGAAAATACTCGTATTCGGTAGCGTAAAAGCCCATGTCCCTGGACTTGACCCAAGCGTCGATGTAGCGGGAGTTTTCGATCAGGCTGAAGACGAAAAGGGTCTCTCCGCTGGAAGAAAGGCGAACCAGGTTTTGAGGCGTCTTGAAGACCGAAGTATTCACCACATAAGGGGAACGAGTGCCGACCAGGCAGCGGATGAAATCCCCTTTCTTGCCGAGGAAAAGTTCTTCCTTGTCGAAGAGGGATAACTGCTTTTCATCCACCCGGCTCCGGGTGGCCTTGACATAGTCCAGGACAAAGAGATTTTCTTTTCCTAATTCCTCTTCATAATCTTCAGAAATGAAGACAACAGCGTCCCGGTCCAGTTCGCTTGCTCGTGTGCTACTCTTGTCCATCCTTGCCGTCTCCCGGATGATCAGATTTCCGGGCCGGCTTTCCTTACGCGGTCGCTTCTTGCCCACAGGCAGATACTGGCTGAAGTAAAGGTCAACCAGGCGGGTATTCTCCTCGGAAAGCCGCTCTTCCCCAATCCTGGCCTTGGCCATGGCGTCGGCGATGACCTGGCGGATTTCCTCGACCTGGGGGATACGATCGGCGATCGTGGTTTCCCCGAATTGGAAATGCCTGTTCTCAAACACGCGAAGGGTAAAGCGTTTGAACTGGTTGTAGGCTACCTCATCAATGGTGAAAAAGTTCTTTTGGAGTTGGAATTTCTTGTCCCCCGTTTCCCGGTAGGTTACGGTGTAACCAAGTTTTTCCTTCTGAAAGTTCAGGGTCAGCTCGGTTGATATCTTGCCGCCGTTGCCCGTTCGATCCTCCAGGAATGTGACCGGCGTATAGGCCATGTCGATGAGGCTGAAGTGATGCTCTGCCCTGGCTAATCCTGTATTCACCGGCAATGGCGCGGAGGTTAGATAAACCTCGCATTGGGTGACGGAATCCACCAGCTCCCGGATATGGTCGGCGAACTTTTCATGATTCGTCACCGTGACTATCGGATAATTCCACAAGATGTCGTTATGAGACACATTTCGTGGAATACGCAGGCCCCGCCCCAGTACCTGGGAGATCAGGAGCTTCGATTCAAAAACTCGCTCCTGCATGGGCACGATCTGAAAGACGTTGTCCACGTCCCATCCCTCAGAGAGTTTATTTACAGCGAAGATAAATTCCGCCGGCTCATCCAGTCGTTCGATTTCATCAAGGCGCTTCTGGTAGTCCCCTTTCGCCAGCCTGCTTAATACGCAAAGCACCTTCTCTCTTGCCCTGGTCTCGAAATAGGAGACAGGCAATCGCTGATCCGGAGCAACGGCCTTCATCTCCTTCGCCAGGAACTGAACGAACTCCTCCGCTATCTTCTGGGCCATTCCTTGTTTTGGGGCAATAAAGACGGTTATGGGCTTGACGGTGGGTTTGACGCCCTTCGGATAAGCAAATTTCTGCTGATTGTCCAGGTGGGTCTTGTAGATCAACTCAAAGGCCTGGTCCTGGGTGAGGGCGCGAATCTTCTCATCCGACTCGGTGTGCAGGATGGGATTGATCTTCTTGATCATCTGGTCCTGCTGGGCGTCGGCGATGGAGTAGTTAAAGAGGATGTCCGTGAAGTATTCGTCCTGATTGTAAGGTGTGCCGGTAAAGCCGATATGGCGTTTGATCTTCGGTTCCTCCCGAAGGAATTTCATCCAGAGGCGTTCGTTCCTGTCTTCGCCCCGGCCGCCTTCGCCCTCGAACAGCAGGCCGGTTTCCGTGAATGTCAGATGACTGTACGCATGATGGACTTCGTCGGACAGGACAAGAACCTCGTCTGTCCGTGAAAAAAGCGTATCTCCGATGGCGTTGAAATCCTTATTGTAAACGGCGTTGATGTTCTCGATCATGATGGAGTAGTCTTCCGCCGGTTTCGTCTCGTCGATAATCGTCACGGGGACATTCCGGTACTTGGGCGGCAGCTTACTGATGAGGGTCGTGTCTTCCTTCAACCTTTTGATCTTTTCGTTCAGGCCCGCCTCGATGATCGTGGAGGGAGGTCCCAGGACGAGAACCCGCTTCGCCTTCTTCATGACAATGGAAAGGTAGGCGACGGCGAAGATCACCCAGGACTTTCCCGTTCCGGTGGCCATGTGAATCACGCCGGAGAGGTGGTCCGGGAGGGGGAGATGGCGGAGGAAATTCTCTTCCGTAAAGAACCGTTCCTGGATGGACTGCTTCCGCTTGAAGTTCTCCGTCGCCAACTGGCGCAGACTCTTGTATCCCCCACCCCAAAGATAGATCATCGTCCGCCGGATTGCCTCGTATTGATAGGTCCGCGATCCCGTCAGGGCCTTGACGTACTCTTCGACCTCCCGGAAATCGAATAGCTCATAGTTGCACTTCCGGACGTTGACATCCAGGGTGTGCTCCGAGAGATTCAGTTTGATGGCTTTGGGTTTTCGGGTCATGATCTACTTATGAACATTAAACTCTGTTTTCACATAAACCGGTTTTGATTCATTGCCGTGACGGTCGATGGCGACAAACGCCGTCTTTTCCGTGACATCTGCCAGACCGATACTACCGTCTTCCCCGATTTCTTTCCCGTAAACGGCCTTGTGAAGATTGAACACCTTCCCATCGAAATTCAGATCGATCAGGACCAGCGACAGGCCTTCCAGCCCCGCATATGTCTTCCCCTCCCGGTTGACGATGGGGGTGGAGAAGCGGCTAAGCGTCAAGCCTTCGGGTGTTTTTCGCGCTTCTACAGTGACGTCGTCATGGAAATAGAATCCCACCGACGAAACAAGGCTGTTGATGTTATCGGGTGAGTTAGGCTGTTCCTCCAGGGAGAAATTCCGGGATGCCTCTTCCAGGATTTTGTAAGGAAACTTGAGGAGCTTGAAGTGGACGTCCTCGCCATTAGGGTTTTTCAGCTTCGTATCGCCCACAATGGTACAGGTTTCCGGGACGATGATCCAGTAGGTCCCACGGATGCGGCCGCGGGACTGGATGAGGATCTGCTTCAGGTAGTCTCCGTCCAGGCGCACATGGTAGAGGTAATCATCCTCCCACACGGGGAAAATCTCCACGGGATCTCCGTCTTTCTCGGCATAGATGCCGTCGAGGCGATATTTTCCAGCGAAGTCCTTTTCTGCTTCCCTGGGAATACCGAAGAGGGAGAGGACGAACGAGATATAAGTTTCTCTGTTCTTCCGCAGGTCCATTACCCGGCTGAAATCGTAGGCCCCCACGGAGACGACAGCAAGGGGCTTCGGCGTCTGGCCGTATTTCTTTGCGGACTTTTTCTGCCCCAGGGTTTTGGATTCAGCGATGTTCAAAAGCCGCTTCTGTATAGTGTAAATGGCATGCTTCCCGAAATCGCAGGTGATCCAGCGTCGTCCCAGCTTTTCTGACACGGCCGCCGTTGTCCCGGAACCGCCGAAGATGTCCATGACCAGATCGCCGGGATTGGAGGAAGCAAGGATGATACGCTCCATTAGGGCCTCGGGTTTCTGGGTGGGGTAATCGGTGCGGTCTAAGGATTGAGCGGCTACGGGACTGATATCGGTCCAAATGCTTTGCAAAACCGTGCCGGGCATTTCATCGAGATAGCGCTTGTATCCAGGAATTCCACCTTCCTTCTGTGGCCAATATATACGACCTTCTAAATCTAACTGATCAAGCTTTTCTGTTTTATATTTCCAATGGTTGCCTTTTATTGCAGGATCGATCCCCCGCCACGGCATTCCTGATGAACCTTTCCGCGTTCCGGCGGCAGTGAGATCACTTACCCGGAATTCTCTGCCATTCGGTTCTCGATAACGGTAGAAATTTTCCACATACTCTGGATCATAATCGGTATATTGTCTGTTCCAAATCCAGTTATCCGACCTCGTATAGAAAAGGATCACGTCATGAATGTGGTTGTAGGTTTTGGAGTCGCTTCTGGCACTGGTTCTCTGCCAGATTATTTCGTTTCTGAAGTTGGCATCCCCGAAGATCTCATCCATCATCACTTTCAGGTAATGGGATTTCTTCGTGTCCAGGTGCATATAGATGCTTCCATCCTCCGTCAGGGTTTCCCGCATAAAGATGAGGCGTTCGCGGAGGTCTTCCAGGAATTCCGCCGATTCGATCTTATCGCTGTAACTCGTGGCGCCTTCCTTGGACTGGAAGTCGGCCTTCGTGGCGAAGGGGGGATCGTTGCAGAAGAGTTTGACCTTTCCCTTGACCTTGTCTTTGATCAGAGGATCCTGATTCAGGAAGACCGTCTTGAGGAACTGGAGGTTATCCCCCTGGACAATCAGGTTCCGCCAGCCGTCCAGAGTTGGGTCGCCAAAGGTACGCAGAATCTGGAGAGGCGCCGACTGGCCCAGGAGGGCGGCACCGGCGAGGATGACCCCTTCCTGCCTTTTGCCAGCATATTCAAGGGTCGGGATGCGGATGCGGTTTAGGGTCTCAAAATCGAATTTGCCCCCGGCGGCCAACTTTTCCATAAACGAGGGGAACAGCTTCCCCGCCAGCTCCGGTGGCGGTTCGGCGCCATCATTCACAGCCTCCCATAGTTTTGCCAAGTCCTCGTCAGTCAAATTTATTTTGGACATAGAATCTCCTTGGAGCAACTTATCAGGGAGCAAAATTCAGGATAACGGCATTTCCATCAGTAGTGGAGGTCAGGAAACCGGCATCACGCAGAATTGCAGCAATAAACGAAGCATGTCTC